>Ga0114129_10013123_pt1 | contig 11801 bp, 11 predicted proteins | sample RhiMetdeltSRZDD1_FD_80071 | JGI IMG/M metagenome (GOLD analysis project Ga0114129, IMG submission 80071) | Populus rhizosphere microbial communities from Tennessee, USA - Rhizosphere MetaG P. deltoides SRZDD1 (version 2) (version 2) | ecosystem: Host-associated > Plants > Roots > Rhizosphere >... | reverse complement strand
TCGAAAGTCGGGATCGATTACGAACGCTGGACACCTTCTCAACGACTGGAAGAAACAGCGTCGCCGGAACAGATTTTGGCAGCTTACGCTCCGGAAATCGAAAAGCTTAAGCAACGCGGAGGTTACGTGACGGCGGATGTCATCAACGTTGATGCCCAGACACCTGGATTGGAAGCGATGCTGGCCAAGTTCAATCGTGAGCATTGGCACGATGAGGATGAGGTCCGTTTTATCGTTCGCGGACGGGGTTTGTTTCATGTCCGGCCACGCCAGGGTTGCGTGTTTGCAATTGAAGTCGAAGCGGGGGACTTGATCCGCGTCCCGCGCGGAACATGGCATTGGTTCGACCTCTGCGTGGATCGCGAGATCTGTGCCATCCGCCTATTCCAAGACCCATCGGGCTGGACACCCCACTACACGGAGAGCAAGGTCGATCAGAACTACCAGCCTCTCTGCCTGGGAACACACTATATCCCCATTCAGACGACCTGAGGTATCTTGTCAGCCCTCCTGAATGACGCGTCAATTCAAGTGATCTTGCTGGACATTGAAGGGACCACGACTCCGGTGGAGTTTGTCTATCAGGCACTGTTCCCCTACGCCAGAAATCAGCTCCGAAGATTTGTTCACCAGCAAGAGACAATTGCCCCTGAAGTCGAGGCGCTGCGCAAAGAGCACACGATGGACCTGCAGCAGGGTCTAGATCCTCCGGCCTGGGCCGATGGCCCAGACTCTCTGCTGCCATCGATGATCGCTTACGTTGAGTGGTTGATGGATCGCGATCGCAAGTCGCCGGCCCTCAAATCTCTTCAGGGCAAGATTTGGCAGGAAGGATATCTCAGTGGAGAGCTGAGGGGCCAGGTTTATTCGGATGTCCCTCTCGCCTTTGCTCGCTGGTCTCGTCAGGGGAGAGACATCTGCATTTTCTCTTCAGGAAGCGTACTAGCGCAGAAGCTGCTCTTTGCCCATACGACGGCCGGTGACCTTACGCCTTTTATCAGGGACTATTTCGATACCAGCACTGGCGCTAAGACCGCTGAACAGAGTTATCAGCGGATCGCAACGGCCCTGAAAGTTCCGGCCTCTGAGATTGTGTTTCTTTCTGATACTCGCGGGGAACTGGACGCAGCGCAACTCGCAGGGATGCAGACTGCATGGTGCATTCGGTCAGTCCAGCATCAGCCTGAAAGCTCGAATCACCCGGTCATTCGCACCTTTGACGAGATCCTCTCCACGTAGAAGTTCTCGGCGTGAGCTCAGGAATACTCTCCGCTCGCACTCGAGAGTGCTGTTTTACTTCAAGGCCTGCTCAATAGCGGTGACAACCTTTTCGCTTTCCGGTGTGTCTTTAGAATCGAAACGGGCTGCGATGTTGCCCTTTTTGTCAACCAGGAACTTGTTGAAGTTCCAGCTGATCTCTCCGGCAAACTTCGGATCTGTTTTCTCCTCGGTCAGGAACTGATAGAGCGGATGTTTGTCACTGCCCTTCACCGAGATTTTTGAGAACATCGGGAAAGTAACGTTGTATTTGGTGGAACAGAAAGTCTTGATTTCTTGATCTGTTCCGGGCTCCTGTGCGCCAAAATTGTTGGCGGGAAAGCCCAGAATCACCAGACCCTTGTCCTTGTACCTCGAGTAGATCTTTTGCAGGCCTTCATATTGCGGAGTATAGCCGCACTGGCTGGCAACATTGACCAGCAGGAGCGCTTTGCCACGGAATTGATCTAGCTTTACTGGCTTGCCATCGATGCTCTTCACAGTGTAGTCGTAAATCACCGAAGGTTTGCCTCCTTTAGATGGGTTATCTCCAGCCTGAATCGAAACTGCTGTTGCCAGCAATATCGCCACCACAGCCATCTGTTTCTTCATCGATGTTCTCCTCAATTCATGCCTGCTGAATCAGACAAACCAAAGCGGACCGTTGGATTCAGCGTGCCCTCACACGGTGCTCTGTAGCAACCGCGAATTTTCTCGCAGCTTCCCTCTTCTTGAGGAAGAGAGTGGCCAAGGACGCCGCGTGAGGGGGCCGAATTGGTTTATCCTCTTGTCTGAGACTTCGTATCACTGTACCTACATCCATGGAAATTCTGCAAAGAGTCAAAACGCCGCATCCCTGCCAAATAGGGAGTTGCCAAGATCATCTACCTTGAACTAACGCCTACAAGTCTCCGTCTAAAATGCTTTCGCGCCTGCTTCGGCAACGGCGTGGTCTTGTTCCCCTGAACCTCCGCTGACTCCGATAGCCCCCACTACCTTGCCATCCTTCTTTAGAGGAATCCCACCGGCGAAGATCATGATCTTGCCATTATTGGAAGCATGAATTCCAAAGAACTGTCCTCCGGATTGCGAATGAGTTGCCAGGTCTTTGGTGGCAATATCAAACGCCCGTGAAGTGTAAGCCTTCTTAATCGAGATATCGATGCTGCCCAACCAGGCTCCGTCCATCCTAACGTGAGATACCAGATTCCCTCCACCATCGGCCACGGCGATATTCATGGGTTGTCCAATCTCGGCTGCCTTCTTCTCTGCGGCTGCAATCACGCGGCGCGCATCACTCAGTGTAACCATGTCACATCCTCCTTAGAAATTTGCCCTAGTCTAACTCAAAAGAGGATCGTCCTGCCGCTAAAAATAGTTTGTATCAGAGCCAGGATGAAGCCGGACTAGACGGGCGAGGAAACCAGCTCAGGGGACCAGGTTCGATGATGTGGTTCACAGGGCACTAGCAATCACTTAGATCCTGGATCCTGTCCCCGAGGTACAAAATATAAAGCCGCCGAATTCATGCAGTAACGGAGCCCCGTCGGCAACGGACCATCCTCAAAAACGTGGCCAAGATGGGCATCGCAACGCGCACAAAGCACTTCGTTTCGATGCATCCCGAGGGAGTTGTCGCTAGCCACGAACACGTTCTCCTTGGCAATCGGCTGCCAGAAGCTGGGCCAACCCGTTCCTGACTCGAACTTCTTCTTGGAATCGAACAAAACCGTCCCGCAACAGACGCAGCGGTAAATGCCATCGGCGTGGTTTGCATAGTATTTCCCAGTAAAAGCCCGCTCAGTACCCTTACGACGGGTAACCTCGTACTGTTCAGGTGTCAACTGCTGACGCCATTCTGCATCCGTCTTTCTGACCTTATCCACGTCCTTCACTCCGGTTCGGTGTCCGCGAGCGTCAAACTCCACAATCCGAATGGTTGCCGCTGCAGCTTGCAACCAGTTCACCTCATTCCCCCAAATAGTTCGCGCCAGCATGGCAGCACCGAAAGAAACAAACGATCTCCGATTCATCATAGCTCCCCCTTCAAAAGGAACTCCCCTTATAGATACCATTATGACCGGATTTCATTTCAGATATATTCGCGAAATATTACATTCGTTGGTTCGGTAGCCAAGGCGTCGTGGCCGCTGAAGCCTTGGCTCAGCCGTGAACTACGTTGCTGCGAGTGAGGCTAACTTATTCTGGCGCAGATAGCTTTGACCTCGGTATACATCTCTAAGACATCGCTTTCTGTCCTGGTAGTGATCGATTCATCTAAAGAAGGCCAAATTCTCTAAGTGCCGGCAAAAAGTTGCGATTCTCATGACCTGGCCGGACCAACTTGATCAGGGCAAAGCGCTGCAGGGAGGTTAGCGCGGCCCATTGTTTGAGCTTCAGCTCACATCCCGATTCCAGAGCCCTTTCCTGCAGACGAGCAGGGATCCTCGTTCTGTCGTCCCAGGGAGGGTTGGTCTCAACCCGCAGGTCTGTAGCCGGGACTCCGCTGCTCTCGAACACAGTTTTCTTAACTGTCTGTCGAAAGCGCACCAACTGTTCACTTGATGCGAAGGGAAGATCAGCCAAAACATCTTGTTCGGATTGACTCAGTGTCTGCCACTGAGAAACTTGCAGTTTCACGCCACACAGATCCAGCTTGAGGCGCACCTCCATGGGAATGCAGAGGTGGCGTTCTTCAGAATTCGCCTCGAATTCAAACAGAAAAGCCATATCCTTCAATTCTCCCCGATTGGGTAGGCCAATGTGTGTTAGCCTTGAATTCAGTATTTTGATGTGTGCACTAATACAGACCGCGCAGCTCTTCTCATCTTGAAACGGAATGCTCTAGCTCGGCAAAAATCATGGGTGTAGCCTTCCGAAACCAAACATAGAGGCTGGAGGAATGATGAAGCTCAGTGCCCGAAATCATCTGGAAGGCAAAGTCAAAAAACTTGTCCCCGGCGCAGTGAACACTGAAGTGACCGTTGAATTGGCGGGCGGGGCAGAGATTGTCTCGATCATTACGAAAGATTCAGCGGAACGACTCAAACTATCGACTGGCAAGAAGGCCTACGTCGTGATCAAAGCCAGCGACGTGATGGTCGCTGTTGACTAACGCTCCGTCGAGAAGGCAGCGGGGACGCTTGAGATCCTGACATAGAGTTCGGTACGCCTTGCAGAGTTGAAACTCAGACGCGTCGAATGGTTAGAGAGATGACCTGTCGAACCCAGCGCGCGTGCTTCTTTTCATCAGGGATCACAATTCGAAGGGGATCTTCTGAGCCTCCCATCGGTTTCTGATCTCGACGATCTGCCAGGAGAGTGAGGCGATCGGTGAAAACCGGGTCAAGCTCAGGCAGCGAGAAGACCACTTGATACCTGTCTGCTGCTTTGACCAAGACGTATATGGCCAGATAGTTTCCACGCAACTGATCTCCAGTCCTGACGCCTGCCAACCGCAAGATCTCAATTAGCGCCACGCCTTCGAACTCAGACTCTTTGCCGTCCGGACCTTTAGTTTTCACGCTTTGACGCGGCAACTTCTCCAGATCAGATCTACTCAACTTGAGCGGGGGTTGTACCTCGCCATCTACCGTCAGGAGCATCTCTCCGGCATTAACCTGAGAGGGTTGCGTCTGGTTTGGGTCAGATAGTGGATTCCAAAGAAGAGCGAGAAACAGACCAAGACTTAAACCAATTTGGAATTGAACTGTGTGATTTCTCGCCATTGTTGAGCTTCTCTCAGAAGTTAACTTTTAGACCGAACTGGAGTACCCGCGGATCTCCTGCCGACGTAATCGAACCAAAACCGGGTGTGGCCAGGACTGCATTGGGCGCGTTTAGAGGCGGCGTGTTCGTAAGATTGAAAGCCTCGGCCCGAAACTCCAGGTTCACCCGTTCCCGGATATAGGTTCGTTTGATCAAAGCCAGATCGACATTCTGATAGTCCGGACCCCGGACAGGATTGCGCGAACTCGTTCCGAGTGTGAATTGTGGCGCGACCACAAATGCATCCGTGTTGAAGAATTGGGCGGTGCTGCGTTCGTCCGCCGGCAGCTCCGGATCGGCTACTCGATTAGGACGCTGAGTGCCGAATCCGGCGAAGGCATTAAAATTGGTGGCCTGGCTCACCGCTATAGGCAAGCCTGACTGCAGCGTCACTACTCCAGCCAGCTCCCAACCTCGCAGAAGCTTTCCCGCAAAGCCCGCGGGATCAAAGCGTCGTCCGGGTCCGAAGGGAAGCTCGTAGGTGTAACTGGCTACGAAAACGTTAGGGATGTCGCCTGTCGACAGGTCCCGTTCAAGCCGGCGATTGAAGCTGTCGGCCACGGGGAAGTTAGCGACTGGACCGGTCAGGATGGTCGCATCGAAAACCGACGAGGCTTCATCGATCAGCTTCGATCGGGTATAGCTGATCAAAAAAGAGAATCCGGAAGCGAAACGCTTTTCCAGCTTCACTTGCAAGGCGTGACAGTTCGTGTTGCCAACATTGTTCCGGTACAGGCTGATGGTGGTGAAACGAGGGAAAGGTTTCAAGAGCTGACCCTGCGGGATTGTAGGGTCACCTAATGACGACGATCGAGGAATCTCTCCGAAGAAAGGATTAGGCACTCGTTTGGTCAGGGCGGTTCCCAAACTGAGCTGGTCGACAGTGAGTTGATTGATATTGGTGTCAGGAATTCCAATGTGCGTGATCTTAGAGCCTGCATAGGCGACTTCGAGTGACAAATTGCGGCTGATCTCCCGCTGGATCGCCAGGTTCCATTGCTGGGCGTACCCGGAGCCCAGTCCCTGATCCGCAGAGAACACCCCCTGACCCAGGCCGGCGTCGGGCGTGAGCGGTATGGGCGCCACGCTGGGTCCGCCGGACAGGACAAATGCCGCGTTGATGTTGTCAAGGTTCCGCTGATTCACTGTCTGAAGAAAGGGAAACTGGGGAATCGTGAAAGGCGTGGTAATGCCAGCCTGTTCCAGCCAGATCAAGCCATAGCCTGAACGAATCACCGTTTTTTCTGTGGGGCGGTAGGCTATGCCAAAACGCGGACCGAAATTGAGCTTGTGCAACTCCCGGGCGCTCCTGGAGACCCCATTCTTACCCAAATAGTCCAGTTGCTGGGTCTGGAGGTTGAACACGGCGCCCTGGTCGTCAACTTCGGTGGATGGGAAATTGAGTGTGTATCTCACTCCGGCGTTAATCGTGAGCCGTTGATTCACTTTCCAGTCATCCTGAATGAAGTATTCTTGAATGCCGGCCCTGGGTCGCACGACTTTGTTCTGCAGGTCAATCGAGAAGGTCTGGACCTGCCCAAGGAGAAAACTCGCCAGAGAATTCCCGGTTCCGGTTACTCCGGGCAGATCCGTAAACAGCGTGCTGAACCGAAACTGGCCCGTGGGAGAGGGCGGCTGCACCACGTCCAGCCGCTCCCAACGAAAGTCGAGGCCAACTTTGAAGGAGTGTCTGCCATGCAAAATCGAGAGTACATCGTTGGCTTGGGTCACATCAGTGCGGAAGTCAGAATCGGTGTTGGGTGACGGGCCCAACTGCTGAAGACCATCAATCAAAAAGGTGGGAAGCTCGTTCTCAAACGCACTATTGGTCGGAATCCCAGGCAAGTCGAGGCTTTCGGAGGGAGGAACGTTAAGCAACAAGGCTCTGCGGTCGACGGCGCGCCGCGTGTAGCCGAACCGCGCTTCATTGATCCATCTGGCATTGAACGTGTGCACGTAGCTGGAGGCCCAGGAGTAGCTGAGTGTGTCGGTTCGTGCAAGGGCTCCCGAGGTGATGTTCCCGCTTCCTTCAGGTAAAGGTGTTACGGGGTCCATCAGGTCGTTCGCATAGGAGAAGCGGCCAAAGATCTGATCACGGTCTGAAAAGCGATGATCGACGCGAAAATCAAGCTGATCCTGAGAATCACCTTCGTTGTCAATCCGTCGGTAGTTGTTGGCGGTACCGCTGCTGGTGGGCAGGGGATAGCGTTGCAGCAGTGTCAACGCCACCGGGTCCATTCGTGATTGGGGGATCCGGTTGTTGGCGAAAGGATCACGTACGAACCCCCCGCCCGGCTTTGGCGCCGTGGTCGCGGGATCATAGATCTCAGGAACAGCGCCGGCAATGGGCTGGGTGAAAATGCCCTGGCGCTGCAGTAGTGTGGGCACGGTGGAGGCTCGCACGCGTCCGATATCCTGGCGTAACCCCTGATAGTCCCAGAAAAAGAAGGTCTTGTCTTGATCAATGGGTCCGCCGAAGACAAATCCGAACTGGTTGCGACGGAAACGGGGTTTTTGAGGATTGGTTGGAGTCCCGGGCGCAAAGAGGTTGCGAGCGTTCAAAACTTCATTGCGAAGAAACTCGAAGGCTGAGCCGTGGTACTCATTGCTGCCGGATTTGGTGGTCAAGTTGATCACGCCGCCATTGAAACGACCGAATTCCGCCGGTGGGCTGTTGGTATCCACTTTGAATTCCTGGATGGCGTCGATCACCGGGAAGAAGGCCACCTGTCCCGGTTCGGGCTGCAGAACGGAAACGCCATCGTAGAGGTATTCATTCACCCTGGGCCGGCCGCCATTGATGCGGGGAAACAAGCCGCCGGGGGGTAAGCCGACACCGGGAACGAGCGCGACCAGCGGGACGAAGTTACGACCGTTGAGCGGAAGGTCTACAATCTTGCGATTACTGATCACCTGACCCAATCCCCCGGATTCGGTTCTCAGGAGTGTTGCGTCCTCGTTGACGGTTATGATTTCGCTTTCACTTCCGACTACCAGGTCGACGTCGAGCCGAATGCGTTCTCCCGTGGCCAGTTGAATGCCTTCGCGAGTGAAACGTTTGAATCCCTGGGCTTCGACGGTTAGAGTGTAGGTGCCAGGCTTGAGATGGCCAAAAGTGTAGACTCCGCCTGGCCCCGTCGTCGAAGAATAGGAAAGGTTGGTGCGCACCTCCGTTACCGTGACCTGACAGGATGGGATGACCGCACGGGAGGGATCACGAACCTCACCCGTTATCTCAACCTGGCCGACCTGGGCAGTGCCTAACGGGATGAAGCAAGAGAAATATGCGGTGCCTAGCAACAGTGAAGCGGTCATTCCCATTCGTAGTCGAAACACCATTGGCATTCCTCTCTCTCCTACGACTTGATCATGTCGTTCTGGGGGTTGTCTTATATAAAGTAATAAGACAAGTTAAAAAGTCGGTATGATAACATAACTTTTTGGTGGAGGAATCTTTTTAGATGAAGACCAGAAACCAGCTAGCCGCAATTCGTCAGAAGCGCGGCATCGCTGTCGCGACTTTGGCGGCTCAAATAGGCGTCAAACGCCAAACCATTTACGCCATCGAGGCAGGGAGTTACATCCCCAATACCCTGGTTGCTTTGAGGCTGGCCCACGTTCTGGAGGTCTCGGTCGAAGACCTGTTTACTGTCGGGGAGACGGCCGAAGCCCCTGCGTCCTGCGAACAGGTGGATCTTCTTGTCCCGCGTCATGGCGAGATGGTGCAGCCTGGCCAGCCCGTGCGCTTGGCCCGCGTGGGCAGGCGTATTGTAGGTGTCCCGGCGTCGCCCATTCCAGTCGGTCTGCCGCAGGCTGACGGGCTAGTCCTGAAGATCGATCGCTTACACCGGGGAACCGTGCAGTCTTTGGATGCTGAGGCCGGCCGCGCCGCAACGCTGGTCGTCGCGGGATGCGACCCGGGCATGTCGGTCCTGGCCCGCCAATTGGGGCGTTACGGCGACGCCCAGCTCATCGTGGCAGGCTGCTCCAGCTCCCAGGCTTTGAGTTGGCTGAAGGACAGGAAGATTCATGTTGCAGGGGCCCACCTCCGGGATGAGTCAACGGGAGAGCCCAATTTGCCCGCGGTCAGGAAGTTATTTCCCCGTGGTGGTTATCGAGTGATCACATTCGCGAATTGGGAGGAAGGGCTGGTGGTAGGTCGAGGGAACCCCAAGCGTATTCGTCGCGTTGAAGACTTGGTGCGGAAGGAGGTCAGCCTGGTTAACCGCGAACGTGGCGCGGGCAGCCGCTTTCTGCTGGACTCCCTGCTTAAGGAACAAGGCATTGCAATCTCGGCCGTGCGAGGCTATGACCGCATCGCCTGCGGACATATGGCGGCCGCCTGGTACGTCCATAGTGGGGAAGTAGATTGCTGCATCGCTGTTCGGGCAGCGGCCCAAGCGTTTGGGGTGGGGTTCGTTCCACTGGTCGCCGAGCGCTATGATCTCATTGTGCCAGAGGCTCATTTGGATTTGCAGGCAGTCCAAGTCATGCTGGATGTGATGAACCGTTCCTCTTTGAAGCGTGAGTTGGAAGCGCTAGGAGGGTATGATACCAGCCAGACAGGCCGGGTTGTTGCTTGAGCGATGAGCCCTTGTAGCGCAGACCCATGCTTCTTCTTAGGGTCTGCGGCTTTTCAAGCAGCCACTGATCTCGACCGACAAAAGCCGCGGATCTTAACAACAAGGTCCGCGCTACAAGACTCCCCAGAGAGATGACTTCACCGATTCCCCTTTCTGAAGGAGGTAAGGGGGAGATGTCCCCCGTTCAAGCCGGACGGGTATTTCGAGCAAGAGAGACCCGCCACGGAGCCTCAGGAGACCCACGATCACGATGAAAACAAATTCCCGAAGCTGGCACCTCTGGGCTGTTCTCCTTGGATTGGCTCTGGCGCTTGTATCGCACGCATCTTCAGACCAATCACTGCAGGCCGTCACTCAGGAAAACTCCTCCAGGAGGCGAGAAGTTCGAGTCGCAGCGGCATCAGACTTGAAGTTCGCCATGGATGAAGTTGTTCAGGAGTTTCAAAAGGACCATCCGGAGACTGCCGTGAAGGTCACTTACGGCTCTTCAGGGAACTTCTATTCCCAGCTATCAAACCAGGCGCCCTTTGACCTGTTTCTCTCTGCAGACATCGGCTATCCTCGCAAGCTGAGTGAGCAGGGGTTGACGCTGCCCGGTACGGAATTCTTATACGCGATAGGCTCAATTGTTCTCTGGGTTCCAACGTCATCCCCGATTCAAGTAGAGCAGTTGAAAATGGAGGCACTGCGGCACGATTCGGTGCGGCACATCGCGATTGCGAATCCCAAGCATGCGCCCTATGGTAAAGCTGCGGAAGCAGCCCTGCGCTCCTCTGGCATTTATGAAGCCGTGCAATCCAAGCTGGTTTTGGGAGAGAATATTTCGCAGACGTTTCAGTTTGTTCAGAGTGGAAACGCCGAGATTGGCATGGTGGCCCTTTCGCTGGCCTTGGCGCCGAGCGTCAAGGAGCAGGGTCGTTACTGGAAGGTCCCTTTGGATGCCTATCCGCGTTTGGAGCAGGGCGGAATCATCCTCAAATGGGTTAAGGATATGGAAGCCGTTCAAAGCTTTCGCAAATTTGTGATGGGATCGAAAGGCCGCCCACTGTTGAAGGCCTACGGCTTCATCTTGCCAGGAGAAGAATAAGCTTTGGACTGGGTTGCCATCGGGTTAAGCTTGCGCCTGTCCTTTTGGACGACCCTCATTCTGTTGCTTCTGGGACTGCCGATTGCCCACTGGCTGACCTTCTCCGGCTGGCGCTGGAAAGTTCTGATCGAGGCCATCGTGGCCCTGCCGATCGTGCTGCCTCCCACTGTTCTGGGATTTTATGTCCTCATTGCCATCGGCCCCAGGAGCCCGATCGGACGCTTTTACCAACTGCTGACCGGTGAGCTATTGCCTTTCTCTTTCCGAGGGTTACTCGTTGCTTCTGTCCTCTACAGTCTCCCGTTTGCAGTCCAGCCCTTTGCCTCGGCTTTCAAAACGGTAGATCGCAGGTTTATCGAAGCCTCCTGGTGCCTGGGTGTTTCCCAATTCACTACTTTTCGTCGAGTGGTCATTCCCTTGTCCATTCCGGGGATCATCGCCGGCACAGTCCTGAGCTTTGCGCATACTCTGGGAGAGTTCGGAGTGGTTTTGATGGTTGGGGGAAACCTGCCAGGCATCACCCGCACGGTTTCGATCTCTATTTATGACGAAGTTCAGTCATTGAATTATGATCTGGCAGGCCAAACCTCCCTGCTTCTACTCGGCTTTTCTTTCTTGGTCTTGGTTGTGACCTATGCTCTGCAACGCAGAGTTTCAGCCGTATGGCCGATGAACTGATCCTGCGGGTTACGAAGTCATTTCCGAGCGGCGTCACCGTTGAGGCGGACTTGTGCGTTCTCCAAAGTCCTCCATCCGTCACGGTTTTGTTCGGCCCGTCCGGTTCCGGTAAGACGACTCTTCTGCGCTGCCTGGCGGGTTTGGAGCGGCCAGACCGGGGAATAATCCGCTTCGGCAATGAGCTCTGGTACGATTCAAACCGGGGGATATCTCTCTCGCCGCAAGAGCGGCACATTGGATACCTGTTCCAGGAATACGCCCTCTTTCCTCATCTGACGGTCAGGCAAAACCTGGAGTATGGGTTGAATCATCGGAGCAGAGAGCAGCGGGCACAGCGGGTTTTAACCTTGATGGATTTGCTTCAACTCGGTGATCTGGAGGGCAGATACCCTCGCCAGCTTTCCGGGGGGCAAATGCAGCGCGTGGCG
>Ga0114129_10013121_pt1 | contig 11802 bp, 12 predicted proteins | sample RhiMetdeltSRZDD1_FD_80071 | JGI IMG/M metagenome (GOLD analysis project Ga0114129, IMG submission 80071) | Populus rhizosphere microbial communities from Tennessee, USA - Rhizosphere MetaG P. deltoides SRZDD1 (version 2) (version 2) | ecosystem: Host-associated > Plants > Roots > Rhizosphere >... | reverse complement strand
TTGTTCGGATGTTGTTCGGATCTTCCGGGGGAATGTTCGGGTGCACTCAGGAGAAATGCGAAGAAAGTCCGAACAAAGTCAGTAGTAATACCGGCACAAGACCGGATCGACATCGGATTCCAGTTGCATGGAGTGCAGGAAAAATTTTTGGGTCTTCCTTTTTATTTCCGGGAACAAAGAAGGAGGCCGCTATGACCTCCCTCATCACTCCAGATACGGTATGACATCTTCTATTTTAAAAGGTGTCATCTCGCAAAATTCCAAATTAAAGAAAATTATGATAAAGGCGATTTCCTTGTTGTATCCTTTTTGAATCCATATAGAACCCGGTAAGATGGAATTTTTGGCCCACATAGGGAATAGAATAAACGGTATACAACCTTCGAAAAACGTAGAAAAAATGACCAGGCTCAACTATTGTTTCTTGAAAGTTGATCATGAGAATAAAACGCTGCCAGACTGACATAAAAAGCGCTCTAAAGCACCTCTATCAGAATATAATAAGCACTTGAGACAGTATCCTTTTAAGCTGATTAAGTGGCCCATAAGGTCTGTAGAATTTTTGGCTCCGCATCTGTAGAATGGTGGCCCATATCATCGTAGAATATACACTTTTGCTAATGTTTTAGTATTTCTGCCTTTACTTTATAAATGGCTTCTATGTGGTCCCAGTATCTATTAATGGGAGGGTATTTTTCCTGGTCGGGATTATCGCATAATAGTTTAATAGAGTTCTGAAATTCACCGGCATATACTCTGCGAATGTTACCAACGCCGTTTTTATCTACGATATAGTAATGCCCACCCCAATTAAGAAGTTGTTGATTTTGTAAACTGGATACGACTGCCAATGATCCGTGCCTGAAGGTTGGATGCATACTATCACCCCACACCTCAACTAAATTATCTGCGGAGCCAAAAAGGTTCAGTAGCTTTTGTAAAATTTGCTTTGCTTCTTTATTAAATTGAATAGATTCAAGTAGCACGCTACTTTTATTATCCAATATATTATCAAGATAGTTTATTAGCGTATTATAATCTTCCGGGTTACTGGGTCTTGTACCACGGAACCATTTATACAAATTATCTTTGGAAAGGTTGTTGGCTTTGGCAATTTCTACAATCGACAACCCTGTTTGCTGAATTACTTTTGTTATTTTTTCCTGAAGTGATTCCATAATCATTGACACATTTTTTAATTCAGGTAGGCCATTGTTAATGCCTCTGTTTCCGGGTCTTAATTATAAGATCATCAATGGACAATTATTTTAATCCTTCCTTGAAAATATTATTAGCCGATTCGATAAGACATAAAACATAAAACATTGCGATAAGTGTATAACAACTCCAATTCATTCATATTATCCGGATATGTACCCGAAAACGTTATTCCTGCTTCAAGTAAATCGTTTAGTTCACGGCGGATATAAATGATAGGAAATTTGGTAAAAAAGGCATTGATTACCTGCATCGGCTCTGCTATCTGTTTTTGACTAAGGAATGAGGTCGTTTCTTTATATTTTACTTCTTCTTCTTTACTATGGCGAATAGTAATGATATACAGGGCATCTATGAATATATGTAATTGATCAACAAAAGTTAACAGCTGGCCGCGCTGATCGCCTTCTTCATACACTGCACTATCTGCTGATATAGCTACCTTTTGCCAATCGCGAAGTTGATCTTGCAAAAAGCTCAACGATTCGTCTTTAAATACCTGGCTAATTACATACATTGGATCATCGGCAACCCTTTCTATAAGTTGTATTGGTTTATTGAATTCGCCACTCTCTTCAACTATGTTTTGTTCATTTTTGGACATTTCAGGCTGGTCAACTGCCGCTTTAACTGCCTGTTCTTCCGCTGTGCCTGGTTTTTCAGTTTTATTCGTTCTTGTTTGTTTAAGTGCTTCTGATATTTTTTTTGCAAAATGAAGCAGGATTCTACCAATGCTTCAACCTTTTCATAAAAATAAATTTGGTTACTTCTTTCGTATGAATCGTTGAAAGTGCTTCGGTTACTGGAAACAACTTCTGTCAGCCATTCCCATAGTATTTCCCGCACTTCGTGAAGGTGATAGCATTCAAAAAAATCAACGAGGATTAAAATGGGATCGTGCTTTTGCTCTTTTGTCAGGCGAAGAGGGGTATTGTACCATTGGGGATGTTTGTTATAGGTCTTGCCTATAAAATTCGAACTACGTAATGAATTGGTTAATGGCTCATTCATGTGAAAAGATTTTTAGGTTACATGATATGGTTTGATGAGCCTAAAAGAAAGCGAGGTTCCTGGGGCGGATAAAACGGGCCAAATACTTATTAAAACAATAGGGCTGGAACCCGCCTGTCTTTTGTCACAGAGGCCCTGACAAGGCCTACCACCTTTCGGTGGCCGGACACAAAAAACATAAGCGAGCCCAACCCTATTGTAAATATAAGGGCTGGGCATTACACTTACGTTCTCGCATCCGTTGAAATTGTCAGGTTTCTGTTACGAGAAGCTCATAAGTTAATGCCGAATTTCGATTATATAGTAACGTCTTATTGCGTACTGTAAAGATAAGGGAAGTTTTTTGAATGCGGACATCTGTCCGCATTATTTAGAGAAAAATATTTTCTTTTTGTTTGATGGAGAGGCTCAACGAAAAAATCTGCCTATATATAGATAAGAATTGGATCAAGGATATGACCAACAGAGCCTTTGCCATTGCTAACGACATTGATGAAAAAACAGTAAGAAGAATTAAAGAAATAAAAGAAAAGGATTATTCCATTTCCATAGAGACCCTTAAAAAAATCTGTTCTGCGCAGGGAGTTAAATTGTCAGACTTCTTCAAAATGATTGGCGAATAGATATTGGCTTTTCCCCCTCAGGATTTTTTTGCAAGGTAAGTCATAGTATAAGAAGGCTGGAATTAAACAAAAGTAAATCTGCCATAATTACTAGATATAAAATCAATATGGATAAAATTACAACCAGAGAAGAACTTATTGAACTGGTAAAAAAGATTATAGCTCCCGGAAATACAGAAGAAGAAGATTCCAAGCTAATTCAACTTTTAGAATCAAAAGTAGCCCATCCACGGGTCACTGATTTAATATTTTATGAAAACTTAACGCCTGAGCAAATAGTTGATAAGGCTTTGGAATACAAACCGTTTTATTTGTAAATCCAAAAAGGTTCTTCTGTTAATCTTGCTGGTTACTATTTTTATCTAATCTGAAAATTATGGAGTCAGAGTATTTAGATATTTTACGAAATCCCGCTTTTCTAAATATTTCAGACAAATTTGTAAGTATTATTTTAAGTTGTTTTAATTCTCCTTCATCCCGGTAATCATATAAACCTTTGCTTTTAAACCTAGTCAATTCTTCTATCCACGATTCCTTGCTTTTTCCAGTAACAGCCTGTAACATCTCCCCGAGCGCTTCAAATTTGTTATGTTTTGTGTAATCAATTTTTTCCAAGCTGCCTATTTCGGTTAGCAGGTCGAAAAAAATCAGAATTTGTTTTTTTGAAAACACCCCCTTGGGTTTACCGTTAAATGTGTTTGTGACAGGATGAACGGCAGTGTTATATTCTGTAAAGTAATGACAAGTGCTGTTATAAACCTTATAATCCAACCTATTTTGCACAACAATCGTATTGGAATATTCATCCTTTGATGAGCCATTTATTTGGTCGATGGCATCAAACAATGCTTTTTCAAAGTCAACCTCAGCATTGGTTAAAAACTCCTGCAAAATTGATTGCCTATGGTGGATTAGCTGTTTATTTAGTTCTTCTACCTGCAAGGGATAATACCGGTCTCCCAATGTAAAAATATAATATAGAACAGCTGTTATACAGGAAAGGCCATATTTTAATCGGTGCAAGGTTCGGTAATGCATAGTGTATGCCAACGGCAAAGAAAGCTGGGAAACTACCTTGTTTTTGGCTTTAAAGAGTTGGTAAAGCCTGTAATGGCCTAATAAACGCTGGGAAATGTCTTGGTTATACCAGCCTGACCATTCCAAGAACCGGCACCCGAGCGGGCCAGTTATGCTATTCAATTTATCTTTCCACCTATAATCACGATCCGGTGATTTCACGGGATGCAACACACTTAAATCCATGCTTCACGATTTTCTAAATTGAAATTAAGGAAAGTTGTGTGAATGGGTGTAAAGAAAATTGGAAAAATGGGACGGGTTCAAAATTTGAACAAGTAATAGTGACGGCAAAATCTCAACTTACTTATTTTTACATAGATTTACTAGATAAAGCGCAAATCCACTGGTGCAGTTGCAATAATAAATTGGAATATTTTGAATAATCTGTATTTTGAGTTCATGAAAACCCTTACAATCTTATTGTTTTTAACTCCCTTGTTTTCTTGTGGTCAAAAGTATTTTGAAGGTGAAATAGTGTATAGCAATGAAACGATAAAAAAAGAATCTTCATTTGATTTAAATCGCATTCCATGTGCTGAAAGTAAATCGACAGCGATTGTTTATAAAAATGGTGATTTTTTTTCACGGCTGGATAATTGTTTTATTGAATACCAATATTTTAATCATACCATGAGCCAGGTATTTTATAAACTACATGGGGCTGACACTTTATTATTTGAAGACTACAACAAAAATCCTCCTGAGGGGGATTCAATTATTTCAGTAACAAAGTATAACAATACTGATACAATCCTAAATATAATTTGTAATCGAATTGTTGTGCAAAGGACAAATACTAAAATGATTTTTGTGTACAGTCCGGATCTTAAAGTTAATCCTGCGTGGTTTAAAAATGCAAGAAGCGGATACTATGATGTGATTTATGGTCAGATGAAGTCCGTTTATTTGAAATACATTATAGAAGGCGAAGGGTATATTTCAACAAGTATTGCGACAAAAATTGATCATAAACCTATTTCAAGTGATATTTTTCCCGAAGTGGCAAAGCTGCCAAAAACTCCTCTATAAGACATGATTTTACCAGCATAGATATTTTGAGACGACATCAAATTCACCACGCAGGCAATGCAGCGAGGGTATACCTTATAAACAACACGATCATGATAATAAAGTATCAGCAGATGCAATCCGAACGTTTGGGTTGGCAGCAATAGATAAAAATACCGTTGAAGAAATACTTAAGGAATGGAGTATTTTAACAGGCTCAAACTATTCAGGTATTGCACTGGAAATGTAGTAAAGGGCCTACTATCCATAAGCTAAACTTTTAAGTCAGTTGGAAGATGCTTTTTATGATTATCAAATTTGGTTGATTGAAGATACTTTCATTTAAACAGATTTATATTTAAGTAACTAAATGTAAAATGATGGCTCCTGCCCCAACGAATGACTTAATTGATTTTATGCTCTCATTGCAGAAGCAGATGGGAGATGAGTATGGGCGTATCAGTAAAAGGGCAAACAAAAACGGATCTCACGCTGGCAATGAAGGAGAATTGAATTGGGAAAAAATTCTGTCCAACTGGCTTCCTTCTGATTATCACATTGTGTCCAAGGTGAAATTAATGAATGAATTAGGAGAAACTAGCCCGGAAGTTGATATCGCCGTATTAAGGCCATATTACCCCAAAGCCCTTCTAGAAAAAAAGTTAGTTTTGACAGCTTGTGTGGTAGCTGCCTTTGAGGTTAAAAATACCCTTAAAGCTCAGCATATAAAGGAATGTTTTGAAAAATCAGTTAAAATAAGAGGACTTATAAGGGAGCCATTGCCTATTTACAAATCACCTCTATTTAAAGGGTATGAAACGGAGTTAAATAGTCCTATCATTTATGGCATTCTTGCTCATTCTCATGTTTGGAAGGGTAGGAAATCCATGCGCTTAGATATAATCAATGATAAGATTTACGAATGTGACCTACAATATGTTACTAAACCCAAAGAACAACTGGATATTATTTGTGTAAGTGATCTTGCATTATGGTCATCATTGAAGCGTCCCTTAAAAATGGAAGCAAAAGTAGGAGTAAATAATATTACCTGGTTGCCGGGTCCACAAACGGCATATGCGCTATTGGACGCAGATTCTCACAAAAAATTAAGTTCAGGTTATGCTGCACAAAATTTTACTCCTATTGGGGCGATGCTTTGTAAACTTTTAGACAAGTTAGCCAGTACTGATGAAAGGCTGAATGACCTATCTACCTATTTTAAGCAAGTCGGGTTAGCACCAACTCAGCTATTTCGATGGCGACAGTGGCCAGTTGATTGTCTTAGTGAAGAGGCTATGTTTGAATTGAACAAAATCCCGGATGTGATTAAGAGCCACTTATTTTTACCTTTTTAAAAATTCATTTTATAATTTGTATTTTAGCAAAATCCTGAGTAGCCATTAACTTAACATCTATTATTTTCCAATATGCCCATACTAGAGAAGATGACCAATATCTGCTAAAAAGTTTCAATTGTATGCCTTGATATAAAGCAGATTCCAAGCTTCACGTCGTTGTTGGTGAATTAGAGCTCTTTCAATCCTCAATGAAGGAAGCTTATTCCCTTTGCGCAATAACGCCAAACCTAACGTTCCCTGCTGGCTCTTTTTGCCATCTTAAGATAGCTGTAAAAAACACTTTCAATGCCTGTCTTAAACGTAAAGTCATTTTCATTTACATTATAGAATGTAGAATTATCTCTATCGAAATAGCCACCACCTTTTTGTTTCAATAAATTTCTAAATGGAATTTCTGATTTTTTAGGCTCTCCTGAATTTGGATTTTCAATGATTCTTATTGTTGTGTCAGTATATGAGAAGTCTATTTTGTTTTTATCATAACTTATGCTATCATTACCATAGTTTGATATGTCGTATGCACTTGTAATATTATTTCTGTCGATTAAAAGTGTTGAAATACTTTTAGGTAATTTGTCTTTGAACTTAAAATAGTAAATGACTTTTTCAGATTTTGTCAAACTACCAAAGTCACCAAACTTGATTTTGTCGTAATTAGTTAACGCTTTATTGAAGTCCTTGATTTGTGAAATTGGTGAACCACCGAAGTCTTGGGGATGGATTTTTAGCTCTAAATAAAATTGGATTGTCAGAAAACATAATGCAATGAGTAAAACAAAAGGTTTTGAAATGTCACGTTGTGTTAATTTGTATAATATCCAGCCAAATACAATTGACAAAATAATTGATGATGGCAAACAAATAACCCCACCCAGGCCTGTAAAAGGGAAAAGATAGAAGATTATACTTTCAGTTATCAGTCCAAGAATGATGTAGCTAATAAGAATTATTAATGGTATACGCTTTGTCATAAGCTTGTAGGCAACTATATATTTTCGCTATTATACGCTATTTTTAGCAGTAATCAAACACTAAAGAAGATTGGGTTTTTCTGACGATAACATGAACCATTATTGAATATATTGTTGGACAGGTTTAATGGTTAAACAATACAATGTACTTTAAAGATTTTCGCGGATCGTACTATTCTTACATGATTTCATCAACTAGTGATAAATTTTTCTCTACCTTCGATTCACTCATGAACTCCCATCACCACCCATTTTCGCGGGGGCGCCGAGGGAGCAGCAAAAAGCGCTTAGTATAACAAGTTGACAATATGCGGGTTTGAAAGCATTATTGCAGTCCTGTCGGGACTACAAGCGCGAATTTTTGAGGCAAGCCTCAGAAGTTCGCGCTTTTTTTTATGAATTTCTTCCCCAGCCTTAAATTCGGTATTCAAAATAAACCTATTAAGCTATGAAATTAATAAAACGACACTTCTTTGTATTTATCCTGTTGCTATCATCGGCCTCTTATTCTCAACAATCCAGGCAAGATGTATTTATCGATGATATCGATCGCTTCTGGATCGCCTATGACAGCGTTCAAACCACTACGGACACCATGAAGCAGATACAGTATATGAAAACCCTGTATACCGACAAAGGAACTGATGGACTAAAGCTATTCATGAAAATGCGAAAATATACACCTGAACTATGGGCACAGGTAATTCGCCAGTATCCGAAATTTTGGAAATCGATCCGCCCCAACACTTTAATTGTAAAACAAAAACAACCGGAAATATTGGCTGCAGTAGAGCAATTCAAAAAAGTTTATCCGGATTACCGCTATGCTACCATCTATTTTACAGTAGGTGCACTCAGGTCCGCAGGCGTTGCAGAAGGTAATACCGCTCTGGTAGGCATGGAATTAACCGGCGGCACATCTTCAATAGACGTATCGGAGTTTACCAATAAAAGAATTGAGAAGGCTTTCAAAACCCAAAAAATCGACAACCTCGTAGCAGTTACGGTGCACGAATACGTACACACCCAACAGAAGGAAGAAGGAAAAACATTGTTAGGTCAATCCATCTATGAAGGTGCCTGTGATTTCATTACCGAACTCGTGTTGGGAACAGCCCTCACCCATTCATATATCCTCTATGGGAAAACACATGAGGCAGAACTTAAAGTAGCTTTCAAAAAAGAGATGTACAATGCAGGCTATAGCCAATGGATATACAATGGCACTACCGCAAAGGAAATGGGTGATCTGGGTTACTTCATGGGATATGCCATTTGTAAATCTTACTACGATCATTCAGCCGATAAGAAGAAGGCTATCAAAGATATCATCGAACTGCCTTACTCCGATGGAGAAAAGGTTGAACAGTTTCTGGAAGCATCCAGGTATTATAAAGAGTAATTGCTGCATTTGAAGAATGATAGGTTATTCCGATGGCTAATTCAAGCTTGCTTTAAGAGTCTGAAATCGTCATACTTACATCCCAAATTTTACATCATAGCATAGGCTTTTTTACCCTAATTTTGTTACATATAAGTATCAAATTTCCCCTGATTTTATTACACAAATCTTTTAAATAAATGGTGCAAAAGCTTCGGCCATGTAATAAAGTTACCAACCATATTAAAACACCAGATGCCGGCACCCTAATATACATGTACCGTACATGCGCCGTTGCAGTCCGTGGCATAAGTACAGGACATCCGTAGTTGAATGCCGCCAACTCCATGGATGCGCCCACCATTCAGAATACTTAAAGCACAATTTCTAAATGTGGATGTTGCACGCAAAACCGGGTTCTATACTACAATACCTCAACTTTTCAACATGATCCCTGAATTACAGGCAACTTTCCATTTATCTTTGTTACAATAACCCGACTGTATTTGACTATAGCCACTAATGAAACTTACAACGACGGTATATAAATACAAGCGCTCCGCACCCTGGATGATAGTGCTGATGGTGCTGGCAACAGTATTATTTTTTTTCTTTTCTACTACATTCCATCCGCTTATGAATGCTTTCGGAGTCGCACTGTTGGTTTTTTTTGCAGTGTATGTCGTACTGCGACCAAAGTCGATTTTCTCGCTTCGAGTTGTAGATGAACGAAAACTAATGCTGACTCCTGATGAATTGATGTGGGGAACCTGGCGAATGCCGATTCATGAAGTGGAAAAACTGGAAATATATATTCATGCATTCGACACTTTTAAACATCATTCTACCGGCTCGGGAGTACGAAAGACATTTACCACAGAATACGGTGATAGAAATACAATTACATTCGTTTATCGCGGCATCAGGTATGATTTGACGTTTTACCTGGGAACTTTGCCTGGGTTCCAGTTGTTTAAAAACAGGAAAAAAGTAAAAACGCAGAAGTTAGTAGAATGATAAAAGAACCTGGTTTCATACTCTGGCATTTATGTGAAAGGATATTATTTGCTTATGCAAAGCTATCGCAACAGACATAGAATAAGAATGACCATAGTCAATGCGGGGGGATGGAAATAATCAATTACCAGCGGATGGCACATTATTGAATGTTAAAACTTAAGACCCGAAAAACAATGACGAATCTCATCTTCATCATTGACCGCCGTTCCCGAAAATATACTTTCCCTGTATTACCTTTTACACACTTTTATTTTATGCAATGAAAAAGTGTTGTTTTCATGGTTCATTGCAGTTAAAGTATTAAACGATGAAGTCAATTATCAAATATAGCGTTATGTGGGGCATGCTGCAATTACTGGTACTGTTTATGCCTGCATGCAAAACAATCCCTCAACAACAACCGGCAGTGCCGTTACAGGTTTTTTATAACGAGATGGCTCCTTATGGTCAATGGCTTAATGATCCTGATTATGGCTATGTATGGGTGCCGGCGGCAGATGCCGGATTTCAACCCTATTACACAAACGGGTATTGGATTATGACAGTATATGGACAGATGTGGGTATCTGATTATCCCTGGGGATGGGCGCCTTTCCATTACGGGCGATGGGCCTGGTCTGATTTCTATGGCTGGATGTGGGTACCCGATTCCATTTGGGGACCTGCCTGGGTTTGCTGGCGAAGTGGCGGCGGTTACTATGGATGGGCTCCCCTTGCGCCGGGCATCAATGTCAGTATATCGTTCAGTAATTACAATTGCCCGCTAAACTGGTGGATATTTATACCTGAAAGACATATCCATTCACGATCTTTTCACCAGTATCATGAAGGGCACGGAAACAATGACCATATTATCAAAGTCACAAAATTTGTGCAAAATACATACGTATATAACCAGGTAACCTATGTTGCCGGTCCAAAGGCAAATGATGTTAGCAGAGCCACCCATCAAAAGGTGCCTGTTTACCGGATTCATAATAATGAGCGTCCCGAAAAAACGAAAGTTGAAAGAAGGATCGTAGATATATACCGGCCGGAATTCCGGGTTGCTGAAGACAAAAATCAGCCACCGGTACCTCCGGGTGTAAAAAACAATGATCACCCACTCATCAAAAAGCCGCAGGTTGATGCAAAAAAAGAAGAAAAGCCGGCAGTTATTCCAGACAACAGGCCAACCCCGTCGCAACCTCCTGTACAACCACCCGTAGTTCCACCGGTGAAGCAACAAAAACCAATACCTGAAAATAAGCCAATTGAAAAACGTGCTGTACCCTTTCCTGCACGGGGAGAAAAGCAAATACCCGTTTTTGAAAAACCAGCCGGAAAGCCAGTACAAGTTTCGCCACCGGCCAAACAACAGAAACCAGTACCCGAAATAAAACCGGTCCAAAAACGTTCTATTCCTGCACCAGAAAAGCCGAAGCCGGTTGTGCAAAGACCAGCCAGGCCAGAACAGGTTTCGCCGCCTGCCAAACAACCAGCCCCTTCACCTGTTGCTCCTTCCAAAAAACCAACCAGGAAGGATGATTAAACGATGAAGGTTCTTACTTAAACTGACTTTCAATGACGATCACCCCTGATCGTCATATTTTTTTACAGGGTGCCGGTCACAATTCCACGAAATATTCTATATTGTATTAACTTGCATCAATTCAAACCAATCGGCGGCGGGTATTATAAATTTTTTACACATTATTTCGGTGTATTATCAAACTCTTATGAGAATACAGTACCTGCTTTTATTATTTACACTGTTTGGTTTACCATCTTTGGCACAATTTAATTCACAGTGGCAATGGCTCAATCCAAAACCTTCCGGCTTTTCCAATGTAAAAGTATGTTTTTCCGATACTGACAATGGCTTTGTTTTTAATGACCAGGGCGATTTAATACGCACTACCGATGGGGGCCGTCATTGGACCATTCAGCAAAGTTTCCCAAATGCGAAGGCCATGGACCTTCGTGATTCAACAGGTATTATTTCAGGTTTTTCAAATGCAATATTCTTAAGTACAGACAACGGTAAAAACTGGCAAAGGAAAGTTATCTCTGCAACTCAAAATCCTTACTTCTCTTTTGTACAGGTTGTAAACAGAGACACATTATTGGCTGTGAACTCGAATGATTAC
>Ga0114129_10013120_pt1 | contig 11802 bp, 14 predicted proteins | sample RhiMetdeltSRZDD1_FD_80071 | JGI IMG/M metagenome (GOLD analysis project Ga0114129, IMG submission 80071) | Populus rhizosphere microbial communities from Tennessee, USA - Rhizosphere MetaG P. deltoides SRZDD1 (version 2) (version 2) | ecosystem: Host-associated > Plants > Roots > Rhizosphere >... | reverse complement strand
CTTAGGGTCAGTAGCAACGATCAAGAATCTGAGATCCAAGAGACTATCATGGAAGTTCTGACCCTTTGACGCTCCACAAGCGTTGCCGTTGCACGCCCGAATTTCGCGCCAGCGACTAGATAGACGACATGAGGAAGCGATAATTATATTGGATAATAATTTTATTCTACTTTCGTTTTTACCAAAATGTTTACTTTTACCCTATAAGGGACTATGAAAATCCGAGGTTTCGTGGCGCTTTTCGTCCCTTTGTTGGATTTTACCCAATTTCTAGTAAAAAAAGCTTTGGTTGAGTATCGGATTGAACACCAGGCATTTATGGAAGATGCCTATGAGTATACAGAAGCGTATAAACAGGCAGGAGAAATCCTTGCAGGCTATTTTGATCGGTATGAAGGCCATCCCGGGGTGGTATTGATCAATGATCTCAAGGGGATTAACAGAACGAAAAGTGAGAGAGCAAAACAACGAGCATTGGAAGAAAGGCGGGCATGGGAAGAGTATCGTTAAGAAGCCAACTCAGAAATCCTTAGCGTTGTTTTTTCTCCCTGACTACCGGAAGGTCAGATAGGCGGACTCATGAGGGAAGTTTGGGCGCGAGCGAAAGGGGGTATTCACCGTCCGCATGAGGCAAAGCCATGTGCGAATGCTCGCTGGCTGGTGCCTGTCGCGCCCGTAGGGGGAAGAAGCGAGGGGTAGAAAAGTTCATGCAATCTTTTTTGCAAACTTTTTCTTAAGCCTCTGAAGAAGCCCGTCCACCTGGTCGCTTGTCCCCTTATAGAGCTTTGGCGAGAACGAACCGTCGTTGGTATCGCTACCATAGTAGTCTGGTATATGAACCGGTGCGCGTTTTCGCACTGGTTTTAATCTTTTTACCGAACGGATTTTTATATAATCCTCAACGGCTCCGGAACAATACACCTCCAACACGCGCCCGCCATACAGTCTGAATCTGATGGTGCGGTAGTACGTCTCATAGACCCCATACTCATCCAATTGGTAGGTTGGTCTGGCGACGTCGATACCGACCACAGACAGGGAGAAACTGGTTTTGTTTCCCCTTTTTCTCACGTGGATTCTTATTTTCGTTCACCTCCTATCTCAGGGAGTAGCGTCCCTGCATTTGGTTGTCAGCCTGAGGCTGGCAACCAATCAGTAGAGAAACTACACGGTTGGCATCTCAACTACCTCAACCTCAGGATTTGCCCAAGAGTTGGAAAGAAATGCGACCTTTTCCTGTTTATTCTCTTTCTTGTACTTCTCCACCGCTATTTTCGCGGCTTGGCGCACATTTTCCGCCTCTATCTCATATTCAATTGGATGAAAAACCCAAGCTCTATATCTTTTGATATATCGTCACCTCCTTTCGGTTTATATTAACATAGTTTGATTTGACAACAAGAGAGAGTGATGCTAAGATCGAAATCAGTAATTGACCTGCTTACCCCTGCCAACGTCTGGCTGACAAGGGTTGGGTAGATCAACTACCTATCGCGGCGCGCGTACAGGACATGCTCATAGCACACCCAGCCTTGGAGTTCGTAACTCCAGCTTTGTTCATTAACGTTGAACCAGTCGTCACAGAAGCAACAAGGCCCGTACGCAACGCCTTCGATCATTTGCATCGTGTCTCACCGTCCTTCCCAGGGATAGCTTCCCTGCTCCTGTTCACCACGTGTGAGGTGATGAACAGTCGGTAGACAAGCTACAGTAATCGCTTACTAGTGTCCTAGCAGCTGGTTTCTAAAACCATTTTTCCAGCCACCAGCGTTCTGCTGGGGCTTTTTGTACTCAGCCCGTTGGACCGATTCTGATTCCAGATATTGTCCCGGATCCGCGGCAACCTGTTTGATTGCCTCTTCTTCAGACTCGGCTTTGACAGACCAGGTCTTGGTGATTTTGAAGTACTTCACGTGTACCACCTCCTTTCCCAGCGGGTAATTCCGCTGATTCTGGCTGTCAGCCTAGGCTGGAAACCAGATTTCAGAAGAACTACTCCTCCTCCGGTACATCGAGAAGCGCGCCCTTCTCACCAATGCGAATCCCGCATTTGCCAAGGATCGTTTCAAACGTCCAGCCGCAGAGATACATCAGCACGTTATCCACCACGGCACGCTCCTTCGCAGTGCAGCGCAGGTAGTAATCCAGCAACCTTTCCGAATCATTCTCGTCGTCAGACTCTATCTCGGCAAAAATGGTCCAGATTATGTTGCTGATCTTTTCATTCATGTTTTTAGTCACCTCGCTTTCCAGGGAGAGTGTCCCTGATGCTGTTCACCACAACAGGTGTGATGAACAGCTGTCAGAAACCCCTCAGCCTTTGCCCGTCTGCTTCACGCGCTCGTCTGCTTGCCTGGCATACGTTGGATCAATTTCGATCCCTATATACCTCCTCCCCAGTTGCTTTGCCGCAACAGCCGTTGTTCCGGAGCCCACAAACGGGTCCAGGACAATATCCCGCATGCGCGAGAAGGCTAAAATTAAGGGCAACATGGCCATGACAGGCTTTTGGGTTGGATGCAGGCCGTTGCCGCTGTAATCCCACTCCAACACGTCGCGAATGAGCATGGGCGGCGTATCGGGCACACCTTTGGTGAGCAGATACGCTCCCTCATGGCTGTAGCGCACATGAGCCGCGTTTGAGTGGTAGGGCTTTACCCAGATCAGCTGTCCAGAAACATGGAACCCTGCTGCCTTCCAGGCCGCGAAGAACGTATCAACCTTATTCCAGCCGTAAAAACTGACCAGGAAGCTGTTGTACTTAAGCACCCGGTACATCTCGCGGCACGCGGGCATAAGCCACTCATCCGTCTTGTCATTGGCAATCGATCTGCCGTCACGGGAGGTATAGCCGACGAGATACGGCGGATCGGTAGCGATAAAGTCCACACTTCCCGCTGGCATCTGCCGCATCACCTCCACGCAGTCACCCGGAATTATCCGGTTGACAAATTCATAGATACTTTTCATATAGTTTTTTTAGGTCTTTCCACCTCACTTTCTCAGGCAGTTTGCCTGCTCCCATCCACCACCACAGACGGTGATGAATGGTCGGCAGCCAAGCTACGCTTTGTAGTAGTTGCCAAAGCCTTTTTCAAAGGCTTCGCGCAACGTGTCTTCCTCCTCTTCGGTGATCTCCCCAAGCTCTTGCCGATTGATCCAGCTTTCAAAGGCATTTGAGAGCTGGTCGCGTACCCATTCGGTTTCCCGCAGTCCGGCGAGGTAGGCTTTATCGATGAGATCAACCATGGTCGCGTATTGCACTGTCTTTACACCTCCTTTCTAGAGTCGCTGTCGCGCCCCTGCCCCTGATTGCAGCCTGAGGCTCACTAACCAGGCGCAGAGTAGCCACAGAACCGAGGTCTCACTGATCGCCTGTTGAGGAACGCGCCGGGGATTTCTGCCGTCCGTTGCGTCTCCCGTTCCCGTTGGTACGAAGGGGCGGGGGTGGTGGGATGTCCGCATCCGCCCGTTCCCGCCACATGGCCTGCCTGAGGTCTATCTCACGCTGCACCTTTGTATATGGCTTACAGATATCGAAAAAGAGCATGCGTTGTTTTATAGCCGCGATCCGCTCGTCAATCTCGCCCTCGCAGAGTTGCTTTGGCGAAGGAAGCGTGCGGATCGTATGTTCCCGGCCTGAGATAAGCCGAACCCTCGCGGTATAGCGCGGGAGCGTTGAGAGTTCGTTTGCTATTAAATTTTCCTGGTCCTGATAGGACCGTTGGCGGTACTGCGGTACGTACTGTCCGGTATCTACGAGAACAGGATGTTCTGAGAGAACCGTAAGCACATAGCGAAGGTCGGTGAGCATCGCGACGAATTTTTCAGCCATCCAGCGATGCTTTCTTCTCTGTGCACTCACGAATTCGGCTGCGCCGTTGGCGAGAAAGGCGGGCTTCCCAAACGGTGCCAGCATGCCGCAGCCTTTCAGGGAATGCGCTCCGAAGAGCTCGATCGGAGCCGTGTAGACGTAGGGGGACAAGACGTATTCCATGGTGGTGCCTTGAGCGATTGTCAAAACGAGGATAGCCATGGGGTCTATCGGAATATCGGCGCGCCCCTGACTCATTGCCTGAAACAGGGCGTCGTTGAGGAGTGTTCGCCCCCGCTGGACATCTAAGTCGTGAAGTAAAAGAAGCCCTGAATGACAATTGTGCGAGGCCGCGTGCCGCTCACGGCCGGGTGTCCGCGTGTATTGCTCAAGCGCGGCCAGAAAGGTCATCGAGAAGCGCGATAGCCTCTCATCGTTGTGCCCGCGGTTTACTAAGTGGCTGATGCAATCAGCGACAGGCGAGCGCACGGGCTCTAGGCCTATTTGCTCCATGCCGGGCGTGGCATCATAGCTCTTACTCACGATTTTTGAGTCTTCGCCGCTCACTCTGAAGGACGTCAGATTACCGCACTGGAGCGCAGCCGCCTGATTAAGCTCATCCAGCTGCATGAGTGTTTGATTAGCCAAAATAGTAATAATACTAAATTTTCTCGCCTCAGCCAGGAGGGTCGCGAAGTCGGAGGTCGCGAATCTCTGGTACTCATCGCAATAGAGAAAAAAGGGCCGAAGGTTCTCTTCCGGGGTATCAGCGCGGCTGAAAGCGGCCATGAGTATACGGCCTATCAGTACCGAACCGAGAAGGCGTGAGGCCTCTTCGTACTGGGGCGAAAGAGACACCAGAAGGATTTTCCCCTCATCCATGATTTTGCGAAAATCCAGGGTGGTCCTCGATTGCCCCACAATATTCCTGATGAGGTCCTGATCGAGGAAACTAACCACCTTGTTCAAGGTGGACGCGGTTAGTTCGTCCCTATCACGCTGGGAACGGTGATTATATGACTCCCAGAACGAGGCTATAGAACTGTTAGTAATGTGCTTTGCCATTACCTGCCTTATCCCCTCGTGTTGTAACAGCAGAGGAATCTCACAGAATGTTGCCTCAGGGCTATTCTCAATGAGGGTCCGGGTGAGGGCTCTGAGAACCATCATCAGGCGGGGCGTTTCTGTCCCCGCTCCCCAGACTTTCTCGAAGACATGGGACACAAAGGACGAGACGGCGGCAATGGTGTTGATGGTTCGGGGCTGAGGGCATTCGAAGAGATTGATGCCCACTGCGTCAGAATCTGTGAGAGAAACGAGTATCACGTCCTTGAGGCGATGGTCAGGAATTCCGGATATGACAGAGCGGACTAAGTATTCATGCGGCTCTACAACGCACACCCCATGGTTATCGCGGATTGCCGAGAGGATCATGGAACAAAGGAGCGTTGACTTGCCTGTTCCCGTTGACCCTATAATATATTGCCCTAAGCGCTGCTCTTCAAGTGAGATGGTCACCTGTTCGTTTGAGTGGATGTCGGTGCCCAAAACAAACGAGGGCGTCTGGGCGCAGGCATGGCCATTCCGCGAAGCGTTGCTTTTTGTGATCGCCTCGATCAGAGGGATGGCTTGCTTGCCGGTCTCTGCGCCATACATATTCGCCAGGTCCGCGATCAGTTGCCGATGCTCATCAATTTGTGCGGGCGAATTCTCCGCGACGCGTCGAGCGAAGAAGTGAATATCGGAAGCCCCCTCCCCCGTCATGAACGCGCGGTACAGGCCGTTGCCAGACAGCGTCACTGTATCAACCGGTTGGCCATTTTCACGAAGGAGTCGTTTGAGGAAGGCCTGCTCCTCAGCGCTCAACTTCGCAAGCCACCTGTCCATACCGGCCTCCCACTCGCTAAGCTGCTCGTCGCGGGAGAGATGGGCATGGTTTGCCCAAAAGGCCGCGCGTTCCGCGTCGGAATTGTTCGCCGGTGACGCTGTCCCCGTGGGCTTTATCGCTGCCGCGTCGCTCCTTGAGCCGTTGCGCTCTGCTCCTGCGGGGGTCGCGGCGGAAGACGACCGGGGACTCTGAGGCTGCGGAAGTCCCTCCAGGAATACTAGTTTGCGAAAATACGAACCAATCCGCTGTCGAATCGTTGTGAGCATCAGGTTTTTTCCTCTCCTTGTGGGGATGTGAAAAGCGCAACGGGAGCGTTGGCGTAGGGTTTCTGCCATACCGCGTTTAAAAAAAGCGCGTTGGTGTCGGAGATATCCTCCCCGATGGTCGAGAATCTGAAGACATCGGCCCAGGCCGTGAGCCTCATCCCGGTTAATAGTTCCCCGGTCCATGCGCAAAGCGTTTGGGCTCTCTTGTGACGATACCCGGGCGGCCCTATGGTCAGGTAACAGAGCTGCGCTGAGGGTGTGGCAAAGTACTTTTCGTACTGTCCATTACTGATGAGCGCGCGTCGTTCACGCACCATTTGCATATATTTGGGTTTGGACTCTGTACCATGGTCTATTTCGATCCATAAAGCCGCGCGGTCGCCATCCGGCAACTCCAGGTGTACCCACGAGTCAGGGATCACAGCGGCCTCGACCTGGCGGCCATCCCCGATAGTCGGTAAGCGCGGCGGGTCCCTCTCCATCTGGTAACAGGTACGGGTCTGTATAATCCGCCAGCCATCGCGCTCACGGACAAAGAGCCGAAGCGCGATGTGAAATTGTCCTATGGCTACATTGTGCGTGAGCAGACTGAAACTGGCCTGACTCATCGGCCGATACCACCACGAGGCGTCCTCCACACCAAGCGCACGAAGGAAAAAGGCGCCCTGTTTTGTAAGCGTGTAAACGAGCTCACTGGTCCCTCGGGCATGTGGTAAGCCAACCCTTGTGAGGTACCCTTCGTCTGCCAGCTTTTTCAGGGTCTCGCCCGCGTGGGTGAATGAGCCCTTCGCATACAGGATGCGCCAGATCGCCTTGCGGGTGAGAAACCGAAGCTCGTTCACCAGGAGTAAAATTTGCTCCTGCGTGTAGTTAAGGCCCCGGCGCCTGGACCGGGGCAGTTGTGCTGTTTTGTCCATTGCCATAGGCTCTGCCTTAAGACGCCCCGCGGCTAGTCCGTGAACAATGCTGGCGCGCTTGATGAGGCACGCTCAACGGGCCGCACGAACGGGCAAACTCCGGCCACAACCCGCTTCCCCGAACTCGCACGGGCAACCCGCATGAACTGAACGGCCTCAGGGATAACCAGGGCGACAACAACCATACGTGAAGACTGCCCGGCCGGAATGAGCGCGCTTGTCTCCAGAGCGAGCGCTTGCTGCTGGGAGAATGTATCCTGAGGCCGCCCTTCAACGGCGATAAGCGGATGCAGGCTCTGGCCAAAGGTCACGCTCAGGGGCGATCCGGTCAAATCCCGTGGCTCCCGCTCTTTCTCTCCGATATGGAGAGCGGAAAGCCTGCTGACAGATTTACGCAATGGTTCTAAAACTACCATAGAAACTGGATCTGGCCCCGTAAGTTCCCGGCTGCTTGCCCTTTTGGACATCTCAGCAAGGGCTGTCAGGAGCAGTGAGACGCTTCGCTTCGTGTCCCCGTCTCCCGGGCTCAAGGTGCCCTGAAGACCAATGCGGGTGCCGGTTACCCCGCCGGGGCCTCTGCCGACGATTTGAAATGTCATACGTTGGGAGTCTCCAAGGGCGCTTAGCGCTGCTAAGGTATCCTCCGATGTGTCAACGGTCACCATAACGGCAGACAGATCGCGGTGTACGGGCAACGCGTCCTGGACCCGCACGACAAGAGGCTTGGGCGTCAGCGTCGGAAACTGTTTGCGAAGAACCTCCTCGCCAAACGCTTTCGCGCGATTTTCTTTGGGATCAGCGAGCAGCAACGTTGGCTCGTAAAGCTTGAGTGTCGAAGATTTCAGCTCCCTGGCGGTGGTGCGTGCCCCGCGATTGGTGCCGAACCAACCAAGATTATCCCTGGCCATAGGTATTCCTCCTTCTGTGTTACGCTGCATCACAGGTGGTAACGAGCGTTATCTCAGTCGCGCCAAGCGCCTGAAACGCTTTCTTCCAAACTTCCTGAAGCCGCGCGGTGTAGACCGCGCTGCGGGAACCGGACTGGCCGGAATGCAGACCGCAGGCCACGAGTGGAATCCCCTGCAAGTCTGCGGCAAGCCGGTTTTTTTTCAGCCACGTCAAAAAGTCGCGGGCTGGGGGGACGTTCTTCTCAAAGTTATATCCTCCTGGTGTTATCTGGACCATATCTGAGAGAACTGAGAGACGGTATGAACCACGGCGCTCGCGAAGGCGACTGACCACGACGCTTATTGCCTCGGCTATCGTTGATGCGTATTGCTGCGGCGGTCCGAAGACAAGGCGGCTCAGCTCCAGGCGCGAGCCCAGGATATATGCTATTCGCTCGCCCAAGGGCAGTTGGTGCGGAACGGTCACCTGAAAGATGGGTCCCGTATCCCGAGACCCGACCATCTCAACTAACAGCGTGGATTCAGGGCGCACAAGGGACTCTATAACCCATTTGTCAAACAACCCCAGCAATAGAGTATTGGTACAGGAGGCGCCCTGCGTGCTCGCTGAGCGGTCGCACACGATCCCGCTATGATGGATGGGCACGTGGGTTCCGGCTGCGGAAATTGTCTCCGATACCCGTTAGGGGCGATACGTCAGGGAAAACAATAAGTTTTGAGGCGCCCGGTGTTGTCAGAGCGGGTGGGCGGCATCCTTCACGCACAGTAAGCCCTGGCCGGTTGCCCGCGGCCCCCTCGCGTGCATCACGAAGAAAGTCAGATTTGGCCTTCCCGACTGGGGCGCCCCATTGGTCGGGAATGCAGGCCACAAAGAAGGGCCGGGAGGCTGAACGATCCGACCCTATCGACCAGATCGTGAACGTGGAGCCTGGACGGTGGGCGGCATCCTTCGCAAACGTGTTAAAGTGGGCGAGGCGCTGCCCGGGCTCGCAGGTGACGCTCTGTGCGCCATTGCTTGCGAGACAGAACAGGTGGTAATGGAGCGCGTCAGCACGCGCGGAGGCAGCGGTATTCCCGCCGCAGCCGGTGAGCGCAAGGCCCGAAACAAGGAGCAACAGGTGGAGAACGCTAATACAGGTTTGCCGTGCCATAGACACCCTCCTTGATGGGTTATATCTCGTGCCACTGACCTTCTGTGAGCAGGGGTCGGGTAACGCGGTAGCGCGGGGGTGGTTCCGCCTGTGAAGGAGCAGCCTTGGCTTCTGTGAAAGTCTCGCCGGAACTCTGCGGGGAAAGGCAGACAGGCTCCGTGGGCACCAGATGCTTCTTATACCGCCTGGCAAAGTGCAAATAGAAATTGCGATCGCTCTCCAGGGCTGCCACAAGCGATGTCAAATAGATCGCTGCGGCCTCCTGCTCATACGTAAGCCTCGCGCGCCGCTTCTCCTGGGTCGAAACGACGTGCTCGGCTATGGCCCGGCGTCTGGCATCAAGACTCGCTCGTTGCTCTTCAAGCGGCGCCCGCTTACTCTCCAGAATCTCCACGAGGTCATGCCGTTGGTTACGGGGCAGATGGAGTTGGTCATTCGCCTGAGACTGTCTGGCGTGCTCTGCCTGTAGGTCAGAGCGACGCTGCCAGTAGGAGCTCTCAGCGATTTTCTGGTGCAGGCAGGCTGATGCGGCAGGCATCAAAACCGTGAGACACACCAACACAATGCTGGCCGTGTTGAAGCCGCCGGTTTGGCCAGAAGTCGCATCACTGGTTGTGCTATGGCGAAGGAAGGCAATAGCGAGCGTAAAAATGAAAAGAAACACGCAGAGAAACAGCAGGCGAACAAGCCGCAACGCTGAGGGAAGCGGGCCTGCCGTCTCCCACCCTGTAGCAATTTTTAAAGCATTACTCAGAAGACTATTCCAGACAAACATCAACCCCACAGTCGTCGAAATTGCGAGGGCCACAACTCCGGCGACAAACAGCGGGGCACGCGCAAACTCGAAGGCGATGTTGCCTGGGTCAAAGCCAAAGTAATCCAGATACGGCCAGACGATCTGAAACGTCTCATCCAGGAGAAGGAAGGCAATAGCCAGATACCCGAGTACTGGAAACCACGGGAACGGGAGCTGTTGCCGGGACCGCTTTTCGTCTTGACGCGCGAGGGTCGTCTTCCCCGGCTCTCCTTCACGAATGGCCGCAATCTCATCCATGACGAGCTTTTCAAGCGCTTCTTCAAGGTCGCGAAGGTCGGCGGTGACCCTATCTTGTTCCGCCTGAATCCGTTCGGATTCAGCTAACAGGGCCTCCCGCTCAATCCGGGACATGAATTCAAGGTCACGATCCTCTGCCGAATCGTCAAAACGATCCGCCCAGTACTGTTCATATTGAGGGTTCCCGGTTAAAACGATCCGCCCACTCGGGGTAATGGCGATATCGTAGCGAAGCGGATGGGAACTTTTGCGGCCTTGGGATTCGTAGATGCGGAAACGGTAGAGCAGATACTCATCAATCGGCTTGCCATCGTCGACCGCTTGCCACGCGCCGTACAAGGACCACACTGGCCGTAGTCGAACCGGTTGATCAACACGGGTCTCGTCGGGACTGGCCATGTCTACACCCCCTGGTATTTCAGACACGGCCCCACAGCAGCGCCACTGCGTTTTGGGGCCATGTGGGCTTCCTTTTTCGTGAGCGGTCTACGCTTCTGTCGGGAGGACTGCGTATACTTCCTGCCCGTCCCGCAGCTTTTCATACACGGCCTCAGTGGGCTCAAAGGGATTGGCTAAATCGGAGCCCGAGCACAGCACACACTCCTCCAGTCCCACACGCGCGAGGATGTGAAACGCCGTATCATCAGGTGTTATGTCGAGGTCAATAGCCGTGCTCTCATAGCCAGCGATCGACAGAAAAATAGTCTTAATCTCAAGAAGGCTACGTAAATCTCGACGCACCTCTTCGTTATCAAGTGTGGTCGGTGGTTGGTCTTCCTCTACGAACCTTTGAATTTCGTTCAGCGCTTCTTCTCGGGACATGGTCATGACTCCTTGGTAAGGGGTATTGAAAGACAGGTGGCCCTGGGGGGTAGCCCCCCAGGCAGAACGGAACCATTAGGCGTGTGTCACCTCCCTGGTTTTATGAGCCTGGCGGGGCTTTTTGGAACGGGTGGGGACGAGAAGTTTTTCCATGCGGGTCTTCTCGAAGAAGACGTGGGCGGCATAGAGGGAAAGCATGATGAAACGTTGTAAAGTGGAATCAGTAACACCGGCGGACAGGTCAGCAACAGACTCAAAGTAGAGCTGGGCGTGAGACTCGTCTTCCTTGATCCGCAAAAAGGCCTTGCCCACAGTGCTTTGCTCGTTGTAGGCGTTGGCAACCAACAATGCATGACCCCATTTCTCCTGGGGCACGGATAGAGTAACTGTGGCGAGTATCCGTAAGCTGTCGTTGTCCTCGCCCTCGATGACGTACCAGCAGATCATTTTTCCGAGCAGGCCTTCACCCTCAAACACCGAGTAAATGTCGTCCTCGCGGTCGCGACTATGGTTGAGCTCTACATCGTCCAGGGCTTGCTCAATGCGGGCCTTGGACAGGGGGTGAAACGCATCTCCCGTCGTGCTCTCCAGGTGGGTGTCCGGAGTGGAGCTGAAAGCGTAATTAAGGACTTCATCGGCAAGGTGGCTGCCGAGGGTGGGAATAATCAAAATTTCATCTTGCATCGTGTGCCTCCTTGTGGTGACTTCGTCAACAGCGACTGCGGCAGGAAGAAGAGATTCCTACCTGGCATGAAAAAGGTTCGTAGAGGAAAATGGGGTGTTACAGAGGTCAGAAAAATTAGGCGGCAGGGACGGACATTATCTAATAAAATCAATCGGATATTAGGAGTGCAGGAAAATTTCTTGTAACATTTCGCCTCGCAAATCGAATAATAAGTGCGTATGACTCCATCTTGAGGTGACTATACGTATGAGCGACACACACAGGAACACTTCGATAGAAGCCGAAATCCAAGAACTG
>Ga0114129_10013119_pt1 | contig 11802 bp, 9 predicted proteins | sample RhiMetdeltSRZDD1_FD_80071 | JGI IMG/M metagenome (GOLD analysis project Ga0114129, IMG submission 80071) | Populus rhizosphere microbial communities from Tennessee, USA - Rhizosphere MetaG P. deltoides SRZDD1 (version 2) (version 2) | ecosystem: Host-associated > Plants > Roots > Rhizosphere >... | reverse complement strand
GCCGACGGTCAAAAACCCATCAGAGAGCGGCGCGGCTAGCAGTATTATCTTGGGCTTGAAGGTGATTTCGACCAAAGGAAGCAACATCATTTTTATTTCGTATAAGAACAGTAATCCGGAGATCGCGACGCTCGTTTTGCAGGAACTATTGAGTCGTTACTTCGTCAAGCACCTTGAAGTGCACCGCTCTGCAGGCGCCTTCGATTTTGTGACTCAACAAACTGATCAGGTTCGAGCGCGTTTGAATCAGACGGAGGACGCCCTGAAGTCTCTCAGGGAGAAAACAGGGATTGCGTCGCTCAAAGAGGGCTCAGCAGCTCTAACTGCTGAGGCGGCGAAGCTTCAGGAGGAACTTAATGTCGCCCAGGCAGGGCTAGCAGAACAACAAGCCCTTGTTAATCAAAAGGCCGAAACCTCATCAAAAGGCTGGAGAAAGAAAAAACCGACAGACGACAAAGCTCATGTCGCCGGCGTCCAAGCCAAGGTTGACACTCTGAAGGCTAGGCTTCGCGAGGTTCAGCAACGAATGAAGCAGCTTGCTGAGCTGGCTCCGCAAATTGAAGACCTGGAACGGAAGCGCGAGATGGATGAGGCGAATTACAAATATTTCGCAGCATCGCTAGAGAAGGCACGGGTCGATGAGGCATTAGATCCCACCAAGATGCCAAATATCAGCGCAGTTCAGCGGCCCTCGCCTCCGGCCTTGGAATCTAAGAAACGCGATAAGATCGTCATCGGGCTGGCTGGCGCCGGAGTGGCGTTGGGCGTCGCGCTCGCCTTGCTAAGAGGCCTGGTTTTGAGTCAAACCGTCGGCCGACCCCTCCAGTTGGAAAGGCAGTTGCACATTCCACTGATGCTTTCGATCCCGTACTCGAGTGCTCGAAACGGACATTTGGCGTTACCCCGGAACGGTTCTTCGGAGAATCCGGGAGCACTGGTTCCGCGACGGGGCCGTGCCAAAATCGCGCCGTGGGAGGCCGGCCATTTCATCCGGCCGTACTGTGACGCCATCCGCGACCGACTTGGCCTGTATTTCGAACTGAATCATCTCACGCATAAACCGAAACTGGTAGGTGTTGCCGGCTTTTCAGAGGAGGCGGGGACCTCCACACTCGCCGCCGGGCTCGCTGCCTCGCTTTCGGAAACAAACGACGGTAAGGTGCTTTTGGTTGACGTGAACCTGGGTCCGGAGGACGTGCATCCGTTCTTCAAAGGTAAACCTGCCTATCCTCTTAAAGCAGCTCTTAAACCAAACGGGACAATCGCCTCGGCTTCCGATAACCTCTACTTGGCTACCGTCGGAAACCCGAACGCCGGTCCCGCACAGCTCGGTTTGAAAAAATTCTTCGACATGATGCCGAACCTGAAAGCAAGCGACTTCGACTACATCATCTTTGATATGCCACCGCTCGATCAGACAAGCCCCACATGGGGAATGGCTGCTTTCATGGATAAACTTTTGGTTGTAGTCGAGGCGGAGAAGAACAACCGCGAAGTTATTAAACGCACCTACGGCAAGTTGATTGCCGAGCGAAACAATGTTGCGGTTGTAGTCAACAAGGCACGTTCCTACGTTCCAAAGTGGCTTGATTCCGAATCCTAATCCGCCGGATTCATAACGGCTCGACGCAACTCACTTCTTGCAAGCGCCAGGCTTTGCGTCCTTTGGGATGCTTGCACCTCACCGCAACCCTCAAACTAACAATACCTCGTGTTACGCAATAGAATCTATTACGGACTAAAGCCCTTCATTCCGCAATCCGTTCGGACCGCCATCCGCCGAAAGATGGCCAGGCGCCTGCGCAAACAGATTGGGGAAGTTTGGCCCGTCATGCCGGGATCGGAACGTTTACCGGAAAACTGGCCGGGCTGGCCGGAGGGCAAAAAGTTTGCGTTTGTTTTAACGCACGATGTCGAGAGCGAGACAGGGCTCAGCAGATGTCGATCCTTGATGGAACTTGAATTGGAGCTTGGGTTCCGTTCTTCCTTTAACTTCGTGCCGGAAGGAAATTACCAGGTCCCAGCAGAGCTAAGGGAAGAACTAACCGCCAGTGGATTCGAGGTTGGGATACACGATCTTAAACATGACGGCCAACTGTTTACCTCCCGTCACAATTTCAAAAGACGCGCTGCGAGAATCAATCGCTACGCGCGCGAGTGGGGAGCGTCAGGATTCAGGTCGGGTTTTATGTTGCGTAATCTCGATTGGTTGCACGATCTCAATGTGCTATACGACGCATCTACCTTCGATACTGATCCATTTGAGCCGCAGCCTGAAGGTAGTCATACCATCTTACCGCACTGGGTGCCGCGTCCGGACGGTAACTCTTCTTCAGAAGGTTACGTAGAGTTACCTTATACACTACCTCAGGATTCCACTCTCTTTCTGGTGCTGGGCGAAACTACTCCAGAGATCTGGATGCGAAAACTTGATTGGATCGCAGAGAATGGGGGCATGGCCCTTGTGATTGTCCATCCAGACTACGTGTCCTTCGACGGCTTCCAGCAGACAACTACAGATTACCCTGCAGCGTTATATCGAGAATTCCTCAACTACGTTAAAACAAAATATTCGGGCGAGTATTGGCATGCCCTTCCAAAGGAAGTAGCAAAGCACGTTATCAGCGTTCATTCTTCCACAGTCAGCGTCTGTGACGAAGATGAGCTCGCCGCGGCGAGGACACGCCGGCTCCGTGGAAGACGCGGCGCTGTCCTGCTGTTCTCACATTATCCTGCGGATCCGCGGCCCAGGAGAGCGGCGGAGGCGTTGGCGGCCCAAGGTGTGAACATTGATCTCATTTGCCTGCGCGATAGCGATTCCGATCCAGCGCATCAGGCTTATGGGAATATCGGTGTCACACGTGTCGGGTTGAAGCGCCGTCGCGGCGGAAAGCTTGCTTACATTGCCCAGTACGCCGCGTTCGTCTTAACTTGTTTTTTCCGCCTTGGATGGAGATCACTAACGCGCCGTTACGATTTCGTCCATGTGCACAACATGCCGGACGTTCTCGTCTTCAGCGCGATGGTGCCGAAGCTTCTCGGTGCAAAAGTCATACTGGATCTGCACGATCCCATGCCCGAGCTCATGCGGACAATCTTCAAACTGCCCGAGGAAAGCTTCAGCGTGGCGATGTTGAAGCGATTGGAGAAATGGAGCATCCGCTTTGCGGATCTCGTGCTGACAGTGAATCTCGCCTGCAAAAAGATTTACTCTTCCCGGAGTTGTGAACCGCACAAAATCAAAGTCATAATTAATTCACCTGATGATGACGTCTTCCGGTTGCCGCGTACCAACAGCCGTAATGGAAATGGCAAGAAGGGCAATGGATCGAACCCATTTGTGGTTCTGTATCATGGCTCACTGGTTCGCCGGAACGGTTTCGACCTAGCGTTAGAATCATTGGAGAAGGTCCGAAACACAATCCCATCTGTCCGACTGAAGGTTTGCGGCGCGCGAACCGCCTTCTTCGAGGAAGTGATGAAATCGGCCCAACAAAGGGGGCTCGATCGAAATGTCGATTACCTGGGCCGCTGCAATGTCAACCAGATCGTCGAGGCAATCGCGAATTGCGACCTTGGAATAATCCCCAACCACCGCAATATCTTCACGGAAATCAATACACCTACACGCATCTTCGAGTACCTGGCGTTAGCGAAACCGGTAATCGCCCCGAAAGCACGGGGGATACAGGACTATTTCGGCGACAAGGACCTGATCTTCTTCGAGCTCGGCGACGCGGTTGACCTCGCGCGACAAATCGAATTCGCATATTCTCATCCGGTTGATGTTGCGGAAACAGTAAGGCGAGGTCAGGCAGTTTACCGTTCGCACACATGGAGCCGTGAGCGGCTCACCTTATTGAACTCTATCGGCGAGCTTTTTTAGCCAACGCTTTAACACCGTCGATGGTCTCTGCCTCTTACTCTTACTCGTCCTCCTGGTCGTGTTACAACACGCCGGTTCTAATGATTACCATAGAGCAAACGGTAAAAGTAGGAAGATGCGACAAAGCTTCCGGACTTTTTAATCAGCAAGTTCGATCCACTCTTTTTGTGCGGAAATGATCGGGGTTGTTGCCAATGAGGCCGAACACGCCACCGTGGCCGAGTTCTTCGAATTGTTTAAGACGCCCTGGGAGTTCTGCCGTCCGGGGAGCCAATACGATGTCCTACTTTGCTCGAACACCCCAGCTCCTGAAAATGACACCAAATTGCTTTTGCTTTATGGCTCGCAGCAGCAACCCTTCGAAAAGGTTCGAAGCATAAAGACAAGCTGTGCTCCCGGACACAATTTTGCTCTTTTTCGAGGCGAGCACATACCAATTTACGGAAATTGCCTTCTTCTGGAGGGGCTCGGAAATGAAGTCCTGGTTCACAAAGGAACAAGGTCGCTGACCCCTGACGCTCAAGTCGTGGTCCGTCTAGGCTTTGATCTGTTCGACGAAGTCCACAATCTCTTAACAAAAGGGCAACCCGCTGAACTCGCCGGTATACCGACACTGGAACTTCATATTTCGCTTCTGCGTGACCTCATCGTCAGCCATGGGGTGACTCTCGTTGAGATACCGCCCGTTCCTGGTGGCCATCGCTTTATCGTCTCTCTTACTCATGACGTTGATCATCCACGTGTGCGCCAGCACATCTGCGACCACACCATGTTCGGTTTTCTTTACCGGGCGCTCATTGGCTCGGTAATCGATGTGTGTCGAGGAAAAAGGTCTTTGCGACAGGTGGTCACGAATTGGAAGGCTGCGTTTTCCCTGCCTCTGGTATTTGCTGGAATCGTCAAAGACTTTTGGAACCAGCTCGATCGGTATCTGGACTTGGAAAGGGACCTTGCTTCAACCTTCTTCGTCATTCCAACAAAGGGGGATGCTGGCGTTGATTCTAATGGTAAAATAAAAGGAAAGCGCGCCGCGCGTTATGCTTTGTCGGATATTGCGGATGACTTGACGAAGCTGCTTTCTGCAAACCGTGAAATCGCTGTTCACGGAATCGATTCATGGCGCGATAGCGCTAAAGGCGGGGATGAATGCAAGCAGGTCCAAAAAATCACGGGCAAAGCAGAAATAGGAGTTCGAATGCACTGGCTTTACTTTGATTCGCATTCGCCGGCGACCATCGAGAACGCGGGCTATTCGTATGATTCAACAGTTGGCTACAACGAAACCATTGGCTATCGCGCGGGAACAACTCAAGTTTTCAAGCATGCGGAAGTCGATCATTTGCTCGAACTCCCAATGCATATCATGGACACAGCCCTGTTTTATCCGTCATACATGGACCTGTCCGACGAGAAGGCTGGTACTGCAATGCTAACCTTGATCGAGAATGCGACAAAGCTCGGTGGTGTCCTTACCATTAACTGGCACGACAGGAGCTTAGGGCCTGAGAGGCTATGGGGCGATGTCTATGTCACCTTGCTCGAAAACCTGCGCGCTAAAAAACCTTGGTTCGCGACGGCCGCGCAAACCGTCTCGTGGTTTCGCAACAGACGCGAAACATCGTTCGATCGCGTCACACGCGACGGCCCGAACATCCGGGTTCAGCCGGCCAACAATCGAGGCGCTGGTAACGCTGCCAATATTCCGCCGTTAACCGTGAGGGTATACAATCGAGCTGGTTCAACAGGCGATCTCCATCGCCGGAGGGGCGCCTTCGAAGACTTCACAATTGAAAGCTGCGGCTCACTATTGATCGCTGCTTAGAGGGTTAACCAAGCGTATTTGCCTAAGGTTACGAGCCAGTAATTCATGAGACGCCCACGAACTATTTTGCCTGGAGCAGCTATTCTTTTGTCGGGCCTGTTATTCGCGCTCCCTAGCCAAAGCGCTTTTTCCAGTGAGCCCTCCTCAACAACATTAACCGCTGAAGCTACTCCACTTCAACTGGACTTCGAAGTGGCAGTGGAAGCCGGATGGCTCCACCCGAAATCTATGGACGAAAACTTTTGGCTGATACGCGGCGACAAGAATGGCACCCTTATCGCCTCGCCGATCAATGGCCTGTTATATATTCGATTCACCGATTTAGGCGAAGCAGCCATTATGATTGATTCTTATTCGATCGAGGTGCTGAACGGCCAGCAAGAGTGGGTAAGGCTTGTTACCATGAACGCGCACAGCGGAGAAGTTTACAATCGTGGCCGTACCGATGATATGAAGCAAGCGTGCCGATCCAAAATAGAACAAGACTCGTTTGACTATGGGATCGCAAACAAGAACATCGAACCTCGCCATACCATCAGAGGTTGGGTCTTTGTTGAGGGGACCGAATCTAGCTTGGAGGACGTTAAGGAAGCACGTTTCAGTATAACAGACGTCCTTGGCAATAAAGCTGTAAGGCCAATTAAGGTCCTTACAGATGAATCTCAATCCACACAGCCAAGATTGCTTCACGTTGGTGAAACAAAGGATCTCAGCCAAGCGCGCAGACAATTCTATAGTGAGATCAACCCTTGAAGTGCTGGCGGGCTAATCTCTCCTCGTTTCTCCTTTCGAATTTCCTTCGACAATGTCAGCAAACAATCTAGTCCTTGCCCAGCTCGGATGTGGCTACTGGGGCCCAAATCTCTTACGTAACTTCTCGGCCCTCCCCGGATGCAGGGTGAAATACGTGGTGGATTCGAGCGCGGAACGGCGCGCTTTTGTCGAGGCGAATTTCCCTTTCAGCCGTGCGGTCGACAGCTATCGGATCGCTCTGGAAGATCCCCATGTCGATGGAGTAGTCATCGCTACCCCTGCCGGAAGTCATTTCTCCCTTGCCAAGGAAGTCCTCGATGCTGGTAAACACGTTTTTGTCGAGAAACCGCTGGCGACGAAGGTTGCCGAGGTCGATGAGCTCTCAAGAAGTGCTGCCGCGCGAAATCTTGTCGTGATGACAGGCCACACCTTCGTTTATAACTCGGCCGTCCGTTACGTGAAGAAATTGATTGACTCCGGCGAGCTAGGCGAGCTTCGCTACATCTACAGCCAGCGTCTGAATCTCGGGCGTATCCGTTCCGACATCGACGCGCTCTGGAATTTTGCCCCGCACGATATCAGCATTATCCAGTATTGGCTCGGCGATCCGGAGCCGATTTCCATAGGCCGTCGAGGCATGGCTTACATGCAGGAAGGCATCGATGATGTTGTCTTCCTTACTCTCGAGTATCCCGGGAGGGTTATCGCGAACATTCATGTAAGCTGGTTGGACCCGCAAAAGGTACGCAAGATGATCCTGGTCGGCTCCCGCAAGATGGTCGTTTATGATGATATAGCGGACAACAAGATCGCCATCTATGACAAGGGCATTGATCGCCGCGCCATTCTGGGAGAAAACATGGACTTCGATCAGCCTCAGGTTGCGCCGTTCAATTATCGAAGCGGCGACATTCTTATACCCGAGGTCAAGTTTGCGGAGCCGCTTCGCGTTGAGGCGAAACATTTCGCGGACTGCATATTGCACTCACAGACGCCTATCACAGACCTGAAGCACGCACGAACCGTCGTTTCGATCTTGGAACGAGCGAATCCGAACGGCGTAAACGGAGCTAGTAAACCGTGATGAATGGGCAAACCATTATTCGTACGATTGGGCCACGAGACGTTACCGTCGGTCAACGAGTCGCGTTGCCTGCACAGAAACTGCGCCGTTTGGTGGGCTGATTTTTGCTACAGTGCTGCAGGAAATGAGCAATCTCGCGGAAGCGTATGACGCCAATTACCGGCGCGACAATTATTTCGAGTACGAGAATTGGATGTATCGGCCGTTTATACGAGCGCTTATCAAGAAAGCTGGCCTAAAGCGGGGCGACCGGGTGCTCGATGCCGGCTGTGGCCAGGGATTTTTTAGCAAGCTGCTTTGCGACATCGGCTTAGACATCGTTGGGGTCGACCTCAGTGTGGAGGGGATCAAAACCGCAAAACGCAATTGTACCAACCCCAAAGCAGAGTTCAGAGCCGCCGACATCATGTCACTCCCTTATGCATCGACATTCGATTGCGTCTATAACCGCAGCTGCTCCCTTTATAACAAACGCAATTTGCAAGAATGTGACGAGGTTACGGAGACTCTTTTTCGATATGTAAAGCCAGGTGGAGTCTTGATATTCGACTATTACACCAAACTGTCACCTCGGGAAGAAAGCAGATCCTGGACATATCATCAGCTGGGCGCGGTCAGGGAGCATTTTGCCAGATTTCCACAGGCGAAAGTGTATTTCTCACTTCGAGTTGAGACCTTTTTACTAGGCGCTTCGGCGTTAACTGGGCCGATGACTCTCTTTAATTCATCGGTAAGCCGCATGAGCGGTATAGGCGGCGAAGTGATCGCCATTATTCGAAAGCGATAAAATGAGTAATGGCAATCAATGTGACATCTGGACTTAAAGGTCGCCGGCAAAGCTGGTGATGTGTCAAAGATCTCGAGGCGAAAACGGAGCTAACGAACCCCGATGAATTATCAACCACTTCTTCGTACGATCGGAATACGAGACGTTACGTTTGGTGAACGAGTCACGATCGTCGAACCTTTAAATCTATATGGATGCGCGATCGGCGATGATACTTTCATAGGACCTTTTGTTGAGATCCAAAAAGGAGCAATAATCGGCAAGCGGTGTCGAATTCAATCGCACTCGTTCATCTGCGAGCTAGTCACGATTGGCGACGACTGCTTTATTTCTCACGGTGCAATGTTTATAAACGACTTATTCGTCACTGGTGGACCTGCTGGAAAAGCGGAGCTGTGGCGGCGAACAAAGGTTGGCAATCGTGTCAGCGTTGGAACAAATGCCACTATTCTGCCAGTAACAATCTGTGATCAGGTAGTTATAGGTGCTGGCACCGTTGTTACCAAGGATATTACTGTGTCGGGCATTTACGCGGGCAATCCAGCTCGTCTTCTTCGTTGTCTCTAACACGGCCTTTGGCCTCTCTTTATGAAAATCCCCTTCGTTGACCTACACGCTCAGTATCTGTCGATCAAAGACGAGATTGACAAAGCCATCGCTGAAGTGATCGCAGAGTCGGCTTACATTCGCGGCAGACATGTGGACGCCTTCGAGCAGGCATGGGCAAAAACGCTTGGTGTGAAACGTTGCGTCTCCTGTGCGAACGGTACGGATGGAATCTACATCACACTGCGGGCGCTGGGTCTGCGTCACGGGGATGAAGTGATTACCTCGGCTCATTCATGGATCTCAACATCCGAGACGATCACGCAGGCTGGTGGCCGGGTCGTGTTCTGCGACACAGATGAAGAAACCTTCACGATTAATCCGGATGATATCGAACGAAAGATCACGCCTGCCACGGTCGGAATCATTCCCGTTCACCTTTATGGGCAGCCGGCGAACATGGACGCAATCATGGCGATCGCCAGGAAGCGCAAACTTTGGGTTATAGAAGATTGCGCCCAGGCGCATCTCGCCAGTTATAAGGGACAGCTTGTAGGAACCTTTGGCAATGCCGCCACGTTCTCCTTTTATCCAGGAAAGAACCTGGGGGCATACGGCGACGCCGGCTGCGTTGTAACCAATGACGATCGGCTGGCAGAATGGATGGCAACGTTCGCCCGGCACGGTGGTAAAGGCGATCATATCATGGAGGGTATTAATAGCCGTATGGACGGACTGCAAGCAGCCATTCTCAACACGAAGCTCCCTCATTTACCAGCCTGGACTGCCGCCCGCCGTCGGGTTGCCACATGTTACAACGAGCTTTTGAAAGACGCTGGCGATGTTATTACGCCAACTGTTGAGTCGGATCGCGACCATGTGTATCATCTGTATGTTATTCGCACCGAAAATAGGGACGCTTTAAGGGAGCATCTTAGCCAAGCGGGCATCTCTACTGTTTTGAACTACCCGAAGGCTTTGCCATTTTATCCCGCCTACGCCTATCTCGGCCACGTTCCGAACGACTTTCCAGCCGCTTACTTCAACCAATCCCGTATCTTGTCCTTGCCGATCTATCCAGAAATGCCAGAAGAGATGATCACGCATGTAGCTAACACCGTCTCGCAGTTCTGGGGCTCAGAAAGCCCAAAAGTGATTGAGTTGACGGTCGCGAACCTGCTTGCAAGTGAGCATCGAACGGCAGTCGTGTCAGATAATTGAACCAAGGTTGGTGGTTGGCTGTATGGTAGACACATGGATCGGCCCTTAGTATTAATCTCCATCAGCTAGAACACTAGAAGGGTCAGCCAGAGCTATGCATTCCACTGTCATCATTGTTGGCCTGGGCGAGGTCGGCAAACCTTTGCTGGAGATCATGAAGAGTCGGTATCAAGTCTTTGGTGTCGATATCAATCAGCCTGCACCCATCTCCCAGTGCGACGTCATGCATATTTGTTTTCCATTCCAGGGCGGGAGGTTCGTCGGGGAGGTAGTGAGATACATTGATCAGTACCATCCTGCTCTGACGATAATCAATAGCACGGTTGCTCCTGGCACGACACGCAGCATTGCAGCTGAATCCGGAACCGCAGTCGTGCACAGCCCCGTTCGCGGAAAGCACGCTCGCATGCAACAGGAAATGCTCCATTACGTGAAGTTCGTCGGAGCGCTGGACCAGCAATCAGGCCAGCGCGCAGCCGAACATTTTGAAGAGGTCGGGATGAAAACCAAGGTGCTTACATCTCCTGAAGCGAGCGAAATCGCCAAACTTACTGAAACGACGTACTTCGGCTTGATGATAGCATGGGCACAGGAGGTCGAACGCTATAGCGCGAAGCTTGGTGCCAATTACGACGAAGTCGTGTCGTTCTACGAGCAGATCAACTTCTTCCCGCCGGTGAAGTATTTTCCCGGTGTGATTGGCGGCCACTGTGTTATGCCCAATATCGCGATCTTGCGTCAACAATTTCCTTCCGGCCTTCTGGAGGCTATCGTCAAGTCGAATACGCTTAAGGAAAAAAATCTCGGCCCGGACGGGTGGGTAGATGAAAAATGCTGATCATCAACGCTGACGATTGGGGTCGTTCGATGGAGGAAACCGATGCGACCCTCAAATGTTACAAGGCAGGCAGGATTACGTCCGTCAGCGCAATGGTCTTCACGGAGGACTCCGACCGGGCCGCTGAGCTGGCAAACGAACATAACATTGAAGTTGGTCTGCACCTCAACCTTACTGAAAAATTCACGGCAAGAACTGCCCCACCGATGCTCAAGCGTGCTCAGGAGAGGATAGCTCATTTCTTAAGGAGTACGAAGTTTTCGCAGCTCTTATATAACCCTTTTCTTAGAAAAGAGATTGCCTATTCATATCAGGCGCAGGCTGCCGAGTTTCAGCGTTTGTTTGGTAAAAGCCCCTCTCACGTTGATGGCCACCATCACATGCATCTTTGTGGCAACATGCTGTGGAGCGCAGCGATCCCTGCTGGCACAAGGATGCGGCGAAACTTCTCATTTTGGCCTGGCGAGAAAGGGTGGATGAATCGGACTTATCGAGGCGTCGTCGATCACTGGCTCTTGAGAAAATACAAGCTTACAGACTATTTCTTCGATTTATCGCAGAGCATGCAGGAAAAGAAATTGGAGCGGGTCATGGCCCTGGCGAAGTCAAATACGGTTGAATTGATGACGCATCCGATCGTCCATACGGAATCGGAGTATCTGATGAGCAATCAATTCCAAGCCATGTTGCAACGACTTGAGATTGGTAGTTATGCGCTTGTTTAATTATGGACCGCCTGCCGGGCACGATGGAATGCTTTTTGTGACGCTGAACGCACGCATCTCGCTTGACTGACGAACGAGCCTTTCCTGGTCGAACCGAGCGTCTTTCTTACTTATCTATGCCGAACCTGTCGTCCATCATT
>Ga0114129_10013118_pt1 | contig 11803 bp, 13 predicted proteins | sample RhiMetdeltSRZDD1_FD_80071 | JGI IMG/M metagenome (GOLD analysis project Ga0114129, IMG submission 80071) | Populus rhizosphere microbial communities from Tennessee, USA - Rhizosphere MetaG P. deltoides SRZDD1 (version 2) (version 2) | ecosystem: Host-associated > Plants > Roots > Rhizosphere >... | reverse complement strand
ATTGGAGCGATGACACCGCGCCCGTCACCGTGCTGGTACGAACGAGGATCGGCAGCGATCAAGCGCGGCGTGCGCTGCTCGGCCCCGGCGAACTTCGGTTGTTCGAGTTCCCCGAGATCGACCAGGCCGCCGTCGCCGAAGTGATCATCATGACCAACACCCGCAGGTGCTACGTCGCGGCAGACCCGGCAGCGGTGGGCTGATACGGGTTACCGGCCTGGGTCGCGACCGCGACGCTTCCGTCGCCAAGCCGGACGCTCCCGTCGCCAACGCGCACACTGCCATCTGCATATGGCTTCTGCTGGTTCACCGTGACGCGAGGATTGCTCGGCGGGTCGGGCTGTGGATCAAAGGCGTGCGCGGTGCCCGAGGCCAGTCCCAGTCCGACCAGCGCAACGCCGGCGGACAGAAGACCCTTAGCGACCGCCTTCTTCAGGTTGTGGCTCATGGTGCTGTCCCTTCAATGCTGGCGGCTCTGTGGTGGCCGCGCCGCAAGTGAAGCGGGCGTGCGCTGCTACCGATCCCAAGAACTCCGGTGTGATCGCGACCGAAACCATCGCTGACCTGCGAAAAACAGTGAGTGCCCCCGCCAGGATTCGAACCTGCGACACCGGCTTTAGCAGCAGCGGTTTGCCGTCGCGTTCTGTTAATTCTCAGAAACCACTGCTGAGCAGCCGGTCCCGAGTGTGTTGCGTCTCAACGCTTCTCGCGGAATGTCGCTGATGCTCGGCCATATACGATGAATAAGCGATGAGTGGGAACCGGGCACGGCGGGGGCAGTGACAGGGATAGATCGGCGACGGTCCAGCGCATCGGGAACCCTTCGTCTGACTACCGCGTCCTACCGCATACGGCCCGCCATGTCGGCTCCGGTGGCGGGCCTCGTTCATGCCAATCAATGTGCGAGTGAACCGCCCTTCTCCGCCGACAAAGGGATACGGTACCGAGTCGGTGTAGGCGAATCAGGCGTCTATTTGGCGACCATCGGCAGGACGCTGCCAGAGTTGGGTAACCAGGCGGCCCAGATAAGTGCGATTAGTACGCGCGTGCCGGGGCCCGCTGAGCGTCGCTCGTCAGAGCCCATGCAACCCTATCCGTTGCTCTCCGTAGCGTCCGTACCTTTTCTTGTAGACGTAGCAGTACGTTTCGCAGACGTAGCCTGATCTCCACTCGTGGTTTGGTTCCCACCCGCCTTGCCGGTCACCACCTTGTCGCCGCGAGTGCTGGACGCGTCGGTCGTGTAAGTGGTCCGCGCGGTGGTGGACTGCGTGGCCGCAACGGCATTGGCCGGCCCCGGCTGCGTGGCGAGCGGCGTGCTCGTTGTCACCGTGTCTGGCACGTCCGCGCGGTCAGGAGCTGTCGTCGTGATTACGGTGTCGGCGACCGCGCCGCCGTTTGCGTTCTGCGGTTGGGTAGATGGGGAAACAGAGTCAGCTGCTGTTGGGGCCAGGCTCGGTGAAACCGTGGCATCCTGGGGCACCGCCATCGGGTCGGAGACAACCGAAGCAGACAGCGGCGAAGCGGCGGCGCGAGTGGTCCCAGCCGGCGCTGGCTTAGCCGTCTGCAGGCCGGGGTATTTGCGGTTGTAGGCCTGGTCTATCTGCGCCTTAGTCTTCGGGCAGGGCGATGCGCAAAGCGGGGGAACCGCGGTCGGCACCAGAACGTAGGTGGTGTTGCCTACCGTCCACACCAAATTGGCGGGGTCGTACTGATTGACGTCCCAGTAGTTCGCGTGGATTGAGAAGAAACCTGCCCAAGCATTGTTGACGGCCAGCGAGTAGTAGCGACTCTTCGGATTGTTAGGGTAATCGGCGGCCACATCATACTCGCGGGCGATGTCCGTAACGAGGTATTTGGTTTGCGGCATCGGCGCCGACGTACCGCCGTAGGCACGGGTGGGATTGCCGATCAGCACGAATGACAGGCGGTCCGGGCTGGGAGCGGTCGGGTCGTTGGCGTGCTGCGTCAGCCACTGTGAGACTATTTGCGCTCCGTTGCTGTAGCCAAACACGATTATTTCGCCAGGCGTGGACTTAATGGCATTGTCAAGGGCGATCACGCCGCGCGGATCGGGGTAGGCGGGGGCATCGACCACGACACAGGTGTTGGTCTCGCACATAGAGCCTTGAAGCTCGTCTTGCATGTTCGTTGTCAGTGGACTGATCATCAGTACCGTGGCGGCCTCTGCGGTCGGTAGAGCAATGAGTGGCAGAGCTGCTAATACGGCAAGCCCCCTCAGTAGCCGGTGCATACCATGTCCGTTCATAGTTAGGCTAGCAAAACCCCACTCGTTAGCCAAAAATGACAACCCGGGTCCTCCCACCGGGCCCATCGCGGGCCACTCTCGGGGTCAAAGTTCACTCTATCCCTTCGGGCAAGCTCTTTCGACCCCCTGCGCGCACCTACTTGGGGTTACACCGATGAGGAGCCGTGCAGCCGGAAGTATCTCGGCGACGGAGTGTGGTTGGCGCGCTGCCGATTCCGCGACGCTCACGGAGTGACCAGGATCGTCGAGCGGCGCGGCCCGGCTGATGAACACGATCAGCACCGCAAGCTCGCCGAGGATGCGTTGGTCGAGGCGATCATGCAACGTCGCGCCACCGGCGACGGCGGCGTCACGCTCGACACGAAGATCATGGCTCTAGTCGATCGACACATCGATCGTCTCGAAGAGGATGGCCGGGCCGTGCGGACGATCGACACGTACCGGTACTGCGCGAAGTTGTTGAGCAAGATCATCGCCGGGGTTCGAGTGGGGAGGCGACGCCGGCCAGAATCGACGCGGCCATCCGCTCGATGCGCCGGGCCCACGGCGACGTGATGGCGGTGCAGTCCAAGACGATCCTCAAGGGCGGCCTGCACTTGGCGGTGATGGCGAACGTCATCGGAGCGAACCCGGTGCGCGACGTGTCGCCCATGCGCTCGACGTCGCGCCCGAAGGGTGCACCGGCGCTGACTGCTGGCGAGCTGCGCGCACTGCTGGGGAAGCTGCGGGCATCGGAGGCGTGTCAGCGTCACGACCTCGTGGACCCGATCACGTTGTTCATCGCGACGGGGCTGCGGATTTCCGAGCTGCTTGGGCTGTATTGGACCGAGTTCGACGACACGGCGCCGACGCTGACGATTACCGGCAAGGTGATCAGGGCCGCGGGCAAGGGGCTGATGCGTGTCGACGAGACGAAGACCGCCGCGGGTACTCGGACCCTGCCGCTGCCGACGTTCGCGGTCGCAGTGCTGGCCGCTCGACGGGGTCGCGCGTATCTCGGTGAGCAGCCGATGATCTTCCCGTCGACGGCGGGCACATGGCGCGACCCCGACAACTTCCGCGCTCGGTGGCGGGAGGTCCGCGAGGAGTTGGGCGTGCCGGACGTGACATCGCACAGCTTCAGGAAAACCGTTGCCACGCTGATCCACGACGAGGGGCTGTCGGCCCGAATCGGAGCCGACCACCTAGGCCACGCACGGGTGTCCGAGACTCAGGACACCTACATGGCCAGGGGCCGGTCCCACACCGCCGTCGCCGAGCTACTGGACCGGACCATAAGCGATGAATAAACGATGGATTTTCGTGGGGCGTAAACAAAAATGCCCTCTGAAGTGCCCCCGCCAGGATTCGAACCTGCGACACCGGCTTTAGGAGAGCGTCCGCTCCGCCGAGGTTGAGCCGCTGAAGGGGTCTCTGAACTGGACCAGACTCGGCGGGAGTAGAAGCGCCCCGCCAGCATCGAGAGTTCGACGTCGCTGCATGGGGACCGTGTGGGTCTTCAGCTCGCAGCTGATGAATCCCCGCTGATTCTGGTCTTTTTGAAGACGAGTCTCGAACAGCGTCAGCAGGATCAACGACATCGTCGGACGTCACGTGCGAGCCGCTTAGCCGAAACAGCCGACACCCGACCCAACAGCACGGCGAGCCAGCGTGGCAGTTGTCGCGGCGCTTCACGACTACCGTGAACGGATTTGTGAACGACGGCGGACCACATTTCTGACGACAACGCTGAAGACGGTCGCGCGCGGGCCTACGCCCACGACAGTCCTCTGTGGCTAATAAACGGCCTGTTCGCATGCTCTGCGTGGTCCTGGCAGTGTGGGGGCCAGGAGTTCGAGTTCCCAAAGCTCCACCTTTCGGACACCTAAGGGTCCTTACTCGAGCCCAGTCGAGCGTGGACCTCTGGATGTGGGCGGGTTGCCCTGTCGGTGGGCATGCAAGATGACGGCGCGTGGGCGGGGTTAGCCGGTTGTGGTGTGAAAGACCGGCCAGCCAATCTCGGTGCGCCAGGCCGTTTCGTCGGAGGTGTCGTGCGGGCCGACGAGGAAGTACTCGCGAATCGGGCCGTCGACGGCGATCGCGTGTTGGGCGACGTGGGTGGCCAGGGCGCCGTAGGCCAGGTCGAAGTCGCGATACGAGCCGGCGTGCACGACTGTGGCCAATTCGGCGGCTGGTACAACGAGTTCGGTTAGGCGTCCGGTGCGTCGGAAGTCACCGCCGAAGGGGACGAAAACGGTCGCCTGCCCTCGTTCGCTGGCGACTAGCTCGTCGGCGAAGATGCCCCCAGCCGGGCCGCAGATGCGCACGCCTTGAGCAGTCAGGGTGGCATACAACTCGGCCAGCGCCCCCGGGACCCAGGTCAGCGCATCGCTTATGTCGACGACCTCGCTGATCGCGATTGCCTCGGTCGCTTCGACTCTGCGGTAACCTATCCGGCCTTCAGCAACAGGGCCGGGCTCAAGCAGTTCACGAAGCGACTCGACGGCCCGCTTGGTCTGCGCGAGTTGGGATTCCAGGCGCATGAGGTGCGCGTTGATCAGTTCGTTGCGTCGACGAATGTCGGTGGTGCTCATAACGCTGCGGATGTCGTCGAGCGGCATTTCCAGAGCCCGGAAGCGGCGAATGATCTGTGCCGTCGAGATCTGGTCGATGCTGTAGCGGCGGTAGCCGGTAGCGCGATCAACATCAACCGGCTCGAGCAGCCCGACCTGGTGGTAGTGGCGCAGCATCTTGACGCTCAACTGCGTCGCACGGGAGAAGTCGCCGATGGCCAAGAGCGCGGGTGAACTCATGGCCTCAGTGTGCACTCTCCCCCCGGGGGAGACTCACGTCCTGAACAGGCCTTGACTCGCCCACGGTGTGAGCGCCCACGGTGGGATCACCGGCTGCAACACCGCGCCGGCCACGGAGTGGGAGACAAGAGCATGAAAGAAATCGACCTGACGGGGATCGTCGCCGAACACGTCGACGCGATCAACGCCGGCGACACCGATCGCGCGGTCGCCACGTTCGCCGAAGATGCCTACGTCAACGACAACCACCGCGAATTCGTCGGAATCGACGCCATCCGCCGCTGGGTGGCCAGGGAGATGGTCGGCGACAAGGTGACGATCGAAGTGCGCGAGGTGCTCGACCATTACGGCGACACCGTGGTGCGCGGGGCCTACGACGGCACGTTCGACCGGACCAATCTGCCCGACGAAATTGTTCTGACGAACTACTTCAGCGTGCGCGACGGCCAGATCGTCAGCCTCGCGATCGTCTTCAACCAGCCCGCCGACTACTGACCTGGCACAGTCCGGCGCACACACGAAATTGGAGGATCAACTGATGGTGCGACTGGCAGGAACGGCGGCAACGGTGGCACCGGCGTGCCCGGCGCGGTTCAGCCACGACGAGCTGGGGGAAGTGAAGTGCAGGTGGAAGCGGCGATGCCGGGGCAGCCGGTTGTGGGTCTCGGGGGTCTTGTGGGTGGCGTAGTTGTCCACCAAGCCCGAACCAGCCTTGGCAATCGGCAGCGGCTTGACACAGGAGAAACACATGACAACAACAGCAGAATCTGTAGTGGCGAGATGGGCACGGTCCGGACAGCCGCTCTGCGTGGGGATTATCGGTCTCGGTGCTAGAGAAGACCTCTGGGCGTGCCTCGCCCACCTGCCGGCGCTGCGGGCAATCCCGGGCTTTGAGGTGACGGCTCTCAGTACCAGCTCACCGGAATCGGCAGCCAGCGCCGGTGAGAAACACGGGGTGGCGCGGACCTTCGGCAATGCAACCGATCTGGCTGCCTGTGATGAGGTGGATTTGGTTGTCGTGTCGGTCAGGGTGCCGGCACACCGCGAGTTGGTTAGCGCAGCGGTTCAAGCCGGTAGGGCCGTCTTCTGCGAGTGGCCCCCGGGTAATGGTCTCGCTGAGACTGAAGAGCTTGCTCGTCTCGTCGGCGAACACGATGTGCCATCCATCGTCGGTCTGCAGATTCGCACCAATCCGGTGATGAACTACTTGCGGGACCTCGTGGCCGATGGATACGTCGGTGAGGTGTTATCCAACGGTACCGAGGGAGACATCGTTGTCACGGCCCCAATCGGGCATATACAACTCGCCCCGCTGACATTGCTCGGCGCCCGGGGCGACGCCGCCGAGCTGGCTGTGCTGCCCGTCCCCCAGTCCTACCGCAAGGTCGCATCACTGGACTGGCCTGCTACCGGCGGCGGCCTTGGGGTTGCGGACTTCTACCGGCAAGGCGCATTTGGGGTTGCGCACCTCTACCAGCAATTCCTCGAAGACCTTCGCGAGGGCGGCAACAGTGTTCCGGACTTCTCGGACGCCGTCGTGCGGCACCTAAGTATCCACAATGCGTCCAACATGCCCTAACGGATCCTGCAGTCAGTCGGTTCCGACGATTCGGGCATATCGGGCACACCGATCAAGGGTCTGCGGCCATGACCTCTCGCGATGTTCTCCCAACAGAAGCGACACGGAATGTGCTCGCACCGCACCCATTTCCGCGCAACGACGGTTATCGGAGAAACAGACACCGTATCGGCACGTTCAGCACACAACACGAAATTGGAGGATGAACTGATGGCACGACTGGCAGGCAAGGTCGCCGTGATCACCGGCGGCAGCAGCGGTATCGGGCTTGCGACCGCACAGAGGTTCGTCGACGAAGGCGCCCGCGTCTTCATCATGGGCCGCCGCCGCACCGAGCTGGACAAGGCCAAAGCACTGATCGGCGACGGCCTGAGCACCGTCGCGGGGGACGTCACCAGCAACGCCGACCTGGACAGGCTGTTCCTGACGGTCCTCAACGCAGAGGGCGGGCTGGACATCCTGGTGGCGAATTCGGCCCGGGCGGAGACCGAAATGCTGGGAAAGATCACCGAGGAGAACTTCGATGCCACCTTCAACGTCAACGCTCGCGCAACGCTGTTCACGGTGCAAAAGGCGCTGCCATGGATTCGAAATGGCGGCTCGGTCATTCTGATTGGCTCGACCTCAGGCCACATGGGCGTTTCCGGTTACAGCGCCTACAGCGCCACCAAGGCCGCGCTGCGGTCCTATACCCGCACTTGGACCCGGGAGTTCAAGGACCGCGGCATCCGGTTCAACACGTTGAGCCCGGGCCCGATCGACACTCCCATGTTGGACGGTCAGGCCGACAAGGCACAGTTCGTGGCGGCGGTACCACTCAACCGGTTGGGCCGCCCCGACGAGATCGCATCCGCTGCACTGTTTTTGGCCTCCGATGACAGCAGCTTCGTGGCCGGCGTCGAACTGAGCGTCGATGGTGGCATGGCACAGGTCTAATCACGCGGAGCCTCTCCACCTCGAGTACCCCTGCGGTGAAACGGCTTTCGTCCAAACACGTCGCTCGACGATTTCCCCGGAATCGTCGGCACAGAACAAATCTAGATAGGAGCAAATATGGTTGCGGTTCCCGCCGGCTACAACGATCTGCTTGAACGCCCGCTGTACGGGCATTTGGCGACGGCCCGGCCCGACGGTTCGGTGCAAGTGAGTCCGATGTGGTTCGACTGGGACGGCGAGCTGCTGCGATTCGCGCACACCACCAAGCGGCAGAAGTACCGCAATGTACAGAGCAACCCGCGGGTTGCCATGTCGATCTCGGATCCCGACAACCCGTACCGCTATCTGGAAGTGCGCGGCGACGTCGAGCGCATCGAGCCCGATAGGGCGGCGCGCTTCTTCCGACGTATCGCTAACCGCTACAGCGGCGACGAGCCTCCCCCCGACGCCCCGCCCCGGGGCGAGGCTCCCTCCGACGCCCCGGACTGGGTGGTCATCGTGGTTCGCCCGACCGGGTTCAGCAGGCATTGATACTGCGAGCACACCGATGACAACACCAAACATCGACCTTGGCCGATTCGGCGTGTTTACCTGGGACCCAGGCAGCAGTTTCCTCGACCTCGGGCTGGCAGTCACCCCCGAGCAGGCCCAGGAAATCGAACGGCTCGGCTACGGCACGCTATGGGTTACTGGTTCGCCGGCCGCCGAATTGTCGTTCGCCGAGCCGCTTTTGGAGTCCACCACCGCGTTAACGGTTGCCACCGGCATCGTCAACATCTGGACGGCGGACGCCAAAACCGTCGCCGAGTCGTTCCACCGCATCAATACCGCCCACCCCGGCCGATTCGTGCTCGGCATCGGGGCCGGCCATCCCGAGCATACTGAGCAATATCGCAAGCCCTACGACGCGCTGGTCGACTACCTCGACGAGCTCGACGAATATGGCGTACCGGCCAATCAGCGTGTGCTCGCCGCGCTCGGGCCGCGAGTGCTGAGGCTGGCCGCTGGACGCACCGCCGGGGCGCACCCGTACAACACGACACCCGAACACACCGCACAGGCCCGCGAAATCATCGGGCCGAACGCACTGCTGCTACCCGAGCACAAAGTGCTGCCGATCGCCGACGCCGAGGAGGCGCGCGCGGTCGGCCGCAAGGCTCTGAACACGTACAACTACCTCAACCTCACGAACTACCTGAACAACTTCAAGCGGCTGGGTTTTACCGACGCCGACCTCACCCCGCCCGGCAGCGACGAGTTCATCGACGCCCTGGTCGCCTACGGCACCCCCGGCGACATCGCCAACCGCCTGGGTGAGCATCTGCGGGCAGGCGCCAACCAAGTCGTGATCCAAGTGCTCGGTGGCTCGGACAAACTGTTGCCGACGCTGACCGAACTGGCTGGGCCGCTTGGCCTGAAGGCGAGCGCCGCGTGAAGCGCGACGTTGACACCGTGCTGACCTACCCGGCGGTGATGGGTTCAGTCTTTTGCTGGCCCTTCTGGTGGGAGTTTCTGTCGGCCTCGCGGTCGTGGCGGCCTGCGTCGCGTGGCCTGCGTCGTGGTGGTACTGGCGGCGCTGAAATCAAGAGATAGGAGCGAATACGTCACCCGCCGCATACCGCGTCAGTGGCGGGGGGCGGGTCGGGGGCGTACTACTCCTAACGCGAAACCAGAACGCCGGTGTGGCTGTTGGCCGGCGACACTCGCACGGTTGCGATTCTGGTCGCCCTGACCGATGCCCCGCGCGCTGGGGGAGAGGCCGACGTCGACGCAATAACGACCACCATCAGTATTGAGACCGGTGTGGTGGATAATAAGCGTGAAGAGTCCAGCAGAAGGATCGTGAAATGTCGCCCGCCCGCCGCTCCCGTTCAGGTGACAATCCTTGGTTGCCCGCTTCCCAGAAGCGCGCGTGGGTGGCGTTCATGCGCGTGCAATTGCGGATGAACTATGAGATGAATCGTCAGCTGCAGCGAGACAGCGGGCTCTCACTGGCCGACTACCACGTGCTTAACCAGCTGAGTATGGCGCCGGACCATAAGCTACAGATTACCGAGCTCGCCGCTCTGATCGGATGGGAACGCAGCCGGTTGTCGCACCAAGTGCGGCGACTATGCGAACGCGGACTCACCGAGCGCATCCAGTCCGAAGACGATGGCAGGGCCACAGATGCACTCTTGACCAAGAAGGGACTTGAGGTCATAGTCGCCGCCGCGCCGGAACATGTTGCGTTGGTTAGAAAATTGTTCTTCGACCCCTTACCGGACGACCTTGTTAATCCTTTTACCGCTGCGCTGGAACATATTCAGGCAAGTCTCAACCTCAATGCATCGCTCCCTCCAGTACCTCTCTGACGACGCGCCAAGCGATCTGATAGGGGTATGGCGACGACGGCCACGTCGTCATTGGAAATCTGGCGAAGCCCGGGGCTGAATGTTGGCGTTCGCGGCGAACGCGTACGTCCGCACGCTCCACAGACCGCTACGTCGCGATTACCGGGTTGACGTCCATGTATATGAGGTAGTCGACTACCCGACCGTCTTCTACCCGAAAGATGTTGCAGCACGGCAGATTAAGCTCGCCACCGTCCAGTCGGCGGTAGTACACGTCCATTGTGGCGATCACGGTCCCACCGTCGACCTCCCACATGTTGAGGATGGTGTGCCGCAGAGCGGCGATCCCGCCACGAAAAGAACCGGCTGCCGCAAGTAGCTCCGACTGCGTGGTGGTCGGTTGCGCATTTCCGAATCGGAAGTGGACGTCTTTCGCCGTGCAGGCGGCGATGGTGTCGTTGTCGGCATTGTCGACGGCATGTATCAAGGTCCGCACCAGATCGACATTGTTCAGTGGTGTGTCGGTCATGTTTGCTCTCTGTTGAGGGTGGGTGCCCATCAGTGCTGGCTTGGTGCGATGAGCGCTTTCATGATTCGGCCGGCGCGGAGTGAATCGAACGCGCTCAAGGTGTCCGACAGTGGTGTCACAACACTGGTGAGGTCTGCGACGGCGAGCTGGCCCGTCGCAAGCAGATCGATGGCACGGTCGAACTCGCCGATGTACGTGTAGGACCCGTGAACTGTGATCTCCTTGAGCAATATGGTTGTGGGGTCGAGTCCGGAACCGCGCCCTCCTCCGACCACGACGAGAGTGCCGCCAGGGGTGAGCAGGCTCAGTGCCGACGCGGTAGCAGTCTCGTTGCCCGAGCACTCGATAACGATATCGACCCTAGTGTCGGACTCGGTCGCCTCGTCGGCAGCGATGACGGTGGCGTGCGAATTGCTCGCGAACTCGGCCCGATCAACAGCTGGCTCCATTAGCAGCACGCGCTCTGGTGATTCGAGATTAACCAATCGGCACGCCAGTTGACCGATCGGACCGCCACCAGTGACCAATACAGTGCGTCCCTGGAGATCGCCGGCGCGTTCCACAGCGCGTAAGGCTGTCGCAGCGGGTTCAACCCATGCAGCTTCGCGCGACGCGAGTCCACGCGGGATGGCTCGGAGGTGGGACGGAAACGCCGCCATCAGCGGCGCGAGTCCGCCGTCCGCCTGTAGCCCCAGTGCCGTCTCAAGGGTGGCTTGAACGCAGAAGTTGGATTGGCCCGCCCTGCAGAATTTGCAAGTCCCGCAGACGTTTCCATTGGGGTTGATCGCAACGCGTTGACCGACAGCCCATTCGGCGACGTCGGCTCCAACAGCGACTATGTGGCCCGTAGATTCGTGCCCCAGAATGCAGTCTCCGTGATAAACCTGCGGCATCTGAGCGGAGTGCAGATCGCTCCCGCAGATCCCGCACAGCTCTACTTCGACGATGACCTGATCAGATCGCAACGATGGGCGCGGCCGTTCCTCGAGGGCAATTTCGCGTTCAGCGGTTAACACCACGGCGGGCATTGTCTTCATGGCGAGAGCCTCCCTAATCTTCAGGCCAGTCATCCGCCGATCGACGGTGGTATGCGAGCGACTCCGGCGACGGAAGCGTCAGCCGCCAGAGCAGGTTGCCTCGACGAGACTGACGGGTGAATACCTGCGAGTCGGCTAGGACGGGAATGGCCGATTGGTACCGGCGAGTGGTCTTGCGCCGTGTATACGACGGTCTGGCGGCATCGCCGCGGTGGTAGCCGAAGACAACTCACCGTACGCCGAATGCCGAGCTGAGACTGGAGATTTCGTCGTCGCGCAACGACAATGACCCCGCAGCAAGGTTTTCTGCGAGGTGTGCGCGGGTGCTGGT
>Ga0114129_10013117_pt1 | contig 11803 bp, 7 predicted proteins | sample RhiMetdeltSRZDD1_FD_80071 | JGI IMG/M metagenome (GOLD analysis project Ga0114129, IMG submission 80071) | Populus rhizosphere microbial communities from Tennessee, USA - Rhizosphere MetaG P. deltoides SRZDD1 (version 2) (version 2) | ecosystem: Host-associated > Plants > Roots > Rhizosphere >... | reverse complement strand
GAATCAACCGTCGGCTCTTCCCAGCCGTTGGGTTGTCGTCGCGCATCATCAGGCCGATCTACAGCCACTGCTTGCAACGGGCCGCTGGCCGGAGCCTGTCGGGGCGGCCGGCCCTCGCTGGACCGACGACTATTCGAACGTGCTCCGCATCATCAAACGTTGATCGCGTCGTTTCCTTTCCCTGTTAAGGGTTCCTGGTGGAAGTGGCCAGCACCAGCAGCACTCGACGCCTCCGAATGCAGCCTCCAACTCGGTTGTTACTTCGATTCAGTCTGGACGTGGCGTCGCCGTGCCAGCGCTTGGACCGCGGAGATGAGTTCAGTAGGGTCTATCGGCTTGGCCAGGTGGATTTCGAAACCGCTCTGCAATGCCTTTGCACGGTCTTCTGAACGCGCGTAGGCTGTCAGCGCAGCGGCCGGGATATCGCGTAGCGCCGCGTCGTCGGATGCCCGAAGCCGTCGAATCAATTCGAAGCCATCCATGCCTGGCATCCCCAAGTCGGCGACGAGGACGTTGGGCCGATCAGCTTCGACCACTTCCAGTGCTGCGCGACCGGACGTTGCCGTCGTGACGCTGGCGCCGACTGCCTCCAGCATCTCTCTGAGTAGCCCGAGAGCGTCCTGATCGTCATCGACCGCCAGCACATGCGTGCCGTTCAGACTCGGCATGTCGACAAGCGAGCCGGGCTCAGCGTGCCGGGGATGAACACGCCGTTCTTCCGGTTGCGGTTCAGGATGGACAATTCTGAGCGGTAATCGCACGCGAAACGTCGACCCTTGGTCTTTTCCGCCACTGGTGGCGTACACCGTCCCGCCATGCAGCTCCGCGAGATTGCGCACGATAGCGAGCCCTAATCCCAAGCCGCCGTGCTGGCGCACGAATCCGCTGTCAGCCTGCCGGAATTGCTCGAAAATATGCGGCAGAAAATCGGGCGCAATGCCTATGCCGGAGTCGCTGACCACAATTTCCACGCTGGAGTTCACCCGTTCGAGTCGAACCTGGATGCGCCCGTGCTTCGGGGTGAACTTCACCGCGTTCGAGAGAAGATTCCAAACAACCTGGCGGAGGCGATCGGGATCGCCGGAGACCGGCCCGACTTGCGGATCCATCGTCGTTTCCACCCGAATGTGTTTCGCTTCAGCGGCGGGCATGACTGTCGCGACCGCTTCATTCAACACGATCGACAAATCGACAGGCTGCATGTTCAAGCGCATCTTGCCCGCGACGACCCGCGAGACATCGAGAATCTCCTCCACCATCTGCGTGAGGGCCGAGGTATTTCGCTCGATGGTCTCGAATGTTCGTTGGAATTTGTCTGGTGTCAGCATGCCGGCGCGCAGCATCCGGGCGTACCCGAGGATCGCATTGAGCGGCGTGCGCAGCTCGTGCGACAAGGTCGCGAGGAACTCGTCCTTGAGACGATTGGCCTTTCGAACGTCGGCGTAGGCGCGGGCGTTGTCGACCATCATGGCGGCGCGGGACGCTACGTCCTCGGCGAAGCGGACATCGTCAGTGTCGTACCGATGGGCCGATTCCGCCGTCGCGAGCGTCAACGCGGCGATGGTCCCATGATTCTTGAGAGGGACACACATACAGGAGACGAGACCAAGTGCTCGCATCGAGCGGGCGCGCTCTTCGTCCCCCTTTGTCGCTGCGACGATCAGGTCGTCCGTCATGTCGGCGACAAGGACGCCCTGGCCAGTTCGGATCACTTGCCTCGCGTTGCAGGGTCCGGTTGGATCCTGATGGTGACGCAGGATCTCTGTGTCGAGTTGAGTCTTCGTCGGATCCGCGTGTGCCACGGCGACTCGCCGGATGTGACCATCTCCCTCCAGAACGTCGAGCGCCGCCCAGTCGGCGATCGACGGAACCGCGAGCCTCGTGAGGTCTTTCAGTCGCGCTTCGTAGTCGAGTGATCCAGACAAGACCTCGGCCATCCGCGCGACGAATTCCGCCTGACGCTGGGCTCGCTGCGCCTCGGCCTCCGCGCGTTTACGATCGCTGATGTCGCGCGCGATTTTCGAGGCGCCGATGATGACCCCGGCTTTGTCTCGGATCGGTGACACCGTCACGGAAATCGGAAAACAGGAGCCATCCTTCCGGCAGCGGATCGTTTCAAAATGCTGCACGCTCTCCCCGCCTCTGATGCGGTAGAGAATCATGTCCTCTTCGTCCTGATGACCTTCTGGAATGATCAAACGAATGGACTGGCCCACGGCCTCACGTTCCGTGTAGCCGAACATTCGCTCCGCGGCGGGATTCCACGTCATGATGCCGCCATCGAGGTCTTTGCCGATGATGGCATCGTCGGACGATTCCACGATCGCCGCGAGGCGCGCACCGTTGCGTTCAGAGTCCTTCCGCGAAGAGATATCGCGCGCGATCTTCGAGATACCGATGATCGACCCGTCGGCACGAATCGCCGAAGCGGTGAGCGCCACGTCGACCCGGGCCCCGTTCTTGTGAATGCGCACCGTCTCGAAGTGCTGAACGCCTTCACCGCCCCGTACCCGCCGAACGACAGCGTCCTCTTCGGCGCAGCGATCCGGCGGGATGATCATTCGATTGGATTTCCCGATGGCCTCCGCGGCGCTGTAGCCATAGAGGCGTTCGGCCGCCTGGTTCCAGGAAGTGATCGTCTCCTGTAGATCCGTACTGGTAATGGCATCGTCGGCCGACTCGACGATCGCCCGAAAAAGAGCCGTTGGATCGACACGAGGCTCTGACAATCCCGCTATCCTTCCCGACCTCCCGGGTGCACTTTTGCTGCCAGCCAAGCCAGCGGCCGAGTTGGACGTTGGCTGCCTGAACGGTTTATAGCCGAGATCCCAGCGGCTCGCCGGCAAGTTCGTGAGACTGTCTCGCTGATTCCGAATGGCAAAGCCGACGGAGGTGAGTTCGACGGACTCGACTGTTCGCGCTAATTTCACGTCAGATGTTGGTTTCGAGGAGGAGTGTGGATGGTTGCGAGTGTTGGCGACTTCGAGAGACCGCCGCCTCGCCTGCGAGCGCAACAGCCGCCCAAATCCGCAGGTCCTCGATCTAGCGGCGTCCTGGTAGATCGGGAGCCGAGTACCTGGACATTTGGCGAGGTACCCGGCTAAGGGATTCGCGCGTGCGAAGGCTCAAGCGGGTACAAATAAGAACCCGCGAAAATTGGTCGGGATGGCCGGATTCGAACCGGCGACCCCCTGACCCCCAGTCAGGTGCGCTAACCAGGCTGCGCTACATCCCGTTGCTTGCGGGTCCGGCTGAAGCCGGACACGACGTACTGCCGACTGACCCTGACGACTGACAACCGCCTATGCTCTCTTCCGGCGCGCCTGGGGGGAGCGCGCCGAAGTATTTCGTGACGCCGACGTCTTCCCTCGCGTCGGCTTGACCGGCATCGATCGCACGCGCGCCGGTGCCGCAACCGGCGACGTCAGCCGCAGCTCGCCCGCGTCCGTCTGGCGCGCGAGCAGTGACAGAATCGAGCGAAGCCCGCGCTTCACCTCCGTGGGACGCTCGCGCGCGTTCTGCCCGATCAGCTCGTCGATCGCCGGCGCGTTGGCCGCCACCGGCGCCGTTTCTTCCTCCAGCCGCCGCCGCGCGCCGGCCAGCGTGAGCCCTTCCACCAGCAGCAGATGCTTGATGCGCAGCACCTGCTCGACATCCGCCCGCCGATACGTGCGCGGCGCGCCGTCGCTCTTCGCCACTCCGAGATCGGGGAACTCCGCCTCCCACGACCGCAGCACGTACGGCTGCACTTTGGCCAGCTCGCACACCTCGGCCGCCTTGAACAGCGCACGCCTCGGAATCTCGATCTGGACGTCGCTCATCGGCAAAAAAGTATATCAGACACCGGAGTGCCCGAATCCCCCGCTCGCGCGCGCGGTAGACGGCAGGTCGGCCACTTCGTCCCATGTAATCCGCGCCACCGGCGCGATGACGAGCTGCGCGATGCGCATCCCGCGTGTCACTCGAAACGGCTCCCGCCCGAGGTTGATGACCGGCACGCGGATTTCACCGCGGTAGTCCGAATCGATCGTCGCCGGCGTATTCGGCAGGCTGATGCCGTGCCTCACGGCGAGCCCCGAGCGCGGCCGCACCTGACCTTCGAATCCGTCTGGGATCGCCACCTCCAGGCCCGTCGGGATCAGGACGATACCTCCCGGCTCGATGACGACATCCTCCGAGACCGCAGCATGGAGATCCATGCCGGCGGACCCGGCAGTCTGATACGCCGGAAGCGGCAGGCCTTCTGAACTTGCAAGACGACGGATTTTCAACCTCAGCACGCGACGATGTTAACGCAGAGCGGCGAGGCAGGCCTAAAGGCCTGCGCTACGAGAGCACGCGCACGACGAACCCTCGACGCTAGAGGACTGTGCCTCTCAGCACCACGATCCCTACTGTGAAATAGATCACGAGCCCGGTCACATCCACGAGCGTCGCGACAAACGGCGCCGAAGACGTGGCGGGATCGAACCCGAGCCTCCGCAACAGAAACGGCAGCAGCGATCCGATGAGCGTCCCCCACAAGACCACGCCGACCAGCGCCAGAGACACGGTGAGAGCCACGAGCATCCAGTGAGGGCCGTAAATCGTGGAGAACGCGGACCACACAGTGATCCGGAGAAAGCCGATGACACCGAGAATGCCGCCGAGTGCCAGCCCCGCCCCAATCTCCCGCCGCATCACACGCCACCAGTCGCGGAGCGTGACCTCGCCGAGTGCGAGCGCGCGGATGACCAGCGTTGACGCCTGCGATCCCGAATTGCCGCCACTAGAGATGATGAGCGGCACGAACAGCGCCAGCACGACGGCCTTGGCGATCTCCTTCTCGAAAAATCCCATCGCCGTGGCCGTCAGCATCTCGCCGAGGAACAACGCGGTCAGCCAGCCCGCGCGCTTCTGCACCATCCGGCGGAACGCGATGTCCATGTAGGGCTCGTCGAGCGCTTCCGATCCACCGAGGCGCTGGATGTCCTCGGTGGCTTCCCGCTCAGCGACGTCAAGCACATCGTCTACCGTGACAATCCCGATCAAAGCGCCGGCGGTATCGGTGACCGGCAGCGCCGAGCGATCCTCCGCCTTGAACACGCGCACGGCGGTTTCCTGGTCGTCGGTCGCCTTCAAGGCCACGAACCGGCGATCCATGAGGTTCTTGACGCTGTTGGTCGGCGCGGTCAGGAGGAGCTCGCGAATGCGGATGTCGTCGATCAGCAGGCCGCCCTCGTCCACGACGTAGATGACGTTGAGCGTTTCGCTGTCCTGCCCATGCGTTCGGATGTGATCGAGCACCTGTGTGACCGTCCAGTCCTCCTTCACGCTGACGTAATGCGGCGTCATCAGACGCCCAATCGAGGCTTCGGGATACCCAAGCAGCCGTACCGCCTCGGCGCGTTCCTCCGGCGTGAGTAGCGAGAGGAGCTGACGCGTCGCTTCGGCCGGCAGCTCCTCGAGGAATGTCGTGCGATCGTCGGGCGCCATGTTGTTGAGCAGCGCCGCGGCTTCTTCCGACGCCATCGCCCGCAGAAGGCCGTTCTGCTCTTCCGGATCGAGGTAGGCAAATGTTTCGGCGGCGGTCTTTCGCGGGAGGATGCGGAAGACCAGGACGCGCTCGTCGATCGACAGGTTGGCGAGCACGGACGCGACGTCGCTCGCCGGCCGGTTACGCAGCACGTCGCGGAGCCTGGCGAAATCGCGCTCGCGGATGATCGAGGCGATCTCGTCGGCCGGCCGCACCGTGTCGCGCACCACCTGCAGCGCGGCATCGCGGTTGGGACCGCTCAGTTCGTGTTCCATATGGATCAACGCCGCGCGCACCACATCGTGGTGGTGCACGCTTGGTCCGATGGCCCGCACGACGTCGAGCCAGAGTTTGTGAATGTGTTCGAAGTCTTCGGGACGGAGCGCCGGCGCGTGCGCGCCGAGGTGATAGGCGGCGGTGCTGCCTCGCGGATGATGGACGACCAGACGCACGTCGACCGCGGATGGCTTGCTCGCCCGCTCCCAGGCGTCGCCGAGCCGTCGCGCCTGGTCATCCGCCGACAACGTTTCGGATTCGCCGACGTGAATCTCAGCCGACTCGAGGCGCAGGGCGGTCTCGATCACCGAGTCGAAGACGTTCACGCCGGGCACGATCATCAGCCGGACCGCACGACCTTCACGTTCGGCCGCGGCGATGACCGCCGAGAACAGCGTCTGCTCTTCGTCGGTCGCATGCGGGTCCTGCGATGCATCATCGGGGACATCCAGGCCCACGAGCCGAACCGTCATCGCGACGACATCACGATCGCCCGCGGCCCGCAACGCGCCGATGAGATGCGCCAGGACGTGGGGCCGACGGACGGGCACGAGGAAATTGCCGGGTCGCGCGTCCACCTGCCTCAAATCGACGACGTCGGCCGGCAACAGCTGAAAGTCGTCCACGATGGCGCGCGGGCCAGCCGGCCGGCCGGCCACCGAGTACTCCGACACCATCAGGGCGATCGTGACCGCGCCGACGCACGCCAGACCGGCAAGCGAGGGCGGATCCGCGATGGCGATCAACGCGCCCGCGGCGATCGTCAGGAGGGCCGCCGCGCCGGCGAGACCCAGCGGCCATTCCCGACCGCCGATCTTCACGTTGAGCGGCACACGATAGGCGCGCTTCTCCGTCCGTATCGCGCGGTAGCGCACGAGTGCCAGGAGCTTGAGGAACGCCGCGATGCCGGCGGCGATGGCGTAGGCGCGCGCCAGCCATGACGTCTCGCCGCCAGAAATCAACACGATGGCCAGTTGCGCGACGGCGACGGCGTCGATACTGCGCCACGGCGTGCCGAACCGGTGATGCAGCGCCCTCCACCCATCGTCGAGGACGCAGTCGTCCGCCAGCCGCGCGAGGACGGCGTGGGCCCCACGCGACGTGGAACGGAGCGTCGCCGTCAGGAACACGGCAGCGGCCGCGACGACCAGCGAGACGAGGACCAGTCGCAGCCATGCGGGTGCAGCCAGCTGATAGGCGACGCCGGCGAGCGGCGCCGCGCTCCAGATGCGCCCGTCACCGACCACGGCAACGAACAGAAACGCGAGTCCCGCGGTCGCCAGGATGCCGAAGCCGCTGACCAGCCGGGCCACGCGCTGCAGGTTCCGGATCCGCGGCTGTTCCAGGTCGACCGCCGCCTGAGTCAACGAGTCGACGCTCCCCAGCGCGGACAACACGAACCCGAAGGCGGTCGCGAGCGACAGCACCTCGACCGGCGGCGCGTGCAGGGGAATTGACGTGACCGGCGCGAGCAGCGCCGAGATCGTGCCGAACAGGACGAGGAGCACGAGCACGCCGACCGCCGCCCCGACAGCCTGGGCGACTGAATGCTCGCGCAGCGTTCGTCCCTCGCGCTGGAGCCACCAGACGACCCCGATCGTCAGGAGCGCGAGCGTCATCGGCCCGCTGTCGCCGACGAGCGCCGGCGTCGTGACGCCGACCACGGCCTGTCCGAACGCCACGAGGTAATGCCCGGCGACAACCGCGGCGATCGCGCCGAGCATCAGGCGATCGACGAGGAGCGCGGACGCCGAGACGGTCGCAAGCCGCGGGCCGAGCGTCTCGCGGACGCTCCCGGGGAGCCCGCCGGGAATGAACAGCGCGCGCGCCTCGATGTCAGCCGCGCGAATGAGGACGCTGAACAGCACGACGGCCAGGACGGCCCACGGCCCGACGGCGCCAAGCGAGGTCCATGCGACGCCGCCGATGAAGAAGGCCGCGCATCCCAGCTCGGCCAGCGCGCGGGCCGTCGCGCGCCAGACCGGGACGTACGACACCAGCGTCCTCGTGGCGAGGACGACGCGGACACGTTGCGGCGCTGGAAGTCTGGCGATGATCGAAGACTATAATCTGCTGGCGCAGATTAGGGGGACTCGACTGGCTGAAGAATCCGCATTTTCGCTGAAGCGTCTTCTCGTCGGCAAGCCCATTCCATCGCACCTGGCGCATCACGAGCGGCTCTCGCGCGTCACCGGTCTCGCCGTTCTGTCGTCCGACGCGCTCTCGTCAGTGGCGTACGCCACCGACTTCATTCTGGCCACGCTCATCGTCGCCGGCGTCGGCGCGTTTGCCTACGCCGTGCCGATCAGCCTGGTCATCGCGGCGCTTCTCGGAATCGTCGCTTTTTCGTATCGGCAGACGATTCACGCCTACCCGAAGGGCGGCGGCGCGTACATCGTCGCGAAGGAGAACATCGGGGCGACCGCCGGTTTAATCGCCGCGGCCTCGCTGCTGGTGGACTACACGCTGACGGTGGCGGTCAGTATTTCGGCAGGCGTGCTCGCGATCACGTCGGCGTTTCCGCAGCTGGATCCGTATCGTGTCGAGCTGTGCCTCGGGTTTCTGACGATTCTGACGATCGGCAACCTGCGCGGCATCCGGGAATCGGGAAACATCTTCGCGGTGCCGACCTACTTCTTCGTGGTCAGCATCGCTTTGCTCCTGGCTGCCGGCCTCTATCGCTATCTGACGGGCGGCATCGTGCCGGTCGACGCGCCGCTGCCGCCGGGGGCGGGTCGCCAGTCGTTGACGACGTTCCTCCTGCTGACCGCGTTCGCGAACGGTTGCACGGCGATGACGGGGGTCGAGGCCGTCTCCGACGGGGTGCCTGCGTTTCGTCCTCCGGAGGCGAAGAACGCATCAGCCACGCTCGTCGCCATGGCGACAATCGCCATCGGGATGTTCGTCGGGATCACCGTCCTGGCGCATGTCTACAAGATTGTGCCCAACAGCGCCGAATCGGGGACCTCGCAGCTCGGACGGGCGATCTTCGGTGGACCCAATATCCTCTATTACCTGTTGCAGGCCGGTACGACGCTCATCCTGGTGCTTGCGGCGAATACGGCGTTCGCAGATTTTCCACGGCTCGCGTCGATCGTCTCGCGAGACCGTTATCTTCCCCGACAATTCATGAACCAGGGCGATCGGCTCGCGTTCTCGAACGGCATCCTGATGCTGTCGCTGTTCGCGGCCATCCTGACGGTCGCGTTCCGCGGCGACACGCAGTCGCTGCTTCCGCTGTACATGATCGGCGTATTCGTCTCGTTCACCCTGTCGCAAACCGGCATGGTCATCCACTGGCGGACGAAGAGAACGCCGGGATGGAAGACGAGTGCGGTGATCAACGGTTTCGGCGCGATCGTCACCGGCATCGTGCTCGTCATCGTCGCCATCACCAAGACGCTCGAGGGCGCATGGATCGTCCTGCTGCTGATTCCGTTGATTGTCGCCCTGTTCAAGGCCACACACCGCCATTACGACCACGTCGCGTCAGAGTTGACGTTGAAGGGGTACGAGCCGCAGGCGCGCCTCCACAATACCGTGCTCATTCCGATAGGCGGCCTGCACCGCGCGGTCGTCGAGGCGCTGCGCTACGCCGAGACGTTGTCCGACGATGTGAGAGCCATTTATGTCGACGTGAACCCGGCTCAGACCGAACAGCTCCAAAGAGAATGGAAAGCGTGGGGCGGGCGTGTCCAGTTGATCCTGCTGCCCTCGCCGTACCGCTCGCTGATGGAGCCGCTCCTCGAGTACATCGAGCAAACCGAGGCGGAAAAGACGAATGACTACGTGACGGTGATCCTGCCGGAGTTCGTGCCGGCGCGCTGGTGGCAGCATCTCTTCCACAATCAGACATCGCTGCTCATCAAAGGCGCGCTGCTCTTCAGGCCGAATATCGTGGTGACGAGCGTCCCGTTCCACCTGACGAAATAGCTGTCATGTTTCCTGCAACGGAACGACCTGAACCGCAGCGTCGCGAACCGTCGAGAGGAAGCGATCGATCGTCGAGCCCCGAAGGAGCACTTCCCACCGCGAGCGAGCACTCTGGCCGAAGATCACGTGGGTAATGCCCTCGCGCTGCGCAAACGCGATCAGCCCTTCGGCCGGACGCTCGGCATGGACTTTCACGACCGTGGCGCCCAGGCTTTCGGCCAGCTTGATGTTCTGCCGAAGGGCATCGGAATCCTCCGACGCAATGCGGCCGGGGCGCTCCGGTGGCGTCTCCACGTACACGGCGTACCACTTGGCCCCGAGCCGCCCGGCAATCCGAGCGCCGGTCCGGATCACGCGCGGCGCCAGGGCGCTCGAGCTCATACACACCATCACGCGCTCGGGAATCAATGCGGGCTCGAGCCCTTCACGGATCCGATAGCTGGCCGCCTTCTCTCCGACTTCGTCGGCGACCGCGCGGAGCGCCAGCTCGCGCAGCGCTGACAGATTGCCTTTTCGAAAGAAATTCGTGAGCGCCTGCTCCACTTTGTCCGGCTTGTACACCTTGCCCTGGCGAAGGCGGTTGCGCAGCTCCTCCACCGTGACATCGACGTTGATCACTTCGTCCGCGCGATCGAAGAACGTGTCGGGTACTGTTTCGCGGACCCGGACGCCCGTCACCTGCGCGACGGCGTCGTTCAGGGTCTCGAGATGTTGAATATTGACGGCCGTCATCACGTGAATGCCGGCATCGAGAAGCTCGATGACATCCTGATACCGCTTCTCGTTCCGACTGCCGGGGACATTCGTGTGCGCAAGCTCGTCGACCACACAGACCTGAGGCCGGCGCCGCAGGATCGCGTCGACGTCCATCTCGTCCAGGCGCGCGCCGCGATACTCGACCACCCGCCGGGCAACGATCTCGAGGTCGCGCAGCTGAGCCTCGGTGTCCGCTCGTTCGTACGTCTCAACCATGCCGACCACGACATCGAGTCCACGGACCCGGAGCGTGTGGGCATCCTGCAGCATCGTGTAGCTCTTGCCGACACCGGGGGCGGCGCCGATGTAAATGCGTAAACGGGCCCGGTCCTCCTCCTTCAGTCGCGCGAGGAGTCGCTCGGCAGTGGCCATGTCTCATCCAGCGCAAGGTTCAACAACAGGACATTCACGCGCGGTTCGCCCAGAAACCCGAACTGTCTCGGCTCGACGTGAGCCTCCACGAGGGCCCGCACGGCCGCCTCGGGCGCGTGCCGTTCGCGCGCCACGCGCGGCACCTGAAACCTCGCGGCCTCAGGCGACAGGTGCGGATCGAGACCCGATCCGGACGCCGTCACGAGATCGACAGGCACTGGGACCGAGCCGTTTTCCGACCGCGCGGCCTCGCTCGCCACACCGACGGCGGCGATCAGCTTGCGGCTGGTCGGTCCCAGGTTCGTGCCACCGGAGTTCGCTGCGTCGTACCCAGAGCCCGCTGCCGACGGGCGTGACCGGAAGTAGCCCGCTGACGTAAACGTCTGCCCAATCAGCCGCGACCCGACAGTCACGCCGTTGCGGGTTACGAGCTGTCCGTTCGCCTTGTCGGGAAAGACGAGCTGCGCAATGCCCGTCATCGCGATCGGAAACACGATCCCGAGGAGCAGCGTCGTGACCAGAGTCATTCGAACGCTGATGAGCAGTTCGCGCACGAGGGTCATATCGTCACGCCAGACCGAGAGCCGTCACGATCAGATCGATCAATTTGATTCCGGCGAACGGGACAGCGAGCCCGCCAACTCCATAGACCAGCAGGTTGCGGCGCAGCAGCGCTTCGGCGCTCATCGCCCGATACGCCACGCCTCGAAGGGCCAGCGGGACGAGCGCGACGATGACGACGGCGTTGAAGATGACAGCCGACAGGATGGCCGACTCCGGCGTCGCGAGCCGCATGACGTTCAACGTCGACAACACCGGGAACGCCGCGGCGAACATCGCTGGGATGATGGCGAAGTACTTGGCAACGTCGTTGGCGATCGAAAATGTGGTGAGCGCGCCCCGCGTCATCAGCAACTGCTTGCCGATCTCGACGATGTCGATCAGCTTGGT
>Ga0114129_10013116_pt1 | contig 11803 bp, 12 predicted proteins | sample RhiMetdeltSRZDD1_FD_80071 | JGI IMG/M metagenome (GOLD analysis project Ga0114129, IMG submission 80071) | Populus rhizosphere microbial communities from Tennessee, USA - Rhizosphere MetaG P. deltoides SRZDD1 (version 2) (version 2) | ecosystem: Host-associated > Plants > Roots > Rhizosphere >... | reverse complement strand
GGATCGCGATATGTCACACAAAGAAGATCGTCGCTTCAGAGCATCCTCGACGATCTCGATGCCAATCGCTGACCATATCCATCTACGGCCGCAATCGAACAAGCGCTTGGAGCGGAATCGCCATGAGCGGGCTTTTTTGTTAAGTAACTTGGCCGAGCCGCTCAAGCGGAGCGTTCGGCTTCTATACTGTGTAAGGTTAAAGCATGAAAACTGTGGTCTTGTTCTTGCTAACTTCTTTGACGTGTGTCCAGCCATCTCACGAAGCAAATTCAACCATGAGGTGCCTGATTGAACCGAAGTCAATAAAGGGCGCGCTCAAAAACTCCACTGCGGTATTCTCTGGGGAAGTTCTCGAGATAAGGAGCGGTGTCACCTTCCTACAAGCGCGATTTCGCGTGGAGCGCTCGTGGAAAGGGGTTGAAGCTGAACAAGTTTCTGTGTTAAACGAAAATACTGCTGAGAGCCCTCACTATCGCGTTGGCGAAAAGTATTTGGTGTTTGCGGGTATTCGAGATGGCAAGCTGTTCACCGGCAACTGCTCCAGAACTAAAAGACTGGAATATGCAGAGGAGGATTTGAAACAGCTTGGAGAAGGAAAAAGTCATAGCAAGGCAGGTTCAATCTCGCAACGAAACCGAACAAGCGCTTGGAGCGGACTCGCCGGTGACTAGCCTTTATTCGTAGTTGCGTGCGCGAACCGCTCAACCGCAACGTTAGACTGCAGAAGGGAAAATCTTGAGCACAGCAACGAATCACGCGGCGGCCGGCGATCCATCGAACGGTTACGAGGCAGTCGCTCCAGAATTCATGCGGCGTCGCGAGCAGTCGAGCATCGGTGTCGCAACGGTCCGAATGTGGGCTCGCTCACTCCCGCGAGGCGGTGCGATTCTGGACCTCGGCTGTGGATCCGGAGTGCCGATCTCGACGGCGCTAAACAACGCAGGATTCGCGGTGTATGGCATAGATGCTTCGCCAAGTCTGACTGCGGCGTTTCGCCGCCGGTTGCCTTATGCGCATGTCGCGTGCGAAGCGATCGAGGATTCACGTTTCTTTAATCGAACGTTCGACGGCGTGATCGCAGTAGGCTTGATGTTTCTGCTGCCCTCAGACGCGCAACGAGACCTTATTCGCAAGATCCCTGTGGCGCTAAACCCCGACGGTAGATTTCTGTTCACCTCACCGGCGCAGTTGTGCGCTTGGACGGACGTGTTGACGGGTAAGGAGTCGCACTCTCTGGGAGCCGAGGAATACAAGGTCGTACTCTCGGAAGCAGGACTCACGCTGGTTGGCGAGTACGAGGATGAAGGCGAGAACCATTACTATGACACACGCCCGTGGCGCGCACGTTCGTCAGGCGCGGTCTAGCAACACCTGCGACACGACGCGTTGAAGACAACGCGCGCCATAGTTCGGTTCCATGCTCGGAGGAACGTAAGTGGAACTTGTCGCCATAACGGAGAGCGGAGAGCTGGCGAGGCTCTTGCCATTTACGCCTCCCTTCGCAACGGAAATTGTGGAGGCTACGACGCAGATGTATCGTACAGTTGGGTACGAATCCCCCTGGCTTGGCTATCTCGCAATTGAAAACGACACCTGCGTCGGCACGTGTGGTTTCAAGTCACCGCCGCAGAATAACCGTGTAGAGATTGCGTACTTCACATTTCCTGGGCACGAGTCTCAAGGTGTGGCGACGCGAATGGCGGCTGAACTCATCCGCCTGGCTTTGGGCAAAATGCCTGCCGTGACCGTAGCAGCGCAAACATTACCTGAGGAGAACGCCTCAACATCCGTTTTGAAGAAACTGCGATTTCACTTAGTGGGTACCATCGAACACCCGGAGGATGGGCTGGTTTGGGAGTGGCAGCTAAGTGATACCTCCCAGACATAACAGTGCTTGCAGCGAACTCGCCGGTGAGTAGGTCTTACTCGTAGTTGCGTGGCCGAGCCGCTCCAGCGCAACGTTAGTTTGCTGTCGTGTCGGACAGGGTTCAAGTAGGATGCGAAAACTAAAGTATCATGTCGCCACTACGGCCGATGGATTCATCGCTCGTGAGGACGGCTCCTTCGACTGCTTCCCCATGGAAGGTGAGCATGTGGCAGATTATCTGAAGTCTTTACAGTCGTACGGTGCCGTCCTCATGGGCCGCAATACCTACGAGGTAGGGTTGAAGATGGGCGTTACCGACCCCTACCCCCACCTGAAGAGCTACGTCTTTTCGCGCACAATGAAGGAGAGCCCGGACAAGCGTGTCGAGGTCGTCGGCGAGGACTCCATGAGCATGGTCAGGAGACTGAAAGCTGAGACCGGTAAAGACATCTACCTGTGCGGCGGCGCAGATTTAGCGACGGCGCTCTTTAGGGAAGGCCTGATCGACGAGGTCATCCTGAAGGTCAACCCGCTGCTGCTTGGCTCGGGTATCCCGCTCATGTCCGACATCGGCAAGTACGTTGATTTAGAGTTAATCGATAGTAAGGTTTATGACAGCAGTGTTGTGTTGCTTTCCTACCGTGTAAAGAAGTGAAGCGTTGATGGCAGCGCCGTTTGCACGGTACTAGCACAATCTAACAACGGCATGCAGCGGACGCGTTGCGTGGGTGAGCCGCCCAAGCGCAGTGTTTATATGGCTAATAATTTCCGCCAACGTGCAATCAACCTGGATGATAAGCGTGAGGTGTCCTTGTTTATCGTTGCAGGTGTCGGCGCTCTTGCTCTGCTCGTCATCGTCGGTGGGCTCATTTACTGGTTTGCCACTTCAGACAGCGAACAAATCGTATCTGGCCCAGTGAGTCTTTCGTCACAGTGGACGGAGTTTGTTCCCCAAAAACCACTGCGACCACTGAAACAATCCCAGGAAATCGTGCTTGATGTGGATCCCTCCGAAGGACTTGTCGAAGACAATCTGCACCTTGAGCGGATCCAATTATCTAATGGTTCATTATTGCTCCCACAAATACAATTGGTGGATTCGCAAGGAAAAGTGTTTGATGCTGAGGTGAGCCGCTATCCTGTACCGTCGCTCTATAAGAACGGGATTTCAGGATACGTCTCCAATCTGCCTAGGGATCGGGAGTTTACGAAAGTCCGTGTACGCAGTGACTCTCCAGTACGCTTATCTAGAATCGTATGGCATTGTCATAATGGTAAATGAGACCCGCCATATAACACCCGCTTGGAGTGGACTGCTTTGTTGAGTTGGGTGGGCGAGCCGCTCAAGCGTTGGATGCTTTCTTCCAATCTGGAGGCAGATATGAAAGACATAATGATATTGTCGTTGGTCACGATGATTTGTCTATCCGTTTCTGTGCGCGGCCAAGGTGTTGAAGTGCCTAGTCAAATCACTCTCTTTTCGTCGCTGGGACACAACCACGATACTTCCAGATCATCAGTCAATTTCGATACAGGCGAGCTCGGTTTTGTTCGAGCGCAATCTCTGATGCAGAACTACGATTTGAGTTACGGCACCTTAAAGGTGAACCAGGACGGCGACTGGTTAGAAGTGCGTGACGCGAACTCTATGATTGCTGATTTAGGCGAAAAGAGATGGGACGATTTTAAAGAGACGCCTCCTTTTCCGAGATCGAAAAAAAGCAGACCGCTGAGCCTCGCCAAGCAAAAGGTAGTTGATGCTTCGGCTGGGACGACGAACGTATCTCCTTTTAGGCAATTTGTGCAGGCCAAGGCTGGACATATGTATCTCATGAGAGTGTTAAGGGGAGGCCGAGTGGTCTACGTGATGCTCCGCGTAGAAAGCTTAAGAAGAGAAGACAGTTGTCAGCTATCCTGGAAGAAGGTAGCGCCCCCGAAGGTGGTTGACGAGAAATGAGTCGCAGACAATTCCCGTCGCATCCAACAAGCGCTACGAGAGTTTCAGAAGACTGATTGCCGTGATGGATCGCTGTCTCAGCAGCACATTAAGGACATCAAATGAATCAAAAGGGAGTCATATATAAACTAGGCGACACGGTTCGGATCAAAACCGGACCATTTCAATCGTTCACGGGAAAAATCGAAGGCATCAATCAGTCCAAGACTCTGCTAAAAGTGAAGGTAGATATCTTCGGCCGAGAGACACCTGTAAAAGTAAGTTTCTCGGAAGCGGAGAAGCTGGAGTTCCAACCGCCTTCGCCTCCTGCTTCTACCAGCAATTAAGGGACAGCTTTGTTCGTGTTGATTAGTGTGAATTCGTGGATCGTGTCTTAGTTGCCAAAAGAGCGATCCACGAATTAACCCTAACGAAATGCTCTTGCATCGGCTTCGAAAAAAATGACGGTTTCATGAATACCTCGGATGGGAAAGAAAGGTACTTGAAAAATGCCCTCGATCCTCAACGAAGTTAACCGCGCCGAAATCGCGAATAGGCTGCAATCACTGTCCGTCTCGTCTACTGGTCGATGGGGCAGCATGAGCGTGACGCAGATGCTGCAACATCTCAACTTGTCGGCACGCATGACCCTCGGTGAATTGCCCGTACTCTCCAAGAACAAGCGAGCGCTTCAGGTGTTTCCGCTCAAGCACCTACTACTCTACGTGCTTCCCTTTCCGAAGGGAGCTCCGACGGCGAACGAGTTGAAACCGCTCGTTGCTGCATCCCTGGAAGAAGAGCGCGCGGCGTTGCTGGAATTGCTGGAGCGAATTGCCAACGGCCCGCCTGAGTCAGGAGCGCCGACTCATCCCCTGTTTGGGCCACTGACGTGGAAGGAATGGGGAGTGGCCACCTATAAACACACCGACCATCACCTAAGACAGTTCGGCGCATAGATAATGTTTAATGTTTGTCCTAACTGCGGAGAATTACGGGCTGATAAAGTTATCATCCCCGAGGGACCATACGCCGCCTGTCCAAACTGTAACTATCAACATAAGTTCCTTCGATTGCCTCTCTTTGTTATTACGGGTGCGAGCGGTGTAGGTAAATCCACAATCTGTCTAGCGCTAGCAGCAAAAACTAAAGAATTTGTAGTTATGGAGGGCGACATCCTCTGGCGCGATGAATTCAATCAACCGGCCACGGACTATCGTAACTATAGAGAAATGTGGCTGCGCGTCTGCAAAAACATTTCACAAGCCGGCAAGCCTGTGATTCTGTGCGGTGCGGGCGTGCCTGCGCAATTTGAAGAGTGTGTCGAGCGCCGATATTTTTCAGCTATTCATTACCTGGCGTTGGTCTGTTCCGATGAAGTGCTCCAGTCACGCCTGCGAAGCCGACCTGCATGGCGACGGAGTTCAAATGAGGAGTACATTCAAACCCACGTCGAGTTTAATCGTTGGTTGAAGGAGAATGCAGGAAGTACACAACCCGCGATGTCTCTGCTGGATACTTCAGAGTTTTCCGTTGATGAAAGTGTGGAACGAGTTGAAGAATGGGTAACACATACGCACTAAGAAAGCGCTTTGAATTATCGTTTGTGATTGCTCGCTTGACCCCTTCCTAACTGCGCTCACCATTGTCGGGGCTTGAATGCGATGAGATTGAGCTCTCAAGGAGCACTTGCCGCAAACGCACGCCTCGACGCCAACGCAGCCAGCACGTAACACACACTGCCCATCAACATCGCCGCCTGGAATCCGGCCATCAAAGCAACGAACACAGTCACTATCGATCCGATCACGGACATGATTCCGTTTAGTCCCCAGTAAAACGGAGGTTCGGGAAGATCTCCACTTCCAGTTCGACGCAGGCCACTTGGAAACGGCATGCCCATTACGAAACCCAACGGCGCAATCAACACAACTGCACAAGCAATTCGTCCCCATAGTGGAAGCCACAACAAGAGGGGCACCAACTTTGGTAACGCGATCGCCTCAATGCCACCAATTACTGCCACGGCAACACAAGCCATCCATATCGGCACGCGTTTACTGATCGCGCTTCCAATTCCGCCCATCGCAAGCAGAGTGAAGAGCAGTACTGACAATGTGTAAATCGGATGGCCCACGAGAAGGATCAGATTCTGTAATAGCGCCAACTCGATTGCGATGAAACCAAATCCCAACGCCGCAAAGTAAAGCACCGAGCCTGTATACGGTCCAGCGCTCGCGCGACGAGGCCGGCCGAACAAAGCAAACACGGCCAGCATTCCCATGCTTGGGCCAAGCAACCACCGCATCAACGAATCAGCAATTGAACTGGGCATGCCGAAGGGTCGTTCAATCGCGAAATAGAACGGACTGTCGTCGCGCACTGGACCGACCAAGCGCGGCGACTGTTGTTCGTACTGCTCGAGCGTCTTCTTTCCTGCGAGAACATCACCGATTAATGACGGTGCCGGTCCTCCCGGCATGATGATCGGCGTGGCGACGGTCCACTTCTCTCTAATCTCCGTTAGCTCGCCAGCAGTAAATGGACGTTTGCGTAACATGAAAAGCATCTGCCCTGGATTTTCAGGTGTACTTCGACTTTCCATCAACGTAACGATTCGCTGCGCCGCTGCCTCGGCGCCCAGGTTAGCAACTGAATTTGATACCAATCGCGGTACGTCTGAGTCCCAACGAAGAATCACGAGAATGCCGTCGTCCTTCAGGTGGTTGTAGTAGTCGCGAAAGGCTTCGGCGGTGTAGAGATAGTTTTCAGACAGTGAAAGACCGCCAGATGCAACTGAAGCCCAGGAGTCAACAAATCCCATCAGGATAATGTCGAACTTGCGATCTGTTCGGCTGATAAAGTTACGCCCCTCGCTCAAAATCGCTTCAACGTTAGGCTGGTCGTACAGGTTGCCCGCGCGCGGTCCGTAGTGCCGGACGAACTTCAGCATCAGCGGATTCATCTCGACGGCTGTTACCTTCTTACTACCGGAAGCGAGTGCCGCAACGACATCCGGTCCGCCACCTGGCCCGATGATTAATGTTTCAGCATTGGGTACTAATCGGAATGGGAGTGCTCGATATGAATCTCGCAAATCCCACGCGCTTTCAATTCGTCCATCCCATTCGCGTACGCCCGTCCAGGCATCTGAATCGATAAACAGACGCGCGAGTTCATTGCGATCGATTCCTTCGACGGCATCTATTCGCGAGTACGCGTTCCAGCCTGTTTGTGTGATTCGTGCGCCGGGTGATGCGTCCATTTGTCGACGCATCGCTTTAGTTGTTCCTGGCGTGACGCGTAGAACGCCGAACTTGATCGCACCAAAGGCCGCCGCACAAGTCAGTATGACGGCCGCTAGTGAGACGATACGAATTAGCGGAGCGCTCTTGTCTGCAACAAGGATTACGGCAGCGACGGCAGGAGCGATTGCGCCTGTTAACAATGCAGGTTCACCACCAAGCCAGTGCAAGAGAAAAGTCACGAGCACTGCGCCAATCGCCGCACCCAATAGGTCGGCAAAGTACAACGAGCCTGCCTCCGCTCGATGTAAATCGAAGACGATTGACAAGGCCATGCCTGCCAGGAAGAACGGAACCAGAGGCGCGAGAAAGTAAAGTGGCAGCCTATCGATCTCGAAGGGGAAGCGACCGAGCAACCACAAACAAAGTGGGATGGTCAGCGAGTAGATTGCCGTGATCAACGCGGCAGTGTTTGCGGAGAGTTGCAGCTTTCTTTTAAGAAGGTGAACGGTGAAACCACCAAGCCCCCAGCCAAGCAACGCAACTGAGACGGCGACGAATGCGAAGTGATACCAAACGCTCGCTGAATAGATGCGAGTGAGTCCAACTTCGAGTACGAGTCCTGAAAGTGTGATAAGAAAAACGCTGAGACGTGTGCGCATATGGTGGAGTAGTTAAGGGGAAATGGAGTGTGAACGTCAAGTTGGGGTACAGCGGCAGATTACGCAGATCACGCAGATTTTGATGAAGTGAATTAAAGCCTGTTCACACTCATCAACAAAAAATCTGTGTAATCTGCGTAATCTGTGGATAAAAAGTCTTATGGTCTCTTTCCCCAGGTTGGTGGCGCTGGTTCTTTCGGCAATCGATCAACAGAATGCTCCTTCAATAACCGCATCGCCTCCTGTACTCCTCGCTCGAGTTGTGGGTCGCGACCTGCAATCACATCCTTCGGCCAATTCTCCACATCGACATCCGGCGCCACACCTTCGTTTTCAACCGCCCAATGACCATCACGCGTAAAGAAGCCACCGCGCGGTGCGATCATCGACCCGCCATCGATGAACGGCGGTGTATCAGCGGTGTGAACCAGACCACCCCACGTTCGTTTGCCAACTAACACGCCAATCTTTCGTCTCTTGAACATGTAGGGCATCAAGTCGCCACCAGAACCAGCCATCTCGTTAACGATCATCACTTTTGGTCCCCAGATTCCCGCCGAGGGACTCGTAAACGGGTAGCGATCGCCTGCGACGTTGTTGAAATACCCATCGAAATCTCGCTGCAGAACGTCAATGATGTAGTCAGCAGCTGAACCGCCGCCGTTGAAACGCTCGTCTACGACAACGCCTTTCTTGTCCTGTTGCGAGAAGTAGTATCGATTGAAACTGCTGTAGCCGGGTTGACCGGTGTTCGGTAGATAAACGTAGGCAAGTTGCCCATCAGACAGTTTCTCGACCAAACGCCGATTTGATTCAACCCACGCACGCGTCCGCAGTGCTTGTTCATTCGCCACAGGTATCACGGTGATAGTTCGCGCGCCTTCCATTGTTGGCGATGTATTCAAGGTCAGCGCGGTTTGCTTGTTCGCCGTGCCATCAAGCAAGCGATAGATATTGTCTGGCGCCTTGAGCTCGATCCCATTGATGGCGAGTATGTATTCACCAACATTGGCGCTCGCACCAGGAGTTGCCAACGGTGAACGCAAATCGGTATTCCAACTCTCATTGTCGTAGATGCGTGTGATCTTGTAGCGGCCGTTTTCAATCGCGAAATCGGCGCCGAGTAATCCGCCGATAACTTGCGGCACACTTGGCATGTCGCCACCACGGACATAGGAGTGACCAATCGCTATCTCCGCACCCATCATGTCGAGCAAGTAATTGAGATCTGCACGATGCATTACGTACGGCAGTAGCGGGCCGTACATCTCTTTCATCTTTGGCCAATTGGCGCCATGCATGTTTGGCACGTACAAGTAGTCACGCTGATTACGCCAACCTTCATTGAATATCTGTTTGAACTCTTCTTTTGGTTCCAGATACATCCGAAGTGAATAGTTCAATCGACCTTGTCCCGGTTGAGGAGCAGCGCGGTCAGCATCAACCAGGAACAACTGCGGTGCAGGTTGATTCGCCGCTGTACCCGGTGCACCGGCAAAACCGCCACCAGCAACGGCTGCTCGGTATAGAAGTTTTCGATGATCGGCGCTCACTTCATATGCAGCCACTCCAGATGCAAAAGTCGTCGTTCGACGATCACAGAGTCGATAACGAATCAACTCGTTACTTGCGCCTCCCGCAGCGGCGCCACCACCACCCCCACCGCCGGTTCGACTCGCTTCGAGGAAATAGACATAGCCATCGATCCCGGCTTGCAAATCTGAATACGGACGTTCCGGGACTCCAGGAACGGAGACGATTCGTTGCTGAAGTCCGTCGACATCGATCTGCACTGTTACCGGAGCGCGTGGTCCACGCTGCTGCGCAGCAGCTTCGCCAGCCGTCGCCTCGCCTCCTCCAGCAGGAACATCACCCGCGCAAGCTCCGGGTTGAAGTCGACGTGAACCTGTGCCAACACCCCGGTCCTCATCACTCTCCGGCAACAAAGGACTCGCGTCCGTTTTCTTCAAAACTGCGAAATAGAGTCCGAAGTTCTCTTCGTGGTCATAAGAGGTCATGTCCAGCCATTGCGAACGCAAACCAAAATCAGTTGAAGCGAGGAACCAGAGATACTTTCCGCTCGAATCCCAGGCAGGCCACACAGCATCCGCCAAGCCGTCAGTTACTTGTTTGGTTTCACCTGTCTCGACGTTACTGATGAAAATTGCGTGATACAGAGAACGCAATCGACTCGAATACGCCACCCATTTCGAATCCGGACTCCACACCGGATTAAGTGTGCGAGCCGGAACCATCCATGGATCATTGCCGACGATCTTTGCTTGCCCACTGGCGACATCGAGGACCCAAACTTTTAGATTCGTGTCCGTGTAGAGAATCTTCTTTGAATCCGGTGACCATGATGGAGTGTAGTAGTGAGTAGGTTGTGGCAGATTGATTTGACGCGGAGGAGTCAAGCCATCCTGAGCTTCAATGACCAATTTATATTCGCCTGACTTGTCGCTGAAGTACGAAACCGACTTTCCATCAGGCGACCATGCGGGATCGCGTTCAGCGGACGCACTCGAATTGGTCAAATTACGAACGTCACCTTTGTCTGCGGGAATCGTGAAGATTTCACCACGAGCCTCGACGACGACACGTTTTCCGGTCGGCGACAACGCCATGTTAGTGAGACGATTGGAAACATCTTCCCAGTTCGGCATCATCCATGGAAAATCGCCTGTCGCACTAATGTTGATGACGTTCTCTTTACCGGTTTTTGGATTGAGTTCATGGACGTAGCCAGCTTGTTCGAAGACGATGGTGCCGGCACCCGAGTCCATCGCCTTAACGTCGAAGTCTGTGAACCTGGTGACCTGCGTAAGCTTTTTGCTTGTCGTGTCGTACTGCCAAACATTCGCCACACCATCGCGATCCGAGATGAAGAACACACTCTGGTCGATCCAAACAGGGCAAACGTCTTTCGAGTCGGTCCACGGAGGTGAAACCAAGTCGTAAGTTTTTAAGTCGACGATCCAAATCGGACGATTTTGGCCACCGCGATAGTTGCGACGTTCTTCGTCCCATGAGTTGTTCATGCGATACGCGATGTGACTGCCGTCCGCTGAGATCTTGCCCTGGTAACCACGCGGCAGTGCCATTGGCTCTTCCACGCCGCCTTCCGACGACACTGTCCAGAACCTTGGCGCACCGCTGGGCGACCACGTTGCACGCGTCGAAGAGAACATGATCGACTTACCATCTGGAGTCCAACCTTCGACCATGTCTGCACCTGGATGCCACGTCAGCCGCTTGGGTTCTCCGCCTTCAGCCGCAACCACATAGACATCGAAGTTACCGGCATATTCGCCGCTAAATGCTATCCATCGACCATCAGGAGAGAAGTGTGGATTTGCTGTTTGACCCTGAAAACTGGTCAGCCGTTTGGCGCTGCCACCGGAACGTGGTGCCACCCAAATGTTGTTAGCATATGCAAATCCAATTTGGTTAGCGCTTACCGTGGGTGTACGAAGTAGGCGAGTGTAGTGGCCACCCGTACCGTTCTGTGCGTTTGTCCAAACGACTGTGACTATCAAGAGTGGCAGAGTGAGCGGAACGAGGCGAAGAGAAGACCTGAATGACTTCATAACATCCTCCGGTAGAACTGAAACAGTTTCGTTTGATTTGGACTGATGCGGGTAATGCGCGCTATTTTTAGCATGAAGCGAGACGAGTGGCAAAAACAGAAGCACTTGCGGCTTTGCCGCGCTCCTTGCGGAAAGCCTCTGGCTTTCCGTGCGTTGGGATTATGACTTGAGGCTACGCCTCCGCGGCAGAGCCGCAGTAATTATTCAGAGCAACCGGAAAGCCAGACGCTTTCCGCAAGGAACGGGAAAAGCCGCACCAGGTGGATGTCATCGTGTCGAATGGCATCCTTCTTAAGTTCTCGCTACAATTCCCCTCTCCCGTTCAATATCACAGCTCACGGAGTACCTGAATGCATCGTTCGCGAAAGACTGTTACCACTATCATTCTCTTATTTGTCTTCCTGGTCGGCACTATTCTCGGGCAATCAGGACACGGCTTCGATCTCGCTAGTCTCGACAAGAACACGTCGGCCTGCACGGATTTTTATCAGTATGCTAATGGCGGC
>Ga0114129_10013115_pt1 | contig 11805 bp, 7 predicted proteins | sample RhiMetdeltSRZDD1_FD_80071 | JGI IMG/M metagenome (GOLD analysis project Ga0114129, IMG submission 80071) | Populus rhizosphere microbial communities from Tennessee, USA - Rhizosphere MetaG P. deltoides SRZDD1 (version 2) (version 2) | ecosystem: Host-associated > Plants > Roots > Rhizosphere >... | reverse complement strand
CACAAAATTTCGAGAGCTTCCTCGAATCAGCCTGCAACTGAGGCCGCGGCAGCCCGGCTCGGTATGAATGGTGACGAGCGAAGTTCGTTTTCGAACAACCTTCTGATGGCAATGTTGTCGTTTCGAGATGGAGATTTTTCCGTTCGACTGCCCAGTAACCTCACAGGCCTCGAAGGCAAAATTGCCGACGCCTTTAACGACATCGTGTCGTTCAGCGACAGGCGGGCAAAAGAGACCGTGCGCGTCTCGAAACTTGTCGGTAAAGAGGGAAAACTCAAACAGCGCATGAATGTGACGGAGGGCCTCGGCGGTTGGGCGGACGAGGTATCGGCCATCAACACATTGATTGACGATCTTGTATGGCCGACCACCGAAGTGACTCGTGCAATCGGCGCGGTGGCGAAGGGAGACCTCGGCCAATCCATGGCTCTTGAAGCCGACGGCCGTCCCCTGGAAGGCGAATTTCTTCGTTCGGCGAAACTTGTGAACAAAATGATCGACCAGTTGTCGGTGTTCACGTCTGAGGTGACGCGAGTTGCTCGTGAAGTCGGAACTGAAGGAAAGCTGGGCGGCCAGGCGCAGGTCAAGGGCGTGTCTGGTGTGTGGAAAGACCTGACTGAATCCGTAAATCAGATGGCAGGCAACCTCACTGCGCAGGTCCGAAACATCGCCGATGTAACCATCGCCGTTGCTAACGGTGACCTTTCAAAAAAGATTACGGTCGACGTTCGTGGTGAAATTCTGCAGCTCAAGGAAGCCATCAACACAATGGTGGACCAACTCCGTTCATTTGCGGCCGAGGTCACCCGCGTGGCCCGCGAGGTCGGAACCGAAGGCAAACTCGGCGGGCAGGCCGTGGTACCGGGTGTTGCGGGTACGTGGAAGGACCTCACGGATTCCGTTAATGCTATGGCAGGCAACCTTACCGCACAGGTCCGAAACATCGCGGGCGTGACAACGGCGGTCGCCCGCGGAGATCTTTCACGCAAGATCACCGTCGACGTCAAGGGAGAGATTTTGGAGCTGAAGAACACCATCAACACGATGGTCGATCAGCTCAATGCCTTCGCCTCCGAAGTATTCCGCGTGGCCCGCGAGGTTGGTACTGACGGCAAGCTTGGCGGACGCGCTGAAGTACCGGACGTGGCCGGCACCTGGAAAGATCTGACCGATTCCGTCAATGCGATGGCGGCGAACCTTACGGCTCAAGTCCGAAATATCGCCGAAGTAACCACGGCTGTCGCTAAAGGCGATCTGTCTCGCAAAATCACCGTGGACGTCAAAGGCGAGATTCTCGAGTTAAAGAACACGATCAATACGATGGTGGACCAGCTCAATGCGTTTGCATCCGAAGTCAGCCGCGTGGCTCGCGAAGTCGGAACCGAAGGCAAGCTTGGAGGCCAGGCCGTCGTGCCTGGAGTGGCCGGTACCTGGAAAAACCTTACGGATAACGTCAATTCGATGGCGCAGAACCTCACCGACCAGGTCCGAAACATCGCTGAGGTCACAACCGCCGTGGCGCGCGGGGATCTATCTCGCAAGATCACTGTCGACGTGAAGGGCGAAATCCTGGAACTGAAAAACACGATCAACACGATGGTGGACCAGTTGAATGCGTTCGCATCGGAAGTGAGCCGTGTAGCTCGCGAAGTCGGTACCGAAGGCAAACTCGGTGGCCAGGCGATGGTTCCGGACGTGGCCGGGACCTGGAAGGATTTAACCGACAACGTGAATTCAATGGCTTCAAATCTTACCGGGCAGGTCCGAAACATCGCTGACGTCGCGACGGCGATTGCTCGAGGCGATCTTTCTCGCAAGATTACGGTGGATGTGGAAGGTGAGATTCTCGGATTGAAAAACACCATCAACACAATGGTGGACCAGCTCAACTCTTTTGCATCGGAAGTCAGCCGCGTCGCTAGAGAGGTCGGAACTGAAGGCAAGCTCGGCGGTCAGGCGGTCGTGCCGGACGTGGCGGGCACCTGGAAAGATTTGACCGATAACGTGAACTCGATGGCTTCCAACCTCACTGGCCAGGTCCGCAACATTGCCGATGTGGCAACGGCGATTGCGAACGGTGATTTGTCACGCAAAATCACCGTCGATGTGCGAGGTGAAATTCAGGAGCTCAAGAACACGATCAACACGATGGTGGACCAGCTCAACGGCTTCGCTTCCGAAGTCACTCGTGTTGCTCGCGAGGTCGGAACCGAAGGCAAGCTGGGCGGTCAGGCTGTGGTGCCCGGTGTTGCCGGAACATGGAAAGATCTGACCGATAACGTGAATTCGATGGCCTCAAATCTTACCGGCCAGGTCCGCAACATTGCGAACGTTGCTACGGCCATTGCCAAAGGTGACCTTTCGCGAAAGATCACGGTCGACGTTAAAGGAGAAATTCTCGAACTCAAGAACACTATCAACACGATGGTGGACCAGCTCAATTCGTTCGCATCAGAAGTCAGCCGCGTCGCTCGTGAAGTCGGAACAGAAGGCAAGCTGGGTGGCCAGGCTGTTGTGCCAGACGTGGCGGGCACCTGGAAAGATTTAACCGTTAACGTGAACTCGATGGCGCAGAACCTGACCGGACAGGTGCGTAATATCGCTGAGGTCACGATCGCCGTGGCCAATGGCGACCTTTCCCGAAAAATCACTGTCGATGTCCGGGGCGAAATCCTTCAGCTGAAAGAAGCCATCAACACGATGGTGGAGCAGTTGCGTTCGTTCGCATCGGAAGTGACGCGCGTCGCGCGCGAGGTTGGTACCGAGGGCCGCCTTGGGGTGCAGGCTGTGGTTCCTGGCGTCACTGGCGCCTGGAAGGATTTGACAGATTCCGTCAATGCAATGGGAGCGAACCTCACTGATCAGGTGCGCAACATTGCAGAAGTCACAACGGCCGTCGCCAGAGGAGACCTGTCGCGCAAGATCACCGTCGACGTTAAAGGTGAAATTTTGGAACTGAAGAACACCATCAACACGATGGTCGATCAGCTCCGCTCCTTCGCTTCTGAAGTAACGCGGGTTGCGCGCGAAGTAGGAACCGACGGCAAACTCGGCGGCCAGGCAGACGTGCCAGGCGTTGCGGGAACGTGGAAAGATCTCACCGACTCGGTCAACGTCATGGCGGCGAATCTTACCGATCAGGTTCGCGGCATTGTAAAGGTCGTCACCGCGGTGGCGAACGGCAACCTGCGCCAGAAACTGACCGTCGAGGCAAAAGGCGAAGTCGCTGCTCTTGCTGAAACCATCAATAACATGACCGACACATTGGCCACCTTCGCAGAGCAAGTGACAAACGTCGCCCGCGAGGTCGGCGTGGAAGGGCGTTTGGGCGGTCAGGCAAACGTTCCCGGCGCTGCCGGCACCTGGAAGGATTTGACGGGCAACGTCAATTTACTTGCTGCAAATCTGACCAACCAGGTCCGTGCGATTGCGGAAGTGGCGACAGCAGTTACAAAGGGCGATTTAACCCGATCCATCCAGGTGGAAGCGCGAGGCGAAGTCGCGGAGCTCAAAGACAACATCAACACGATGATCGACAACCTTCGTGCTACGACGGAACGAAACCAGGAACAGGACTGGTTGAAAACAAACCTCGCGAAGTTCACTCGAATGTTGCAAGGACAGCGCGAGCTGGTGACCGTAGGTAAGATGTTGCTCTCCGAGCTCGCTCCACTGGTCCACGCGCAGCAAGGCACCGTTTACCAGATGGAACATCCGGAAACGAGCGAGACCGAGCAAAAACCCGCGCTGGTGCTTTTGTCCGCTTACGCGCAGCATCCGCACCAACCAAGTCGCATCGAAGTGGGTCATGGGCTGGTCGGCCAGTCCGCTGTCGAAAAGAAGAGCATGTTATTGACGCAGGTTCCTGACAACTATATCCGTGTTGAATCGAGCCTTGGCGCCGCTCCGCCGCGAAACATCGTCGTGTTCCCTGTGCTCTTCGAAGGCGAAACAAAAGCCGTCATCGAGCTGGCTTCCCTGGCGCCCTTTACGGCGACGCACCTCAGCTTCTTAGAGCAGCTGACACAGTCTCTCGGAGTGGTCCTCAATACGATTGAAGCCACAATGCGGACGGAAAATCTTCTCGAGCAGTCGCAACAGCTGACGATCGAACTACAGACCCGGCAAACCGAGCTTCAAACCACGAATCAGGAACTTGCTTCCAAAGCAAAACAGCTTGCCGAACAAAACGAAGAGGTCGAGCGCAAGAACAAAGAGGTTGAGCAGGCGCGCCGTGCTCTGGAAGAAAAAGCCGCGGAATTGGCTCTCACATCGAAATACAAATCAGAGTTCCTGGCGAATATGTCGCACGAATTGCGAACGCCGCTGAATTCGATTCTGATTCTTGGCCAGCAACTCGTGGAGAATCCTGCCGGCAATTTGACCGGCAAGCAGGTGGACTACGCGAAAAATATCCATTCTGCCGGTACCGACCTTCTAACACTCATTAACGACATTTTGGATTTGTCGAAAATCGAGTCGGGTACCGTGACGGTCGAGCCGGAGGAGATGACGTTCATTTCTCTACGAGAAAGCGTCGAACGAGCGTTCCATCACGTTGCCGAATCGAAGAACCTTTCGTTCCGGGTCGAGATCGACTCGGGGCTGCCCCCAACATTCACGACGGACGCCAAACGCCTCCAGCAGATTTTAAAGAACCTGCTGTCGAATGCGTTTAAGTTCACGGCTGTAGGTCATGTCGCCATGACCGTACGCCGTGTTCGGGAAGGTTGGTCTTTCGACCATCCTGTTCTCCGTGGCGGTCAGAATGCGGTAGCTATTGCCGTAAGTGATACCGGTATCGGCATCCCTCCCGAAAAACAGAAACTGATCTTCGAAGCCTTCCAACAAGCCGACGCCGGGACCAGCCGCAAATATGGCGGAACGGGTTTGGGTCTTGCCATCAGCCGCGAACTGGCAACCTTGCTCGGCGGCGAAATCAAATTGATGAGTTCGCCGGCGCAGGGCAGTACGTTTACTTTATATCTGCCGCTGGTATACACAGGGCCTGCACGAGCCGTCACGTTGCCCGCAACGAACACATACAATGCTACTGCGCCGCAACCGGCATTGCCTGTCGTTGCGAAGACCGAGGAAGTCATTCCGGACGATCGCAGCAGTATTAATGAAGGAGACAACGTCTTGCTTATCGTCGATGACGATCCGCATTACGCTCGGATCCTCTTGGGCATGGCGCGGGAAAAAGGATTTAAGGGCATCATCGCCAATCGCGGGCAACTCGCGCTCAGCCTCGCGCGGCAATATCAGCCGACCGCCATCACGCTCGACGTATTCCTGCCCGACATGCTGGGCTGGACTGTCTTGAACAATTTGAAGCTGGATCCCGCCACAAGACATATACCCGTTCAAATCCTGTCGATCGAGGAAGAACGGCAGCATGGTTTGTCGCACGGAGCATTTTCCTACCTGGTAAAGCCTGCGACGACGGAAGACCTGGAGCACGCTTTCGATCGAATCAAGAATTACGTGACACCACACACGAAGCATCTGCTCGTTGTCGAAGATAACGATCTCGAGCGCCAGAGCATTGTGGAACTGCTGGGCCACGACGATGTGGTGGTGAGCGCGGCAGCTACCGGTAATGACGCGTTGCGCCTGATGTCGGAATCGACGTTCGATTGCTGTGTCGTGGATTTACGGTTGCCTGATATGAGCGGATTTGAGCTTCTCGAAAAAGTGCAAAGCAACTCCGCCTTGAGGGATCTGCCGATTGTCGTGTTTACCGGCAAAGAACTGACGGCCGAAGAGGAAGCGCGCCTCAAGGTCGTGGCAAAAAGCATCGTTTTAAAGGATGTGCAATCGACGGACAGGTTGTTTGACGAAACCGCTTTGTTCCTCCATCGAGTCGTATCTGAACTGCCGCAGCCAAAGCGTGAAATGATCCAACGGCTGCACGGTTCCAACGAAGTACTGCGGCATCGAAAGGTATTGGTTGTGGATGACGATATCCGGAACATCTTCGCTCTCACGACCGTCCTGGAAAATCACGAGATGCAGGTCGTCAACGCTACAAACGGACGCGACGCTATTGAGATCGTGGAGAGCACTCCGGAACTCAGCGTGGTGCTCATGGATATCATGATGCCTGAAATGGACGGCTACGAAACCATACGAGAGATCCGCAACGATGCGCGGTTTAGAACATTGCCGATCCTTGCGCTTACGGCAAAGGCAATGAAAGGAGACCGCGAAAAATGTCTCGAGGCCGGAGCCTCCGACTATATCGCGAAGCCCGTGAATACGGATCAACTGCTGTCGTTACTCCGGGTCTGGTTGTACCGGTGACACGCGGCGGTTAAGTGTTGCATCAGAGCCTATCCCCTCTCGAGGAGGGGGCGCCGCGCCGATCAAGCAAATGCAACGCTACCTTAAAATCGGCGTGGCGCGGGAGGTCAGACACATGTTGCGGGAGCGGTTTGACCTCCCCGGCCGCGCCGATTTCTTGAGGTAGCGTTCCATCATTAGATCGGCGCGGCCGCCCCTCCTCAAAGGAGGGGACTTCGCTCGCTTCGGCGACCATACACATCCCATATCCCTCACCACACGCTTTTCATCTCGGATCACGGATTGCTTGACTTCATTTAGTTCAGGGGAACGAAGACCACTTCGCGAATCGTGATTCCTGTCGTCGGAACACAAAGAATTGAATGCACTCACTCGAGGAACTGAGGGGCTCCTCACCTTCGAAGTGCCACGGAGGGGACGACTAAATACACTCGGAAGCCTTCGCGTACCACCTTCGTTCACTGCTGAACCAGATTCCAGAAAAGAGGTGTATAGATGACCCGTTTTGCATGTTCAGTATTGGTTTGTGTTTTGGCTTGGGCCTTCCCGCTACTCGCGCAAACACCTGCTCGGCAGCCGCCCGCTCCGGATAACACCAAAGTCAATAAAGTCGATCGGGAGCAGAAGCGTCCGACGGCGGATCAACAGAAACAGAACCCGTCCGATCGCGAACTCACACAAAAAATCCGCCGATCCATCACACTGGACAAAGCGCTGTCCTCGTACGCGAAGAACATAAAAATCATCACTCAGGATGGCAATGTGACATTGCGGGGACCCGTGCGTTCGGAGGAAGACAAGAGCGCAATTGAGGCAAAGGCAAATGAGATAGCCGGGAACGGTCACGTCAAAAGCGAAATACAAGTAGCAGCCAAGCAACCGAACAAAACGACCCATTAATTTTTAAACAAGAAGGAGTAAGTAAAATGGCAGGTAAGAACACGGCAGTTTTTGGTATCTATTCGAATCGACTCGCGGTGGAACGGGCCGTCGACCGCTTAAAGGCCGAGGGTTATCGCAGCACCGACATCTCGGTCTTGTTTCCTGAAAATGTTGGCACGAAGGATTTCGCGCATGAGAAGCATACAAAAGCTCCAGAAGGGGCGACGACAGGAGCGGGCACGGGTGCAGTTCTTGGCGGAGCGCTCGGCTGGTTGACCGGTATTGGCGCTCTTGCGATTCCGGGGCTGGGCCCATTCATCGCAGCAGGTCCCATCATGGCGGCTCTCGCTGGGGCGGGCGTCGGCGGCACCGTCGGCGGACTAGTGGGTGCGCTGGTCGGCATGGGTATTCCGGAATATGAAGCAAAACGCTACGAAGGGCGGGTAAAAAGCGGCGGCATTCTCCTGTCGGTCCACTCGGACAATTCAGAATGGACCAAGAAGGCGAAGCGAATTTTGGAGGAAACCGGCGCGGAGGATGTATCGTCGACCGGCGAATCCAGCGCAGATTTTTCCAAGTCGGACCGTCCAATGCCTCGATCCGACACTCCCGTAAGCGAACGCACCACGGTCGGACGCGTTAGTGAGACTGAGGACGAACCTATCCCTCCACGCGATCGGAAAATCAGATAACTGCACCGGGCGGTCTCCGACCGCCCGACCTCTCCGAGTCCCCCCACATCACGTGCGGTCATAGACCGCCCTACAGCATCCTTTCTGATGTAAAATCGCGAGGCTTTTCGGAATATTCATAGGAGCACGACAATGTCGGAATGGACATTCGCACAGGCAGACAAAGCTGACGAATTGGCGCATCTTCATTTCTTCTCTATCAACAAACGCCAGGGCGATGAAATCATCGAGTTTCGTATCACGGTGAAGGAATACGCGACGCCGAACCACTTGTCCATGCGGTTCTACGCTGAGGCCGACAAGCAGACCAATCAGAAGACAATTCCCTACACGCCGAGTGGTTGGGGGCAGACACTTCTACAGGCGCTCAGCGACTGCGTGAAAGCGATTCAACGTTTCCCCTACGAAGGAGATTGAGCCGTGCCACGATTGTCTCGACGCAAGTTCCTTGGAGCGAGTGCGGGAGCGGCGCTGGCAACCACCGCAGGACCGGGGGAAATTCTGTCCGCGCAGGTTACGGGTGGTGTGAGTGCGGCAACTCAGGACCTGACTCTCACGAACGGCCGGATTCACACGATGGATTCCAGAAACTCGGTTGTCCGTTCGGTGACGATACGAAACGGACGCTTCGTGACGGTTGCTGATGCGGCGCCGCGTTCAGCGTCCGGCACGCGCGTGATCGATTTGAAGGGCCGCACCGTCATACCGGGCATCATCGAAGGTCACATTCACAGCGTGAGTCTGGCGAATCGTCCCGGTTATCACACAATTCTGGAGAACACGACGTCGATTCGCGAAATTCAGGAAGCGCTTGCAGCCAGGCGGCGCGAGGTGCCGGAAGGCCAGTGGATCACGTCGATGGGCGGTTGGCACCCGAATCAATGGAAAGAGCACCGGCATCCGACGAGGAAGGAACTCGATGACGCTGTGCCCGATCGTCCAGTGTTGTTGTACGAGCGTTTCACTGGTCCGGCCGTCACGAACACGCTCGGCAAAGAATACTTCGATAAAGCGGACGGGGGTCAGAAGATACATCCGAATATCGTGCCGGTGCGCGTCGCGGAGAACGGCGCCATCGCAGCAGCTGGCTTTACGGGCGGCGGTCCCGCTGCATCCGCGTTGTATTGCCTGCGTCGTATGCAGACATTCGAAGACAAGAAACGCAGCACGATGGATGCGATGAAATACTCGGCCAGTGTGGGGCTCACGGCTCATCTCGATGAAGTGCTGTTTCCCACACCAGGCCCGCTGCATCCCAATCAGATTCTTTCCAATCTCGACCAATATCGGATGTATGACTCCTGGCTCGCCCTGCATCGGGAAGGCCGCACGATAATCCGGCTGCAGATGAACTTTTTGCAGAACCAAAGTGATCCGGAATTACCGGAATTAAAAGAGCGGCTGCGGAATCAGTTCCAGTTTTTCGGCGATGACATGATGATGACCGGCAGTATCGGCGAGTGGGCAGCGCCCTTGGCCAGCGGGGCAGTGTGGCGTGAAGCTCAGCGGCTGGTTGCACAAGCCGGTTGGCGTAATGAAAACAGCGTAGGGAGTCTCGCCGATCTGACTCAGGTCGTCGATGCGTATGAGGCCGTCAATAAAGAATTCGATATCGCGGGGTTGAGGTGGATGGTCCATCATGTACCCGTCGTAAATACTGACCTGCTGACCCGGCTTCAACGGCTTGGCTGCGGCGTTCAGATGGCTGCCTTCCGTTGGGTCACCTCGACAGATCCGAAGGTCGTCGTTGGCGCGCCGTTCCGAACCATCGTCGATCACGGCATTCAGGTGGGCATTCACGGCGACGGTGTTCATATCGCGCCGCTGAATCCGTGGTTGCAAATGTATTTCGCAACAACCGGTCTTAATTCCTTCGGCGCCAGGGTAAATGGCGATCAGCAGATCAGTCGACAAGAGGTGTTACGACTTTTCACCAGAGGGAATAGCTGGTTCCTGCGAATGGAGAACAAAATCGGCTCGATCGAACCTGGTAAGTTGGCGGACCTGGTGGTTTTGAACAAGGATTACTTCTCCGTGACCGATGAGGAAATAAAACAGATCCGATCTGTTCTGACGATTGTGGACGGCAAGATCGTCCATGAGGCACTGTAGGGAGATCTATAACCGTTCCAAAGGGCTCATAGAGCGCCCCTACAGTGCAGAAAGGCCACTATGAAAGCAAAACTCACTCTGCTGGCAGTTGCCGCATTACTCGTCTCGTCGGCGCCCGCCTACTCGCATCACTCTTTCTCCGCCGAGTATGACGCCAACAAACCCATTACGGTGACGGGCGTCGTCAAGAAAGTCGAGTGGCAGAACCCGCACATCTGGTTCTATGTGGAAGTGAAAGATGAAAACGGCAAACTCACGACATGGGGTTTCTCCGGCGGCCCCCCGGGCATGTTGGCGAGGAGGGGAATCACCAGGGACGTGCTGAAAGTCGGCGATACCGTCAAGGTCGAAGGCTTCCGCGCGAAAGACGGTTCGAACAATGGGTCCGGCGGCAATGTGACTTTCGCCGACGGGCGAAAAGTCTTTGCCGGCTCAGCAGAAGACGTCGTGCCACGATGAGTCGGGTTATTCTTTTGGCGATTTTCGCCATCATTCCTCGCGTCTCGCAAGGACAGGCAATCCCCCGCGCGCCGGACGGCAAACCAAACTTCACCGGAGTGTGGGCAGGTCCCGGATTTACTCACCGCGTCGGGCCCGGCGACACAGATACACCTCGCGTCACTACGTACGATCCGGCAAAGATGAGTCCATTCAAACCGGGTGGTGATGCCTTCATGAATCGTCGTTCGACAGGCGATTCAACTAAAGACGACCCGACCGCCGGTTGTTTGCCCAATGGCCTGACGCGACAAATCCTTTCTCCTTACGCTCAGCAATGGATTCAAACACCAACTCAAATCGTGGTCTTGTATGAGTACATGCACTTCTTCCGCGTGATTCCAACCGATGGACGTACGCACCCGAAAGACGTGGAGTTGACGTGGATGGGCGATTCAGTCGGAAAGTGGGAAGGCGACACTCTCGTCATCGACACGATCGGTCTCAAGGAGTGGATGTTCGACGCAACTCATGACTCGAAGCCGGACCAGTTACGAATCCACAGCGACCAGATTCATGTAGTCGAGCGCTTGCGCTTCGTGGACCCCACAACGGCGTCCTACCAGGTCACCATAGACGATCCCAAAATCTTTACGGCCTCGTGGTCCCAGGACTTCGAAATGAAACTCCATCCAACCTGGAAGATTCTTGAGTTCGTCTGCGAAGAAAACAATCGGTGTATGTTCGGGAAGTGCAGCAAATCCGACGTGCAGTGAATGAATTTAAACGACGACCCTCACCCGGCCCTTCGGGCCACCCTCTCCCTCCGCAGGGAGAGGGTGCCGCGAAGCGGCGGGTGAGGGCCGTCCCCCAAATTCACAGCCTACCGGGGATTATCGTGATGAGAACCGTCGATGATCAGTTCGATATCCCGATCTTCGCACCTCGGAGATTCTTCGAGCTCCCGGTTCGTGAGAGTTAACGTTCTAGGCCGCGCGGTCCACGGTTCCACCAGCACCGCAGGATCATGGGCGACGGCTTGATACTCAATCGTGTCTCCCACACGACGCAGGCGCTCGACGACTTTCAGATCCTTCGTATGGAACGCGCCATTGTCGATTAGCCAGGTGTCCTCGTTAAAATTAACGGTCTCCACGACCAGCGTGTCGCCTTCCCATCGACCGATTGCATCCCCCAAATAGCTCGGCGGAAGTCCTTTCCGGTGCGTACGGCCGTCAGTCGGGATAATTCGGAAGAAACTGCCGTTCACATCGTCGTAGAGGAACACAACCTCGCGCGCGTTTTGAACGATCTTCGCAGGTGGTCCGATACGGGGCACGCCAGGCGCCTGACACTGAAGGACCGTATCGGTTTT
>Ga0114129_10013113_pt1 | contig 11805 bp, 8 predicted proteins | sample RhiMetdeltSRZDD1_FD_80071 | JGI IMG/M metagenome (GOLD analysis project Ga0114129, IMG submission 80071) | Populus rhizosphere microbial communities from Tennessee, USA - Rhizosphere MetaG P. deltoides SRZDD1 (version 2) (version 2) | ecosystem: Host-associated > Plants > Roots > Rhizosphere >... | reverse complement strand
TCATCGCGCTCATCGAGGCGATGAAGCTGTTCAACGAGATCCGCGCCACCGCGGGGGGAAAGGTCATGCGCATCTTCGCCGAGAACGGGCAGCTCGTGCGCGCCCACCAGCCGCTGCTCGAGCTCGAGCCGATCTGATGGCGGCGGTCTGCGTCGTGTGCAAGACCGCACTCGAAGGTACCCGCATCCGTCTGCGCTACGAGGGCCGCTACTACGAATTCGATCGCGACCGCTGCAAGCTCATCTTCCAGGAGAATCCCGACCGCTGGCTCGACGCGGAGGGCGAGGTGCTCGACCGGCCGCGCTAGCGCGAGTGCGTACAGTCAGGTGCATGCTTCCGCGCACCGCGCTGATGGTCAGCGCGTCCGTGCTCGCCGTACTTGCAAGCGCGTGCCTGCCGCTCGCTCGCACGCAGACGAATTCCGGAGCGCCTGAGCCCTCGCCCTCGTCAACGCCCTCGCCCACGCTCTCGCCGTCCACAGCGCCGACGGCGTCACCGCCGGCGACCTCGTCGTCCGCGTCGGGAATCCAGGTGACAGCGATCGGAACCTTGCCCGCGGATCCGCACTTCTTGTCGGTCGGCTCGCAGGACACGACGCGCATCCTGCTGTTCGATTCCGCGGCAACGCGCCCACCCACCGAGGTGGTCCGGTTCGATCCAGCGCCGGTGCCGGGCGGGCCCGACGTGAGGACCATCGCCTTCGGCGCGTCCGCTGATGGGCGCGTCCTGGTCATCGCGCGCCGCTTCTCCGAGCAGCGCACCGTCCATTACCTGGTACGTCCGCAGACCGGCGAGGTCGTCGTGCTCCTCACCGATCTCGCTTCGTCGTTCAGCGTGCTGTCCGGCGTGCCGGTCGTGTCGCCGGACGGCGCGCGCTATGCGTTCGCGCGTTTGGGTGATGCCGGGGGCACGGGTGTCTTCGTCGCTGACGCGCGCGCCGGTCCCGATCCCAAACGCCTCGTCGCGTCGGACCCGCAGATCGTCGGCTCGCCGCCGCAGCCCGTGGCGTGGTCTCCGGACGGCAAGGGGCTCGCGGTGACGTACTCGAACGACAGCGGAAGCCGCATCGGCGTGGTCCAGATTTCGGCGGGCGAGACGACGCTCGACATCGCCCACGAGGCGTTCACCGGCGGCAACGCCCGTCTGCTCGGATACGGCCACGCGATCGACTGGCGCGGCGGTGATCAGAACCTGCTCGTCACGAGCACGCGCAGCGCCTTCGGTGGACGCTCCTTCGTCTACGCCACCACCGTCGCGGGCGGGACGCCGCGGGAGCTGTACCTGCCGAACGCCGACACCGTCCTCAGCGGAGCGGCGTGGCATCCCGCCCTCGATCGCTTCTTCGTCGACGAGCGCCCCCTTTGTTGCGGCGCCAACACCCCGAGCACGATCTCGCTGCGGAAGCCGGACGGGAGCGGCACGAACGTGTTCGCATCGCCATTCGTCGATGTGCCTTGGTGGTCAAAGGACGGCACGCGTCTCTGGGCGCAGGTCGGTGGCGACGACTCGGTCAGCTATCTTCGCGATCTGCTTTCGACGACATCCGTGATGTTCTGCCTGCGCTCGGCCAGCCCGCCCTGCGTCTAGACGTGCCTCAGCGGCACTGTCCGTTGTTGCCGCAGACCGACGCGACGACGCCGCCGCCAGGGAGCTCGACGACGTCGAAGTCGCCGACGCGGGCCGCTCCCGTGCTCGTACCGCGCGGCGCGGTCGCGTAGATGCGCGATCCATCGCTCGACCACCAGGCATCCCAGATCCTGCGCGGAGAATCGACGCGTCTCGGGAAATCCTCCGACAACGCGCGCGTGTACACATCGGACTCGGCGAACTGCGTATCTGCGACCGTGTAGAGCAGGCGGTCCGCGCTGGGATGCCACGCGAGAGAGCCGAAGTACTTTGCCGCGAGCGGCTCGAGATCGCGAATGTCGCCGACATCGGGATCGACCGCGTAGACGCGATTCGCGCCTCCGAACGTCCCGGCACTGCCGGCGACGGCGAGGAACGGCGATCTCGCCCGCCAGCTCACCTGCGAACCCGCGCCGGACCAATATTTCTCGCCGGTCCCCGCGCGGAACGTTGCGACGCGCGTCACCGTGTCCGTGCCCTGGGCGAGAACGATCGCGCTCCGATCGACCGACCACGCGACCGGATACCAGATCTTCGCCATGTCGGCCGGATCCTCGTCCTCGACGAACAGGCTCGTGGCTCCACCCGACGTATCTCCCACGCGGACGCCGTCGTGGCCGTGCAGCGCATACCGCTCGCCGTCTGGGCTGAGGACGCCGCGGAGGGGCCCGACGGCCGAGATCTCGTCGTCCTCGTAGAGGAGCGTCACGCGGCCCGTCGGGACATCGATGAGGTAAAGCGCCGATCGCGCGGTGGGGCCGGTCGCGCCGACCAACAGCTTTCGGCCATCCGCCGACTCGCTGAACGGTGGCAGGAAGTAGGGCTTGCCCCCGGATCCGCGCGCGGCCACGACCTGTACCGAGGTCCCGGTCGTGAGATCGATGAGGAGGATGTAGCCGCGCTCACCCTCGGACGTCGCCACGTAGCGGTGCTCGCGAGCGACGCCGGTCGCGCGCGCGGTGACCTTCGCGGGGCCCGAGGAGCCCACAGAGGCTGAGGAAGCACGGGAGGCCGCTGAGGGGCCTCGCGGCTCGGCGCTCGGAGCTTGCGCGCCCGAGCACGCCGACGCGACCAGTAAGGCGCCGGTAGCCGCTAGGAAGGTCATTCGCAAGGTCTGCTGCGGCACCGTCATGCCTTGTGAGCATGCTCCGAGCCGCCCGGGTGCGCGTTCCGGATTTGGCCACTGGCGCTGTCCGAAAGTACGTACGCAGACGTTCGCCATTGTGTGCTGACCTTGCTTGTCACGGGCGTGCCTTTCGCTTTACGCTTCGCGCCGTTTACTGGGAAGTGGGAAGGGGTTTCAGCAATTGAGCAATCCAATCCGTCGTTCGTTCGCTTCGCTTTCGATCGCCGCGCTCTGTGCGGCCTTTGTTTTCGTCGGAGGGTCGGGCACCGCGCTGGCGCGCGCCGACTGTCTTCAGTCGGATCCCCAGGCTGACGTGTTCATCACGATCACCTCGTTCAGCTCCTCGGCGCTCCAGGCCGTCGTCACCGACATCGGCCCGTGCAACGTGCCCGACGCCGTCGTTACGTTCACATTCCCGGCAGGTACCACCATCAGTTCCGCGACCACGACTCCGACAAGCTGGAACTGTGGAATCAGCGGCCCCGTCGTCACCTGCCCGCAGTCCGGCGCATCGGCGCCGACCATCGGAGTTCCTGGTAACCACGACTTCAGTCTCTCCTTCACGCTCGGTTCAGGGGATGATCAGACGATCACCGCGCAGGTGACCGTCGGCGGAGGCGCCTCGGCCTGCACCGATGCCAACTCCTCGACGACCTGCGATCCGAACCCCGACAACAACACCATCTGGGCGCTCGCGTACAACTCGACGTCCGCGTCGTTGACCACGTGCGCGTCCAAGCCGTGCACCCAGTACGCCGACATGTCCATCCCGGCCGGCGGCACGGTGGGAACGGTGCAGATCCAGCAGGTCGGTTCGCTGTGTCCCGCTGGATTCCCGAACAGCTTCGGCAAGTGCGTCTCCATCAACTCCGGCATCGTCAACGCGGCCGGGGCCGTGACGACGCTGATCCTGACGATCGACGCCTCTCTCGCCCACGGTTCGTACGGCGGCGTCAATGTGATCAACACCACCGCCGGAAGCCCATGGCAGATCGTCCCGAACTGCAGCAAGAACAACACGACCTATCCATGCGTCTTCCTCAAGACGAAGTTCAAGGTCGGTACGACCACGTTCATCCAGTTCGTGATCCACAAGACGGGCGACGACGGTTGGGGGTTCGACGGATAGCCGCGCGCCGCTGACCGCCGCCTAGACTCTCGTCATGCTGCGCTGCCCTCAGTGCGGGGAGGAGAACCCCGATCGCTTCCGCTTGTGCGGATACTGCGGCGCGCAGCTCGCACCGCCCGTCGCTGCCCCGGAGGTCCGGAAGACCGTCACGATCCTCTTCTGCGACCTCAAGGGCTCGACGAGCCTCGGCGAGCAGCTCGACCCGGAGGCGCTGCGCGAAGTCCTGAGCCGGTACTTCGAGATCATGAAGACGATCCTCGAACGGCACGGCGGCACCGTCGAGAAGTACATCGGCGACGCGATCATGGCCGTGTTCGGCCTGCCCCGCCTCCACGAGGACGATGCGCTCCGCGCCGTCCGAGCCGCGGTCGAGATGCGAACCGCGCTCGGCGACCTGAACGACGAGCTGGATCGGCGCTGGGGTGTTCGTCTCGCGAATCGCACTGGAGTGAACACGGGAGAGGTCGTCGCCGGTGACGTGACGCTCGGCCAGCGCCTGGTGACGGGCGATGCCGTGAATGTCACCGCTCGCCTCGAGCAGGCCGCCCCGGAACGAGACGTGCTGATCGGGGACACGACGTACCGCCTTGTCCGCGAGGTCGTCGAGGTGGAGCAGGTCGAGCCACTCACACTCAAGGGCAAGAGCGAGCCGGTCCCGGCCTACCGGCTCATCGCGGTGCGCACCGGCGAGTGGTTCTCCCGGCGGCTCGAGGCGCCGCTGGTGGGCCGCGCGGACGAGCTCGAGCAGCTGGTCACCACGTTCGACCGCGCCATCGGCGACCGTCGGCTCGAGGTGGTCACGGTCATCGCGAATGCGGGCATGGGAAAGACCCGCCTCCTCGCCGAGATGCTCCAGCGCGTCGGACCCGAGACGCGAGTCCTACGCGGGCGATGCCTCTCCTACGGGGAGGGCATGACGTTCTGGCCGCTGGCGGAGATCGTCCGCACCTCGGCCGGAGCGACGGGGACCGATTCGAGCGAGACGGCGCGAAGGAAGCTCGCAGAGCTGATCCAGGACCAAGACGTCGTCGACCGGCTCGCGACGGCCGTCGGTCTCGCCCCAGGAGCATTCCCGATCCAGGAGACGTACTGGGCGGCACGCCGATTCGTCGAGCTGCTCGCCGCGCGAGGGCCGCTGATCGTGATCTTCGATGACATCCACTGGGCCGAGCCGACGCTCCTGAATCTCATCGAGCACATCGCGGACACGGCCCGTGAGGCGGGAGCGCTGATCCTCTGCGGAGCGCGCCACGACCTCTTCGACGAGCACCCGCGATGGATGGAGGCGCGTCCGAACGCGGCCCGGGTGGTACTCCAGCCACTCACGAGTGACGAAAGCACGTTGATCATCGACAACCTGCTGGAGAGCGCGAGGCTGCCGACAGCGATTCGCGAGCGCCTGATCGCCAGCGCGGACGGCAACCCGCTCTATGTGGAGCAAATGCTGTCGATGCTCGTCGACGACGGCGTGCTGAGGCGAGACGACCGTGGCCAATGGATCGCGAAGGCGGACGCCGCCACTGTTCACGTCCCGCCGACGATATCCGCGCTGATCGCCGCGCGCCTTGACCGACTGGCGACGGAGGAACGCGTCGTTCTCGACACCGGGTCCGTCGCCGGCCTGGTGTTCTATGAGGATGCGGTGCGCGAGCTGAGCGCTGAGCCGATCCAGGAGCGCGTCTCGGTGAATCTCATGCTGCTGACGAAGAAACAGCTCGTGCGCGACGAGCCCTCGACCGTCGCGGATGTCCGCGCCTTTCGCTTCGCGCACGTCCTCGTGCGTGAAGCGACCTACCAACGCCTTCTGAAGCGAACGCGCGCGGATCTGCATGAACGATTCGCGGCTTGGCTCGAACGCGTGACGGCCCTCCGCGCTCTCGAGTACGAGGAGCTCGTCGGTTATCACCTCGAGCAGGCGTGCCACTACCTCGAAGAGCTCGGACCTCGCGACGCGCGCATCACGAGCCTCGGGGTACGCGGCTCGCTGCGACTCGCCTCGGCCGGCGCGAAGGCGAGCGGGCGCGGCGACATGCCCGCCGCGGCGAACCTGATCGAGCGGGCGATGGCCCTCCGCGAACGGAGCGACCCGATCGGCATCGAGATGGCCGTCGACCTCGCCGACGCGCTGCGCGAGATGGGCGAATTCGATCGTGCCCGGGGCGTCGTGACCGACGCGCTCGATGCCGCAGCGCCAAGCGACGATGAGCGCCTCCTGATGTCGCTGAGGCTCGTGCAGCTCCTGGTCGAGCGATCCACAGGACCCGCCGGCTGGGCCGAGACCGCGCGGCGAGACGGTGAGCGGGCCGTCGCCATTTTCGAGAAGGCCGGGGACCACGTGGGCATGGCGCGGGCGTACCGCCTGCTCGCGACCATCCACGGGATCGCCTGCCGGTACGCGGCCGCGCAAGAGGCGGTGGAGCGTGCCGTGGAGCAAGCCCGACTCGCGGGCGACCGGCGGCAGGAGACACGAAGCTTGCCTCCGCTGGCGCTCTGCGCGCTCCAGAGTCCGCAGCCCGTGCCGGATGCGATCGCGCTCGCGGAGCGGCTCATCGAGCAGACCGCGGTGGACCGTCGCGCCCAGTCCGGTGTGCTCTACGCCCTCGCTCCCCTGTACGCGATGCGTGGTGACTACGAGCGAGCGCGCGAGACGTATCGACGGGCACGCAAGACCCTCGAGGATCTCGGTGATCGCCGCCAGGCCGCCTTCACCGCTCTATACGCGGCACGCGTGGAGCTCCTCGCCGGCGAGCCCGCGGCCGCCGACACCGAGCTCAGGCCCGCTTTCGAGACGCTGCATCGCGCGGGGGAGCGCAACTTCGTCCCGACCGCGGCCGCGCTGCTCGCCGAAGCGGCCTACCTTCAGGGGCGCGATGACGAGGCTGAAAGGCTCAGCGGCGTGAGTGAGGAGCTCGCGAGCGCTTCCGACATCGAGTCGCAATACCGGTGGCGGATCGTGCGCGCGAAGGTCCTGGCGCGCGCCGGGCGGAGCGACGAAGCGATCGATCTGGCTAACGCGGCGCTCGAGCTGGTCCTGTCTACGGACAGCCCGACGCTTCAGGCTGACGTGTACACCGCTCTCGCCGAAGCGCGCGCGGCCGCGGGCGATCGGGACGAAAGCGAAGCCGCGCTACGACGCGCGGCGGAGCTTTACGTGCTGAAGGGGGACATCGTGTCGGCGGCGCGAGTCAACGCCAAACTGTCGGCGCTCGTCCCGTCTCACAGTCGCTAGACGTTCCGGCAGGATCGGCGCTTTCCCGATGATCTGTTCCAGCGACGCGATGTCCCGAGACGCGATGCAGGTGTCTTCTCTGCGCATCGTCGGAGGGTAGGGGCAGATCCCATGCCATGAGCATGTGTTTACTGTCTTGGCGGCAAATCGTTGACGCTCCGTTACATAAGTGCGCTCCTGCGCAGTGCTCGACCGACCTAGCCCTGTGTAAGTAGAGATGTCAGAAGGTATGCGACCGAGAGCGTCCCGGCGCCGATGGCGATCCCCCAGCCGATGGTGGTCGAGACCGGACCGTTCGCTGCGTTCCCCATGACGCGCCGGTCGGTCGCGATCTTGAGCACGAACACGAGCACGACCGGCAGCAGAACGCCGTTCGCGATCTGCGCCGCGATGATGAGCGGGACGAGCGACAGTCCCGGGATCAGGACGACGAGACCGCCGACGACCAGGAGCAGCGTGAAGAGGCTCATGAACACCGGCGCCTCGCGGAAGTTCTTGCTGATCCCTGATTCCCAGCCGAAGGCCTCGCAGATCGCGTAGGACGTCGAGAGCGGCATCACGACCGCGCCGAGCACCGAGGCGCCGCACAGACCGACCGCGAACAGCAGGCCGGCGCGCGCGCCGGCGAGCGGCACCAGCGCCTGCGCCGCCGCGTCCGCGGACGTGACCTGGATCCCGGCGGGATAGAGGACCGTCCCGGTGACGACGATGATGAAGAACGCGAAGAGCCCGGCGAGCGCGGCGCCCAGGAACACGTCGACGCGCGCGTACACGGCCGATTGGCGATCGACGCCTTTGTCCACGACCGAGGCCTGCATATAGAAGAGGAGATACGGCGTGATCGTCGTGCCGACCAGCGCGAGCGCGAAGACGAGCGCCGACGGGCTGCTGGGGATCGACGGGATGAACCCCGCCATCACGACGGGCCAATCGGGTTTCAGGATGAACACCGAGATCGGATACGCGAGGAACGCGAGCACGAGCACGAAGAGAGCCCGCTCGACGAAGCGATAGCTGAAGAAGACGACCAGGGTCCAGACCCCGAGCGCGGCGAGCGGGACGGAGACGATCCGTGGCACGCCGAGGAGCTCGACGCTCGCGGCGATGCCGGCGTACTCGGCGACGACGTTGCTGCCGTTCGCGATGATGAGGACGACCATCGCGAGGATCGTCCAGCGCACACCGAACCGCTCGCGGATGAGGTCGGAGAGGCCTTGGCCGGTGACCAGTCCCATGCGCGAGCACATCTCCTGGATCACCCCGAGGCCGATGCTCGCGATCAGCAGGAGCCACAGGAGCGAGAAGCCGAACTGGGCCCCGACGGAGGAATAGGTCGTGACGCCGCCGGCCTCGTTGCCCGCGAAACCCGTGATGACGCCCGGTCCGACGACCGCGAGGAACGCGGCGATGGCGACCCGCCGTCGGGCGGCGCGGCGTCGCAGCGCGCCCAGCGGTCGCGCGATGCCGGCGCCTCTCACCTAGCGATCGACCTGAGCGACCTCTTCTTCCAGCCGCGCGGGAGCATGATGTCGACGACGTCGTCGATGGTCACGGTGCCCAGCAGCTTCCGCCGCGCATCGACCACCGGCAGCGCGAGCAGGTTGTATTTCGCGATCAGCGCCGCGACCTCTTCCTTCGGCGACGTCGCGTCGACCTTCATGACATTGCGATCCATGACCTCGCTGATCGGCGTCTCGGGCTTGGCGACGACGAGGTCGCGCAGCGAGATGACGCCATCGAGCCTTCCCTGACCGTCTACCACGTACAGGTAGTAGGTGAGCTCGGCGTCGGGCTGCAGCTCGCGGAGGCGGTCGATGGCCGCGGCCGCGGTCAGCTGCGCCGGGAGCGCGATGAGATCGGTCGTCATGATCCCGCCCGCGGAATCTTCAGGGTAGGTGAGCAGCTCCTCGACGTCGGCGGCCTCGTCCTTCTCCATGAGCTCGACGAGCTCCTCGCGGCGCTCCTCGGGGAGGTCCTGCAGAAGGTCGGCCGCCTCGTCGGGCGCCATCTCGTCGAGGATGTCGGCGGCGCGCTCCTCGTCGAGGTCGCTGACGATCGAAGCCTGCATCTCGGGCTCGACCTCCGACAGCGTGTCGGCCGCTGTCTCGACGTCGAGCTCCTCGAACACGGCGCGGCGGTCGTCGACGGTCATCTCCTCGACGATGTCCGCGATGTCCGCGGGATGCAGCAGCGCGAGCTTCGTGCGGGGCACCGTCACGCGCACGTTCGCTTCCTGTGCCGCGAGCGGCTCGACCAGGTGCCAGGGGATGATCCCGCGCGGCAGCTTCTGGCCCGCGAGACCGACGACGCGCTCGGCGAGGCCCTCGGCTCCGACGCGCCGCAGCAGCCCGCGCAGGCCGACGTCGGCGCCGACGAGGCGCAGCTGTCCGTCCACTTCCGAGAGCTGCAGATCGTTGACGCGTACGACCTTCGCGCCATGCGTGTCGACGACCTGCTTGTCCATGAGATCGCGCGAGAGGCGCAGTGCCTCCGGCGGAAGGGGCGCCTCACCGATCGTCTCGAGCCGCCCACGCAGGCGCAGGTGCCCGATCTCCTGCGCGAGCTCGTTCCAGCGCACGACGCGCTCGCCCGTGGGCGTCGCGAGGATCGCCCACTGCACTGCGGGGAACTGACCCTGGGGCACGACCGCGAGATCCGTGAGTTTCGCGACCTCGTTGCCGTTCGGCTCGATCACCCGTCGATGCTGGATGTCTGAGAGGTACGGCACGCGCGCAAGGGTACCGCTCGGGCTAGAATGAGGACTCCCGTGACACCTTCGACCGACACCCCAGGTCTGCGCGTCCGAGCCCTCGCGGATCAGGCCGTCGCGGCCGCCCTCGAGTCCGATTGGACACGCGCGAGCGACCTGAACGCGAAGATCCTCGAGAGCGCGCCAGACGACGTCGAGGCACGCAACCGGTTGGGTCGCGCGCTCCTCGAACAAGGCAAGCTCGAGGAGGCGAAGGCCGCGTTCGCGGAGGTCCTGAAGGCCGAGCCCTACAACTCGATCGCCATCCGTGGCTCGCAGCGCCTCACGCAGCTGATCGAGCACAAGACCAAACCGAATGCCACGACGTCCCGCACACAGCCGCGCCTCTTCATCGAGGACATGGGCAAGACGGGGATCCTGCGCCTGATCAACCCGGCGCCGCCGCACATCATCGCCCGTTACAGTCCCGGCGCCGAGTGCCAGCTGAAGGAGCAGGAGGGCCTGCTGGCCGTGCACGCGCGTGACGGGGAGCTCCTCGGCTTCCTGGAGCCCAAGGTCGGCCGGCGCCTCATCGACCTGATCCGAACTGGCAACCAGTACGTGGCGGCGATCGTCAGTAACGACCAGCTGAACGCCCGCGTTGCCATTCGTGAGGTCCTGCAGAGCGTCGAGAACTCGAGCCGGATCTCCTTCCCGGGCCACCATCGCCCGGCCGAGACGAAGGAGCGGGCCTACATCAAGGGCAACTTCTTCCGCTTCGGACGGGACGCCGATGAGGAAGGCGACGAGGACACCGACGAGACCGAGGAAGAGACAGAGGGCGCGGGCGGCGAGGCCCTCGAAGAGACGGAAACGGTCGAAGAGCCCCTGGTCGTCGATACCGGCGACGAGGACGCGGAGGAAGAAGAAGAGGAGTAAGTCGAGTGGGCCGAGCGGGATGGGGAGCGATAACAGCGGTCCTCGTCCTCCTGGCCGCGGCTTGCTCGTCCAGCCCTGCTCCTGAGAAGGCCCGTCCGAGCGGCGACGTTCCCGACGGGCGACCGATCGCCCGCGGCGCGGCCGACATCCTCCTCGCCTTCTCCGTCTATGACTACGCGCTCGTCGGCGGCCTGAACGGCGACAAGGTGCGCACCGTGAGCGCCGACCGCTTCGCGACGGTCGCGCACGCGCAAGCCGACCTCGTTACCGCGAACACCGCGAAGGTCGTCGCCGCGACCGTCGACAGCGTCGGTCCGGTGCGCGACCGTCTCGTCGCGTTGGCCGACGGCCTCACCGATCTCTCGCGCGACGCGCTCGCGTACGCGGATGCGCGCGACCCGGCGGCGCTCTCGCGCGTGCTCGCTGGCGTAGAGCGCGGCTGGGCGAGCCTGCGCGAGCTCGCGTCGGTGGTGCCCGCGGACGCGACGCTGAAGGCGTCGATCGATCGCGGCACCTCCATCAAGTCGACGGCGTCATCGAAGCAGCGCTTCACGCTGGTCGCCGGTCCGTACACCACCGCCGCCGAGGCCGCCGACGCGGCGAAGACGATCGGCGCAACCGCGTCCGCCACAAAGGAGAGCCCGTTCACCGTCCGCGTCGGCCCCTACGCCGACCGCGCCGCGGCGGACAAGGCGATGACGACGCTGGCATCGCAGAAGATCAGCGCGATCGTCAAGGAGGACACGGTGTACGCGTTCGCCCGCGGCGGCGCCGTCCCCGATGCGGAGCTGTGGCGCGAGCCGGAGCGCTTCATCGAGGTCCACGCCCTCGCGCGCAAGATCGCGCTGTCGCAGGACGCCGCGCTTGTCGCGACGGGCTCGGACGACGGTTTTCTGACGCTCCATACCCGCGACGGCGTCCTGAAGGCGTTGCCGAAGTTCAACGCCGGCGTGAATCAGCTCGCGTTCACCGACGACGCGCGCTTCCTCATGGGTGGCGGGCAGGTCCTCGCGACCTGGCTCATGCCCTCGCCGAGCGAGACCGTCGGCGTTCCCGTGCGCCTCACC
>Ga0114129_10013112_pt1 | contig 11805 bp, 13 predicted proteins | sample RhiMetdeltSRZDD1_FD_80071 | JGI IMG/M metagenome (GOLD analysis project Ga0114129, IMG submission 80071) | Populus rhizosphere microbial communities from Tennessee, USA - Rhizosphere MetaG P. deltoides SRZDD1 (version 2) (version 2) | ecosystem: Host-associated > Plants > Roots > Rhizosphere >... | reverse complement strand
GCTAAATTTCTGGCGTCTCCAAGGAGACACCTCGTGTCATGGTGGAACTGATGGTTCGGAATGGAGTATAGAAGCCATTCTACACGCCAAGTACAATAGAGTGGAACGATGGGCGCCCGAAGGATGTGGTGACTCAGTCACTAGGAAGCTTGCTGAACTGGGCAATCAACTGGCTGCTGCGTGCGATCTTCCGACATTAATCAGGGCATGTGATAAACGACGACCGGGACTTACAATAAAAAGAAGATAGTTAAGCAAAAAAACTAGGCGAATGCCGAGGGTTTCCGTGAACTTAAAAGGATTCGAACTTCGTTTAACTTATTCAAATTGAGCACACTGGTGCCTTTAACTGGGCATGAATAACAAATTATCCGAATTAAAAAACCCTTCAAATCCAACGATCTAAAGGGTTTTATATTTTCGTCGGGAGGACAGGATTCTAACCAACAAGCCCGGGTTTCAAATCACGCTATTCCATTTTCATTTTTAACCCAAATAATTTCATTAAAAAATCTACTACCAGGTTGATTTTTATTTCCCATCATAACTCCCAATCTTCTCCTTACAAATCACCTCCGTCAATTCCTTCAGCTTTTGCACCCTTTCTGCCAGCCAATGCAGATCATCAGGGGCAACTGTGTAGCCCAGTTTATAGCGGGCATCGATATAAGCTTTTACCAGTATCGTAAACCGGCGTTTGTCTTCTTCGTTTTGGTTGGGGAAAGCCGTTTTAAACCGGGCATCGGCATAACCTACCTGTTTGTTTAAATCATCCAGATCGTGCGTTCTGGGTTTATAGTCGGTGAAAACGAGTATGATGGTTTTATAAAAATTTTCAGCGGCCTGGTGAAGTTGAAATATGGCAACTTTATACATCTTATCATTTACACCATATTGATAAAGTTTTAGAAAATCATTAGCAGTCTTATAAAACTCATCAAAATATATTTTTGCATTATTAGCCCGCTGTGCCGGCGATAACTCTTTAGCCGTTGCCAACTGGTAATTGCCGGTATTGTACAGCATGGTGCCTTCCTTTACGATATCGACAAAAAAATAATGGCCTTCTTCCAGTTCGGTATTCAGGAATTTTATATCGTGGAAAATAATGTGGGGGATGGTTTGCAGGTGTTCGGCTCTTTTTATTTTGCGGCGTACATCTTTGCCCAGTCCAAAGGGCATATCCTGCGGTTTGGTGGTTACTACCAGTATATCATAATCGCTTTTGTATTCAACCAATATTCCATCTTCTATATGACGGTCTTCGACCCAATCGCCTCGACTGTAGCTGCCAAATAATATAACCATCTCCGGCTTTACCAGTTGCACAATGGCCTCGGTTATTGATTGTATTTCCTGCTGCTTATCTTCGGGCAGGTGAGCGAGTGAGGTTTTCACTTATGCAAATTTTGTCTGAACAAATATATTTTAAATTTACGTAATTCAAACTAATGAGTTGTATCCACTTATTAATGCCGGTAGGAGGCCGGCACCAAAGAAACATTGTGCATGCAGATAGTTGCTGCCAGCTGCACTGTAATTGCCGGCGCAAAACGCTTATACAGTGAAGTAATAAAATAGAATTGTCCTTTGGGATGGACCAGCAGGCCACCTGAGGATTGTGGACTGACTGATTGCAGGCATTTTTGGGGTCGATAACCGGGTAAAGTGCGCAACAATTCAGCTATAATATTCGCTTCGTCCCATTCATCTTTTAATAACTGCATGGCCCATGCGGTCAATTGCCAATAAGTACCACGACGTTTGTCGGGGCCAGATAAATGACGGTATAATTTTGAACCGATCTTTGATGCCCGCGCCAGGATACCGGCATGGTATAAGGTCTGTTCCTTACGCGCTTTTCGCCGGGCGGCTTTTACAATTTTTTTACTCCAGTAGTCAGTGTCCAATTTTCGATAAGCGCGTTTGGGCGCTTTATTTAACGGGGCAAAATTTGCGTTTTCAGGTTGTTTGTTTACTAAAGGTGCAACATAACGTTGTATCAACAGTTGTTGAATCTCCTCTTCCTTTTTCCCGGCTTTAAGCATGGTATATGCTTCGCCGGTGAAAGACCGGTACATCCAGCCCTGGCGCCAATAAGCGGGCAATGCGCTGTAAACCAGAGACCCGAGCTTCGATGCTTTTGCCATTACAGAGGCATTGTGGCGGGTATTTTTAAATTGGGGAGAATAGAGCACCTTACGCCGGGTTAGCGAGCTTTTTGTACGCACGAAGTTCCTGCCTTCCCTCATATAGAAGGTCAAATTGCACATGGTGCCCTGAATTGGGAATGGAGCAAAAACTTCGGCCATGGTCTAAAGTTACAAATAAGCATTACGGCGAATGTGTATGGCAGGCGATTTTGATTTCAGTCAAGATTTTCAAGGTTCCAGGGCATGCGCGGCAATAATGCTTTTGTATAGTTTACACACTTTTCCACCACACTTTCACCATACCAGCACCGTACTTACTCCCCACATAAGCCATAGATGCGCCGTAGTAAATGCGTAGTTACAAGCTATCATATCCATAGTTGAACGCCGCCATTTCCGGTGAAGCTCCGGTTATCCTTGTTATTTAAAGCGCATTTTCTAAAAAGGGGTGGGTTGGTTGTTCACCCATCATCACACCAAATACCCGGGTTAATGATTACATATTTACGAAGCAAGTCAGAATGATACCACTGTAGGAGGAAATTCCGGCCTCCTGGTTGCCAAGGGTCTAGTTGGCGATGATGAGGTTGGTCAGCCGAGTGATATTGTGAGTGTGGTGTTTGGAGGGTAATTTTTTCGCACAAAGGCGCAAAGCCGCAAAGGAAATCAATCAAGTTTTTGCGCGTCTGTGCCTTCGCGCGAATTTTAGAATGTTATTCCCCCGGATGATACTCCCTCTCCCCATGCTTCACCACATCCTCCTTATAAAATAGCACATCCTTAAAAATTCCTTTGGTATACATCTCTGCCTGATCGTTGAAGTGGAGCGAGGCGGGGTTGCCACTTTCGCCACCGGCGAGTAATGATTTGGCTTTTACTTTTTTTCCAAATTCAACAGCGCAAATGAAACTGTTGCCATTGTAACCATATCTTTTTTTCATGCCATCAACATAGCGGCTTACAAACGATGGAATACATCCCCATATAGATGCTGCCATGCCAACGGGTAAACTGGGTTTGTTATCGTCGTAGGTTTCCTGCAACTCGCCGGTTAATCGCTGATAGCGGTTGATGGTTCCCCATTCTACCACCCAGGTTCCATATTTTTTGGTTAACTCATCAACTGCTGCGGTCAGTGTTGACAGTAAATCACTGTTCGTTGCAGTGGTTGCATATATATGAACCCGGCTTACAAAATCAAGCTCCTTACCGTTCATTCGCACCTGATTTATTTTAGGCTGTAATTTTTGTATCCACTCAATGGCCAGCGTGGTGGCAACACTTGAATCTTTAGCGCAACGGTCCCAGTTTTCTAATGTTAAAACAGGTTCGATAAGTTTGGGATACAACTGATCTTCTTTTTTAACGGTGGCTCTAAAGGCCTTTACCACAGCCGGTATCAGTTCATCAAATACAGCCAGGTAGGTATTGTATCCTGTAGCTATCATTGAATCGATTGTAAAGCGGTGAGCATTACTTAATAACCTCACAGCATTAATACCCCGAAAGTTCTCCGGCTCGGTAGCCATGTAAAACGGGTATTGTTCTTTTTTCGGACTGCTCTCACCCGATGAAGTAAACGGCGTAGAGTTGCAGTTTTGTATCCATCCGCTCGCAGGTTTGTATAAATGAATTGTTTCATTCAACGTATGCAATCCTTGCCACTCCGTAGCTTTTATACTGCCATCAACAGGTTTTGTCCAGTCGTATGTGGTATCGCGGTGCGGAATAAAATTGCCATGCCAGTAAGCGATATTGCCTTTGTCATCGGCAAATACGGTGTTGTTCGAAGCATTCGACAACAACTCCATATTTTTTTTGAATGATTCAAACCCGGTTGCTTTGGTGCGCAACCACGATTGTATCAAACTTGTCATCGACCGGTTTTTGGCTTTAACACTGATCCATTGCCCGTTGCGACTGCCCATCACCGGACCATGATGCGTTGCAAAGGTTTTGATGGTTTTGCTTTTTATGGTGTTGCCATCTTTATAATGCAACGTAACGGTTCGCTCCTTTACCAGCAGCTGTTTGTTGTCATATTCGTAAAATAGTTTATTGCCTTTCTTTGTTACTTTTTCTGCATACAGATCGGCCACATCAGAATAACCACTGGTATGCATCCAGCCGCAATGTTCATTGAAACCCTGATAAACGAACAGCTGTCCCCAGGTTACTGCACCATAAGCATTCAATCCCTCTTCACTGATCACATGCACCTCGGGCCTGAAATAAAAAGTAACATGCGGATTGATATACAAAATGGCATTGCCCGAAGCCGTGCGTGCAGGAGCAACGGCAAATCCATTGGAACCGGATGGCAATTCTTCCTGTATTGTTTGTGTAACCGCATATGGCGTTGTATTTCCGTTGTAAAAGTTTTTTAGTTCATCAATAGATAATCCGCCCGATTGAATAGCTGCAATGCTGCCATCTGTCCACATGAGCTGGTACCAGGGTTCAAAATGTTGTAGCAAAGCTGGTTTAACCGAAGGATTTTTATACAGGTAATAATTGATGCCATCTGCAAAGGCCTGCAGTAACTTCTTCAACCACTCAGGACTGTTTTTATAATCTGCTACGGCACCTGCCGAATCAACCAGTAGTTTTGTATACAGATCGATGTATAAATTACTTTCTCCACTAACCTCGGCGCTTCTTCCAAGTATATCGATATAATTTTTTTCTACCCTTTTAAAATCATCTTCGCATTGGGCGTATAACAATCCAAACACACAGTCTGCATCCGTTTTGCCATAAATATGAGGAATACCCCAGTTGTCGCGTATAATGGTAACGCGCTTTGCCTGCTGCTGCCACCGCGCAATTTCTTGTTTAGAGAAGTTTTGCGCAAATAGCGATATGGGGAATAAGAGAAATAATATCAGCTTCATAGTATGCGGTTAGTTTTAACGCTGTTTCGCTTCAGAGTACGAAACGCATGTTTACATAACGAGTTTCAATTTAACGAACCATTTTGAAATTTCAGTTGCGGTTTTTTGCAGGCGCACCACCGGGCCTTTCCAAAATCAGCCTTGTACCTGACTAAAGTCACTACAATGCGGGGGTATTGATGAGTAACTTTAATATGGATCGTGAATAGAAACCAGGTGATTAGGTTGACTCAAAATTTAATTTATGAAACGAAATATGGGCTCTACCGACCGGTTTATAAGGATACTGGTTGCCTTTATAGTATTGATGCTTGTTTATCTGAATATCATAAGCGGTATTGCAGGTATTGTTTTGCTGGTAATTTCAGGCATATTTATTATAACAGGCGTAATTGGTATTTGCCCTTTATACAGCCTGTTTAAATTTAACACAGGCGCTCAAAAGAAACCCACTGGCTGATACTGTGGCCCATTTCTTAAAAGTAAAAGGTAGAAGGAGGGAGTTCTTTCTACCTTTTTTGTTGCTTTAATGTTGAAATATTTCCCCATCAGCTCCATCCATTACATAAGTGTAACTCAGGCCCCGGGCGGTTTGGAATGATTATTTAATCAATGAGTGAAAGACCAGCTATTAAAATTAAAATCTTATGAAGAAAACTAATATTTTCTATCACATGCTAATCGCGTTGCTGTTATGCGGATGTATGTTTTGCGGTAATAACAAGCAGAATCCTGAAGGTGCTGTCCCTCCGCCCGATTCGCTGGCAAACGACTCCATAAATGCAGCCCATCACAGCGATCCTTCTGTTGCCTATCCTCAACCGCCGGTAACCGGTACCACTGTAGATTCGAGCAGAAGTAAGGATTCGGCGAAAAAGCAATAGGTTGAAACAGGCACCAGGCAATGGGCAGTAGGTCTTCTGATTGCCAACAACAAAATAGTTTAAACCTGGTTTTAATATAAAAAGAAAAAAGGAGCTTACGGGCTCCCTTTTCTTTCGACTATAATTGAATAAGTGTTAGCCAAGTGATTTAAGCCATTTTACCAGATCATCTTTTGTTTTGCCGGTCTTTTTTTGCAGACGGCCTAACAATTCATCATCTTTACCTTCCTCATATTTCAAATCATCGTCGGTCAGATTTCCATAGGCCTGTTTTACTTTGCCTTTCCACTTATTCCAGTTGCCTTTGATTTCTAACTTGTCCATAATAAACTGTTTTATAATTAAACAGTTTAAAAACTCATGCCATTGCTGTTATTCTTTCGTTACCAATCTGCCGGGTTATCACTTCTTAACGAAAAATATATTTCCGGTAAATATCCTTCTTTCATTAGGATGTCATCGTCAATGTCCTGCTCTGGCGATGTGTTGTTCTGTTTTTCCGGTTTAGAATTTTTTTCGTTATGTAGTTGATTTGTTTGTAACGTGTTATTTTTTTGAGTTTCCGGACTTTGCTCCTTACTCCTGATTAATTGCATATTTCGCTGGTTTACTCTTATTACTTATTATTACTTATAAAAATTTAGTGCCAATGTTTCTATTATATGACGTGCTCTAAAACATTTTACAAAATAGTAACAAGATCAACCAGCAAACCATCAATCCGCCGTTGCGCCCTTCTCTCCAATAAACCACTGCTCTTTATTTCTGAACAATACGTTGAAAGTGGTTAGCGAACCATAAATGCGGGTAATATATTGTTGCAGGTTTACTTTGTCTTCGTCGCTCAATTGCTTATGTGCATTGATCTGTTGTTCCAGCACACGCAGGCGGTCGCGCAGCATTACGATTTTATGAAAGAATACATCGATCGGTATTTCTTTTGGCTTTTGGGTTTTATCGGCCGGTTGCAACAGCATCATGCCGCCCTTCCAGCGATCTCCCAGCGGAACAATTTCTGAAAAACCACCCCACAAACGCAGAATTTTTAAGAGCGATTTTTCAACGTCGCTGTGCGTTTCAATTTCTTCAGTTACATTTTCGGGAATTATTTCTTCGAGCGCGTGATCGTTTTTATCGATCTCTTTTATGCCATGATGAATAAAAGAAATTAAATAAGTGGCATACCTGATGCCAACAATTACACCGGGGCCATGCTGTGTATGCTGTAAACGGGTGCCGATGCCAAGATTGAGCTGATCCATGATACAATAATTGAAAAAAAGAGGGTTTATGAAAACATTCAGGAGTTAAATTTCTGTATTTTCTTTTAATAACTTGTTATCTGATATATCCAATAATTGTTTTACCGAAACAATTGGTAAAATAACATTGCCTAAAATTGTTCCCAGGCATCTTGTGTAAATAATCCCTCTGGCGGTTGAATAAGCTGTACTTAACAAAATAGAAGCTAAAGATGCATCCATTTCATGAATGGAGTCATCGTCGATTTTATTTATATATTCAATCAAAGATTTTACCTGGAAAATAGCATTAATGGTAAACTGGCCAGTTATATCTAATTTTTGGTGCTCTTTATTCTGAACAGTAATATCTATCAATATTTTTATTAAAATTTGTTCATCCTCAATATTAATACCCTTTATAATACCGATATTATATCCCCAATAAACTATTGCATCGGAACTAATATCGTTGCTTAGATGGTTTTCAATAGCAGCATCAACAACTGTAATATTCTCCAGGATGATATCTTCAACTGTATTAAATTCTTTCATGATTAGGCTGCGGTTGCATGGTCTGAACCATTACTATTCTTTGGCGTTTCAAGTTTTTTAAATTCTGACAAATAATGAGGTTTTGCTTCACCACGATAAACTTTTATCGTCAGAAGTTTTTGTAATCTGTTTCTTTTACAAGGAACTTCAATAATCGACGCACCTAAAGCAGCTTCTAATTTGGATAAACTTTTAAGTGTAAAATTTTGTACACCATTTAGCCATTTACTAACTTCTGCTTCTGATTTGCCCATTCTTTCTGCAAGTTCCTTTTGCATTATTCCTTGTTGTTCCATTAATTCATGTAAACGGTCTAAAATATCCATTGATTTTTTTACATAAATCCGAACATCTTCAGGAATGTCGTCCTGCATTTTTTTCACGAAATCAAATTCACTCATAAAATGATTTTTAACCTTTAATATTAACTAAATAATCATCGTCTATTTCCAGGTCATTGTCTCTCCAGTTTATAATTTTATTCAGTTTATCTTTTATTAACTCTTCATGTAAACTATTAGCCATATAAAAGTATTTCCCACCATTTGAAACAGGATCGGTTGCTTTTTGAGTTTTCTTCCTATCTCCATTCACCAGAAAAACAATTTGTTCGTTTAAAACTACACAGTAAAGCCTTATTCCGTAATCATCCGATTGTATAAAGTATTTCTCCTGCTTTGGTGGAAGCGCATAAGCATTTTTTTCATCTCTGGTAAAATACCTGGGCAACGCTCCTCTTTCTCCGATTTCTTTTATTACGGCATTTATAATATTCAGTTCATTTTTATTGGCTTCATTTGATGACAACCGTTTATTAAAATCTGTGTATTCAGACACAGATTTACCCTCAAATTTTATTGTAAAAAAAGAGGTGATTGGTGTACATAAAAGATCAATTTTTAGAATTTTGGCAAGCAAGCAACTTAACTTAAAAGTTAAGCACAAAATAGGCAGTATTTAAAGAAGGAACAATATTTAATTAAATTTTAAAAAAAACCAGTTCAGTTGAATTTAATTCAAGAAAGAATGATTTTTTAGGAGAAAATCAAAATACATTAAATATTTAAAGAATATAATTTGCTCTCTTTTTTATTTAATTAGAAAGTTTTGCATAAAGTATTCCATAATATGTAATTTATTCAAAGAATCTTGGTTTTTTATAAAAAATAGGCGATTTAGAGCCTATTTTTTATAAAACTCATACGGAGTAAACTCTACAAAATCGGCTACCGTAACTGTTACCGATTTCACTTTTCCACTGGCGGTGGTAAAGGGCCATACTTTAATACCGTATAAAGGATCATTGAAAGTGGCCAGAAATTTATTGCCGCCTAAAGGTTCCAGTGTTGCAAAGCGACCATGATGATGTTCAAAGCGTGCTACCAGTTTGCCGCTCTCCGAAGCAATGGTCATTTTACCATATACTTCATGTTCGTAAGTACCGGCATAGGCTGCAACGGGCAGGGTAGTGGCGATGTGCATAACAACAGTATCCTGCATTTTCTTTAACCAGTTAGCCTCTTCCTGCTGGTTATTGTTAAACCTGGCGAGCTGTACCTGGCTGTAATTGCGATATGGCAAACCGAGATATGCATCCATTATTTCATTCTTCAGCGATTCAAAAAAGTTGTTGGCATCGGTATTGGTCAATACAATAATTCCGAGCTTTTCTTCGGGCACCAGCGTAACACTGGTTACAAAACCGTTTACACCGCCGGTATGGGCAACAATTTTTCGTCCGCTGTACTCCTGTAAAAACCAGCCAAGGCCGTACAACGAAAAATGGGCTTTGTTGAACCGGTGTCCGCCATTGCCTAATATCGATTGTGGTTTCCAGGTTTCGCCAATGGCAGCAGCAGGTACTACCTGTTTGGTATTGTATGAACCGTTGTTCAGCTGCATCATTACCCAATGGCTCAAATCGTTTACACTACTCGAAATACTGCCGGCTGGCGCCAGGTTATCGATATGTCCGTATGGAATTTTTTTCAATACGCCCTGCGCTACCGTATGCGCCGATGCTTTGTTGGGTGCCGCTTCTATATCTTTTGTTAAGGCGAGCGTGTTGGTCATTTCAAGCGGGGTGAATATTCTTTCCTTCAAAAATTCAGCCCATGTTTTTCCGGTTACTTTGGGAATTATTTCACCTGCGGTCATAAATGCGGCATTGGTATAGCCCCACTTGTTGCGAAAGCTGTACAGGGGTTTTACTTTGCCGAATTTTTCACGCACTTCGGCAGTAGTTAAATCAGAATCGAAATAAATGAAATCGCCCTGAAAGGTTTCAAAACCTAAGCGGTGGCATAACAGGTCGCGTATATTTGCTTCTTTGGCTACCCAGGGATCGTATAATTTAAAATCGGGCAACCATTTTTGTACATGGTCATCGAGTGATAATTTTTTCTCGGCTTCCAGCATGGCCAGTGCTGTTCCGGTGAATGCTTTTGAGTTGGACCCGATCATGAATAAAGTGTTCTCATCTACTTTATCGGTTTTTCCTATTTCTTTTACGCCATAACCTTTCATAACAACTACCTTTCCATCTTTTACCACGCATACGGCTACACCGGGAATTTGCCAGTCGGTTAACGCTTTTTCAACATACGCATCTAAACTATCTTTTACAAAGGATGGTGTTTCCTGTGCAACGATGCAGAATGAGCATAGGAGTAAACCAATAAATAAGACAAGGTTTTTTTTCATGGTTTATTTTTTAATGCTATTTAATTTTTTTCGATACATGCGGCCAACCAACCATAAAACTACAGGGATCAATGCAGGAACCCATATACCCACCCGAGGTATTGAAAAATAAAAAAATGCCATGAATATAAAGATGATGGGCACCAAAATAGCGCGAAAAGAAAAATAATTTACTACCGTTTTGTGCATCCCTTCACTAAAACCGAATCGCGGATTGCCTACATATCGCCACATTAGAAAATTCGTAATACCTAAAAACAGGATGTTGCCTATATAAAGAATAAAAGGTGTTTTTAAATAATACACGATGTATTCACTGTAAAATGCTGTAGAAAAAGGCATAAGCACAACAGCCAGTAAAAAAAACAGGTTCATCCATAACAGCCGCAGGTTAAAATTCACTACAAATCCAAATAGCCGGTGATGAACGGTCCAGTATTGGCCAATAATAAAAAAGCTAATGAGAAAACCGATGAATTTTGGAACCATGCTTCCCAGGCTGTGTAACAATTTTTCTTCTGTAATCAAATGATCATGCAATTCGGGCACCTTTATTTCTATTGCCAGCAACGTAATTGCGATAGCAAAAACAGCATCGCTGAAAAGGATCATTCTTTCGAGCTGAAATTCTTTTTTTAACTCATTATGCAGTGGTTGGTTCATTTGCAGGATTTAAGGTGAAACCAATTAATCATTCAGTGCCTGGTATACGAGTACTTTGTATACATTGCCAAGATTGCCCCAGCTGGTGGGCCATATATTGCGATAAATTAATCCGATTAATTTTTCTTTGGGATCAACCCAATAAGTAGTGGCAAACATACCGCCCCATTCAAAAGTGCCTTCCTGCGTAGGCAAAACAGCGCTGCCTTTTTCGGTGGTGATGCCGAAGCCTAATCCAAATTTATTGGGACTGCGGTTAATGTCGCCGATCTGGTTCATGGTCATCATGCGAACACTGTTGCGGCTAAGTATGCGCTTGCCATTGTATTCTCCGCCATTCAACAACATTTGTAAAAAGATGGCATAATCATATACGGTTGATGATAAACCGCCGCCGCCTGAATAGTATGTGCCATCCATTTTTGGATAATCGCGATGCATTACGCCGCTTACATTTATCTCTTCAGCCATTTTAACGGCTTTTTTCGTAACCGAATCTTCGGTATACAACATGGCCAGGCGATGTTGTTTTTCTTTGGGTAAATAAAAATAAGTGTCTTTCATACCCAGCGGTTCAAAAAGATGTTTATGAAAGAACTCGTTTAGGTTCATGCCCGAAACTACTTCTACCAGGTAACCAAGCAGGTCGGTGTTTAATCCGTAGGTGAATTTTTCACCGGGCTGATGAAACAGGGGCATTGAGCCAAGCAGT
>Ga0114129_10013111_pt1 | contig 11805 bp, 11 predicted proteins | sample RhiMetdeltSRZDD1_FD_80071 | JGI IMG/M metagenome (GOLD analysis project Ga0114129, IMG submission 80071) | Populus rhizosphere microbial communities from Tennessee, USA - Rhizosphere MetaG P. deltoides SRZDD1 (version 2) (version 2) | ecosystem: Host-associated > Plants > Roots > Rhizosphere >... | reverse complement strand
GTCGATGTGTGCTGTTCGAGCTCGATCTCGCATTTTGCTGCGAAACGAGCGCGGAGCAGAGTCGTCTGCACGACGTCGCCGAGCTCGGGCTCGGTCAGCAGCAGGAAGTCGTCGTCGGCGCGGCGCCACACACGCAACGGCGCGATCAGCCGGCCCTTTGGGGTCAGCAGCAAGGCATCGAACATGCCGCGCTGCGTCATGTCGTTCGACAGCATTCGCTGGAGGAAGTCCTCCGCGTCCGGACCTTTCACGCGCACATAGGCGCGCGGCCGAGAAACCGCCGGTGCCGTCGTCGTCGCCACCGTCCTAGAGTAGACGCGGGCGCGCTGGACAAGCTCGTACGTGTCCTCGCGGGGGGCGCATGGCAGATCTTCTGTCAGCCGGGAGTCGGACCCTAGACTGCGCTCCGTGTTCCGCTCGAAAGCAGAACAGAAGGTCGCCGATGCCGGCTACGACCCCGCGCGACTTCCGCCAGGCCAGTACCTGACCGAGAAATGGCCCGTCCTCCATGCGGGCGGCGTCCCCCAGACAGATCTCGCGATCTGGGACCTCAAGGTCTTCGGCGAGGTCGAGAATCCGATCACCTTGACGTGGGAGGAACTTCAGGAGCTGCCGTCGACCGAGATCACGATCGACATTCACTGCGTCACGCGGTGGAGCCGGTTCGACACGAGCTTCCGCGGCGTCCACTGGCGCGAGCTCGCCAAGCTCGTCAGGCCGAAGCCGAGCGCCCGCTTCGTCGTCGCCCACGCGGAGCAAGACTTCACTTCGAACGTGCCGCTCGAGGCGCTCGAGGACGAGAACGCGCTGATCGCCTATCAGGCCGACGGCGAACCGCTCGAGCCCGAGCACGGCTGGCCGCTCCGGCTCGTCATCCCGACCAAGTACTTCTGGAAGAGCGCCAAGTGGCTGCGCGGGCTAGAGCTCCTCGACCACGACGAGCTCGGGTTCTGGGAGCGCTACGGCTATCACAACGACGCGGACTACTGGCGCGAAGAGCGTTATAGCTTCTAACTACTAAATCGAACCGCTAATATCGGCCCCTCTCTCAAAGGAGGGGCGAGATGAGGAGATTTCTTGCCGCCACGGCGATGGCCGTGAGCGGAGTGGCGATCGTCGGCGGAGTGGCCGCCGCGACGCCGAACTTCACCGACACGTTGGTGACGGTCAGCAGCCCACCGTCACCGTTCTCGCAGAACAAGCAGAACGAGCCCGCGGTCGCGGTGAACCCGAACGACCCGAGCATCGCGGCGGCAGGCGCCAACGAAGAGATCGACATGGAGGCTTGCAACAACCGGGACGACAAGACCTGTCCCTTCACGCCGGGGGTCGGCACCTCCGGTGTCTACTTCTCGGATACCGGCGGCTCGAGCTGGGTGCAGCCGACGAACTACACGGGCTGGACGGCGCGGGACTGCCTCGGCCTGGTCGGAACGTCGTCTGCCCCGGCCGACAACTGCGACCCGCACCCCGGCCCGATCGGGACGCTTCCGCGCTACTTCGAGAGCGGGCTGATCTCCGACGGTGACCCCGCGCTCGCGTTCGGCCCCCAGCGTGGTTCGAACGGTACGTTCGACTGGTCGAACGGGTGGCGCCTCTACTACGCCAACATCACGTCGAACTTCAACTTCCAGCGCAAGGGCGGAACGACGGGCTTCGAGGGGGCGGCTGTCTCGCGCCTCGACAGCCAGGACTACGCCGCCGCGAAGGCGGGCGTCAACACCGCCTGGAAGGCGCCCGTGATTGCTTCGAAGCAGAATGCGGCACTCTTCTCAGACCACGAGATGATCGCGGTCGACGACGCCTCGCTGAGCCCGTTCTTCGGGCACGTCTACGTCTGCAATGCGGCCTTCCGCGGAACCGCGGAGTTCATCGGCAAGGGCAATGCTGCCCCGGAGCCGATCGTGCTCAACTCGTCGGCCGACGGCGGGGACACGTGGACGACGCGCTCGCTCTCGCAGGCAGTGAACAACGGCCAGATCCCCGGGCGGCAGGACTGCGCAGTCAACACCGACAGCAAGGGCACGGTCTACGTCTTCTGGGACGGCACCGACCCGAAGACGAGGACGCTCGCGATCTTCATGAGCCGCTCGTTCGACGGCGGCCGGTCCTTCGAGCGTCCGGCGCACATCGTGACGCACATCGTCACGACGGGGCTTCCCGACTTCACCGGCGACTTCACGTTCGACGGGCAAGCCGGCGCACGTGACGGGTCGTTCCCGACGGTGGACATCGCGAACGGCGCTCCGACCGGAGCGGATGCGACCGACGAGATCGTGCTCGCCTGGTCGAATGGCCCGACTCCGTCCGACACTCACCCGGGACCGAACGAGCAGGTGCAGCTTATGACGTCGACCAACGGGGGCGATTCGTGGACGAGCTCCGGGGTGGCGTCACCCGCGGGTGACCGACCTGACTTCCCGGCGATCGCGATCTCGCCCGACGGGACCGACGCGTACGTGACGTACATGAACTTCCGGCAGCCGTGGCAGTCGGACAACACGACTCAACGCCTGTTCCAGGGAGTCGTCCGGCACGCCGACGTCAATCCCGCGACCGGCGCGATCGGCGCCTGGAGCGACCTCAACCGGGCGGCGACCGGCGACGCCCGTGGCTCGAGCGCCAACGCGCTCATCGATGAGTTCCTCGGCGACTACGACTACGCCTTCGCGACACGTGACGGAGTGGTGGCCGTCTGGAATGACGCGCGTGATGCGTCGGATTGCCCGGCGATCGATGCGTACCGTGACGACGTCGCGAACGGGACGGCGGCGGGCGTGTCGACTGATCCGACGCGGCCGGCACCGCAGCAACAATGCCCAGCGACGTTCGGAAACACAAACATCTATGGCGGGTCGTACGCCGACCCGACTCCGTAGCAGCGAGGTTCAGAGGCGGAGACCCGGCTTGCCGCCGGGCCTCCGCTCTCGGTTTCGATAGATCCAGGAGCAGGGAGAAGGGCGGTCCCAAGGCCGCCCTTCTCGTCTCCCTGTATTGGTTACGATCTCGCGTCTCAGGGGCGAAGGAGGAGGGAGTCAGATGAAGAGACTCGTGCTCGCCGCCGCGTGCCTTGCGTGTGCGGCATTCGTCAGTACCGCGGTCGCGCTCGCCGATGTCAAGGTGACAGATCAGGCGTACGTCAGGCACGACGGCGGCAGTGACACCGTGATCGCCAACTGTTCCAACACCGCTCCGGGCAGTGCGTTCGGAGGACACCGGCAGCAGAACGAACCGGCGGTCGCCATCGACCAGAACGATCCGAGCTTCGTCGCCTCGGGTGCGAACGACTACTGCATCGTTCCCGAGACGGGCGATTCATGGGAAGGCGTCTATGTCTCGTCCAACCGAGGCGGGAGCTGGATCGACTCGTTGCTGCCGGGCTATCCCGGCGACACGAGCGCCGAAGGGCAGGCGTCACCGCTCTACGGCGTCGACACCGCCGCGGGCGACCCGATCATGGACTGGGACAACAACCAGAACCTGTTCGTCGGCGGCATCGCCTTCAACCGCACAGTCCCGGTCAACCCGAACGCCCATGCGATCCCCACGAACGGCAACATGTTCGTAGCGACGTACCGCCGGGATCCCTCGGCACCCCTCGGCGTCGATTACCTGAGGACGGTGATCGTCGGTCAGGGCACGCCGGGCAACTTTCCCGCCGCAGGCCGCTTCAACGACAAGCCGTCGCTGAAGGTCGACGACTGGCCGAGCAGTCCGCGGCAAGGGAACGTCTACGCGGCGTGGGCCCTGTTCCCGGGCGCGAAGGGAATCCACAACCAGATCCTCTTCTCGCGCTCGACGAACCACGGCGTCTCGTTCTCGACGCCCATCAAGCTGAACAAGGGCACGACCAACGCTCAGGGAGCCGATGTCACGGTGGCGCCGAACGGTGATATCTACGTCGTCTGGCGAGACTTTTTCATCAACAAGGTCAACCCTGACGAGATCGTCTTCGTCAAGTCGACCAACGGCGGGCTGACGTTCAGCGACCCCCGACCGGTCGCTACGCCGATCATCGGCTATGAGAGCTTCGACCAGTACGTGTTCGACGGGCTCGCCGGCGAGTGCGGGAGCCTTACGCTCTTGTGCGTCTCGCACTTCACGTTCCACCGGAACGGCGCTCTTCCGCAGGCCACGACGGATGTCCACGGGAACGTCTACGTCACGTGGGAGCAGCTCGACGACGACCTCGACAACGGCGACACCTACCATCCCGACGGGCAGTCGCAGGTCGTCGTCTCCCGCTCGACCGACGGCGGCGCCAACTGGACGCCGCCCCAGAAGGCGGGCCCGCAGGCGGTGGGCCATCAGTTCTGGCCGAACCTCGAGTACGACATGAGTACGGACAGACTTGTGCTCACGTACTACGACTCCCGAGAGGACCCGTCGTACTCACCTTTCCGGCCAATCGGTAACACCGCAGCCGGTACCAATCCCTGCCTCAGCGCTACGGGGATCGGCACGCAGCCATGCGACGTCCTCAACACGTTCATCGCGACGTCCCCCGGCGGGAACGGCCTCACCTGGTCGTCGACGAAGGTGTCGGCGATCGGGCACCAGAACAACTTCGAGATGTTCGGCGGTCGTACGGTTCCGTTCCACGGCGACTACATCTGGGTTGATGCCGATGCGGGGACGGTATTCGGGACCTGGACCGACAACCGTGACGTCGTCCCCGGCCCCGATCCACGCGAGACCGAGAAGGACGGCTTCGACGTCCTCCAGTGCCGCGCACAAAGCCCTGATGGCTCGTTCGGAGCCGACACGTGTGCGAACGCGGGAGGCCTGAACCAGAACATCTATGGCGGATCGCTCCCGTAGCAGCGCAGGGCGCAGACTTGAAGGGGCGGCCTAAAAGCCGCCCCTTCTTTTCACCCCTTCGAGGGACGGGGAGGACTCCAAGCTCGCCGATAGAAATCGCGACCCACCTCCCCATCCCCCTCGTGCGAGACGCCCTCTTCGGGCGTTTCGCCTTTTCTGAGGCTGTTTTGATGGAGGGACTGACCCCGAACGGGGGGTGTCCGACAACGCGGCCGCCAAGATTCTTTTGGGTCAGACACCCTCCGGTGTCAGATCCTCTTTAGAAGAGAGGCCGGCTTAGCCGGCCTCGTTACCAAGCAAACGGGCCGGCTTCGCCGGCCCGTTTGCTGTGCATCCCAACGAGGGGGCACACGGGGGAAGCCGGGCTTCCCCCGTGATACCGAGCGGCCGCGCAGCGGCCGCGACGGTTACATCATCCCGCCCATATCGGGCATGCCTGCGCCTGCCCCGGCCGGGGTCTTCTCCGGCGGCTCGGCGACGACTGCCTCGGTGGTGAGGATGTTCTTCGCGATCGACGCGGCGTTCTGCAGCGCCGAGCGCGTCACCATGGTCGGGTCGATGATCCCGGCCGAGAAGAGGTCCTCGATCTCGCCGGTCTCGACGTTCAGGCCCTGGCCCTTCGCCGCGTCGCGGATGTCGGAGACGACGACCGAGCCCTCCAGGCCCGCGTTCTGCGCGAGCTGGCGGATCGGCTCCTCGAGCGCGCGGGCGATGATCGCCGCGCCCGTCTTCTCGTCACCCTCGAAGGAGTCGACCTTGATCGCCTCGCTCGCGTTCAGGAGCGCGACGCCACCGCCGGGAACGATGCCCTCCTCGAGGGCCGCCCGCGTGGCCTGCAGCGCGTCCTCGACGCGGTGCTTCTTCTCCTTCATCTCGGTCTCGGTCGCGGCGCCGACCTTGACGACGGCCACGCCGCCCGCGAGCTTCGCCAGGCGCTCCTGGAGCTTCTCGCGGTCGAAGTCGGAGTCGGTGTTCTCGATCTCGGCCTTCAGCTGCTTGATGCGGGCCTTGATCCCCTCGGAGTCGCCGGCGCCGTCGATGATCGTCGTCGAGTCCTTGTCGACGACCACACGGCGGGCGCGGCCCAGCTGCGAGAGCTTCGTGTTCTCGAGCTTGAGGCCCATCTCCTCGGTGATCACCTCGGCGCCGGTCAGGATGCCGATGTCCTCGAGCATCCGCTTGCGGCGGTCGCCGAAGCCGGGCGCCTTGACCGCAACGGCCGTGAAGGTGCCGCGCAGCTTGTTGACCACGATCGTCGCGAGCGACTCGCCCTCGACGTCCTCGGCCACGATCAGCAGCGGCTTACCGGCCTGGATCACCTGCTCGAGTACCGGCAGCATGTCCTTGACGGCCCCGATCTTCTGGTTCGCGACCAGGATGTACGGGTCCTCGAGGACGGCCTCCATCCGCTCGGCGTCCGTGATCATGTACGGCGACAGGTAGCCCTTGTCGAACTGCATGCCCTCGGTGAACTCGAGCTCGAGCCCGAAGGTCTGGCCTTCCTCGACGTTGACGACGCCGTCCTTGCCGACCTTCTCGATCGCGTCCGCGATCACGTCGCCGATCTCGCGCTCGCGCGCCGAGATGGTGGCGACCCGAGCGATGTCCTCCTTGCCGTTGACCTCCTTGGACTGGCCCTTGAGGTCTTCGACGATGGAGTCCACGGCCGTCTCGATGCCGCGCTTGAGCGCCATCGGGTTCGCGCCCGCGGCGACGTTCTTCAGGCCCTCGCGGACGATCGCCTGAGCGAGCACGGTCGCCGTCGTGGTGCCGTCACCGGCGACGTCGTTCGTCGAGGTCGCAACCTCGCGGACGAGCTGCGCGCCCTGGTTCTCGAAGACGTCCTCGACCTCGATCTCACGCGCGATCGTGACGCCGTCGTTGGTGATGGTCGGCGCGCCGAACTTCTTGTCCAGCACGACGTACCGTCCCTTCGGGCCAAGAGTGACCTTGACCGCGTCGGCGAGGATGTTCACGCCGCGCTCGAGCGAGCGCCGCGCATCCTCGTTGAACTTCAGCTCCTTGTGAGCCATTCAGCTTCCTCCAATTTGTTCGCCGGAGCCAGACTGAAGTCAGGCACCGGATTACTCCAACCTACGCAGCGGCGCCCGCGGGCTCACGCGTGCCGACGACCTTCGCGAGCACATCCGACTCGCGCAGGATCAGAACGTCGTCGGAGCCGAGCTTGACCTCGGTGCCGCCGTACTTCGAAAAGATGATCTCGTCGCCCTCGGCGACGTCCATCGGGACCAGCTCGCCGCTGTCGTTGCGGCTGCCGGGTCCGACCGCGAGGATCTTGCCGCGCTGCGGCTTCTCCTTCGCGGTGTCGGGCAGGACGATTCCGCTCGTCGTCGTCTCCTCCTCCTCGAGGACTTCGACGATCAGGCGGTCGCCCAGCGGCTGTAGATCCATCCAGATGCCTCCTTGCTACGTACTTTGTGACACTGCTTGGCACTCTCGGATGGCGAGTGCCAGGCGATTTTATAGGCACCCAAGCGGGTCGCGCAACCTCTTGCCGAACGTAACCCCGACTGTGTTACAAACCTCCCCGTGAAGCGCGAGTTCTCGGCCGGCGGCGTCCTCGTACGCAAGTTGAAGGGCGACTGGGTGCTCGCCGCGATCCGGCCGGCCGGCAAGGACCCGGGTCTCTGGGCACTGCCGAAGGGGAACATCGGCCGCGGCGAAGACCCGCCTGAGACGGCGCGGCGGGAGGTTCACGAGGAAACCGGCGCGACCGGTCGCCTCGTCGAGAAGCTCGGCGACGTGCGCTACGTCTACACGTGGGACGGCGAGCGAATCTTCAAGGTGGTCAGCTTCTTCCTGCTGCGCTACTCGAGAGGCCGGCTAGGCGAGCTTCCGCCTGAGACGGCGCACGAGGTCGCCGAGGTGCGCTGGCTGCCGCTCGCGGAGGCGCCGAAGCTGCTGGCCTACGGCGGCGAGCGCGATATGGCCGAGCGAGCCCTAGCCTCCGTACGGGGCGGGACCGTATGATTGCGCGACTTTCGCCGCCGACGTGTTGATCGGAGCCATGTACGCCCTCAACTTCTACTCGCCGATGGTGGCCGACCAGCTCCGCTCGGGCCGCAAGACGGCGACGATTCGGCTCGGCGACAAGTCCGGCAAGTACAAGAAGGGCATGATCGTGCAGGTGCTCGCGGGCGCCCGCTACAGCCCGCGGGAGAAGGTCTTCGACGCAGTCATCGACAAGGTCGAGGTGAAGAGGCTGGTCGACCTGTCACCTCGGGAGATCGAGCACGACAACCCTGAGATCCGACGCAACGAAGAGATGGCCCACTTCCTCGGGCAGCTCTACAACCGCGAGGTCACGAACGACGACACCGTCACCGTGATCCGCTTCTCGCAGATCCGCACCTAGGACGTCGCAGGGACTGCTCAGCGCGACCTGCGGATCGGCACACCGAACTGCTCGCGCGGCCTAAGCGCCGCGCCGCAAGCCTCGCACTCGACCGCGAACGCCGAGCTGAAGCGAGCGCCGCATCCCGGGCAGCGCGCCAGCATCTCCCCGCCGCACTGCGGGCACGCCGACGGCAGGTCGTCCTCGAACTCCTCGAAGTAACGTTGGACGAACCCGCAGGCGAGGCAGAAGGCGACCCAGTCGCCGAGGGTCTTTCGGCGCTCCTCGCGTAGCCACTCCGCGGCCTTGCCCACGGCCGGACTCTAGCCGCCCCCAAGCGTTGGCCCCGGAGCCCGGTCTCGAGGATCGGCGGTCTAACGCGTCACACGGACGGTGAGGCGGCCCTCGACCAAGCGCGTCTGGAAGGACAACCGCCAGCACCCGGGCTTCGGCGGGCTCAGCGTGCTCGGAAAGACGTGCTCGCTCGGCTCGGTTCCAGCTTCCGGCAGTTGCACCGTGAAGGAACCTCCCGCCGGAGCCAGGCGACGGCCGCGAACGACGAGGTAGACGCCGACGCGATACCTGCCAGGCAGGAACCAGGGGATTTTCTGCGTCAGCCCGATCGATCGATTTCGCCAGGCGCCGACATGAAGCCGGAAGCGTCCGTTCAGGATGTCGTACTCGGGATCTATCCCGCCGGCGAACGGCCCAGCGTGCACGTAGCCCCCACGGACCGGCGTCGCCAGGCACGTGACGCGCGAGGCGCTCGCCCGACCGGGCTCCGACGACGTGGCGCCCGCGACCCCGCCTCCCATCGCGACACCGGCGAGAAGCGCCACAGCACGTGTCATCTGCCACATCGTATCGCCGGCCGAGCCGGCTTGACCTGCAGGATTCGTCCTCGCGCCGAGTCGTTAGCATGCGTCGGCGATGGCGATCCGTGAAGCCGAGCCAGTCGGCTCGCTGAGTGAGGTCAAAGAAGCGGGACTCGACCGCGAAGACCTGCTCGGCATCTACCGCAACATGCTGATCACGCGCGGGATCGAAGAGCGCGGCCACATCCTCTACAAGCAGGGGAAGATTCCGGGGTCCTTCTACACCGGGCGCGGCAACGAAGCCTCGTCTGTCGGCGTCGCGAGCGCGCTGGGGCCTGACGACGTCGGCACGCCTCTGCACCGCGACATGGGCGTCCACGTCACGCGCGGCATCGAGCCGTGGCGGATCTTCGCGCAGTACATGGGGCGCTACGACGGCCCCACGCATGGGCGGGACGGCAACGTCCACATGGCCGACGCGAACCTCGGACTGATCGCCATGGTCAGCCACCTGCCGGCGATGCTCCCGGTCGCGGTCGGGTGCGCACTCGCGTTCAGAATCCGAGGCCAGGACCGTGTCGCGGTCGGCTGGTACGGCGAAGGCGCTTCCGCGCGCGGCGACGCGCACGAGGCGATGAACTTCGCCGGGGTCCGCCAGCTACCGGTGGTCTTCGTCTGCGACAACAACCAGTGGGCGTACTCGACCCCCACGCACCTCGAGTACGCGTGCGAGCACCTCGCCGACCGGGCCCAGGGCTACGGGTTCGACGGCGTCGTCGTCGACGGCACCGACGTGCTCGCGGTCTACCGCGAGTCGAAGCGCGCGATCGAGAAGGCGCGGAGCGGCGGCGGGCCAACGCTGATCGAGTCGCTGACGCTCCGCATGGAAGGCCACGCCGTTCACGACGACGCCTTCTATGTCCCGAAGGAGATGTTCGAGCAGTGGGCGAAGAGCGACCCGATCGAGCGCTTCCGGACCTGGCTCCAAGAGCACGCCGAGCTGACCGGCGGCGAGGAGGACGAGATCACAGCCGGCGTCAAGAGGCTGCTGAACGAGGCGCTCTCGCGGGCGGAGGAGTCGCCGCTGCCCGACCCGGCGAAGCTGACCGAGGGCGTGTTCGCGACGCCCGAGGACCTCGACACCCCTCATCACAAGTGATCCGCTTCACAGCGCTCCCGACCCCGACGCGCAGCCCAGCCGCCACTGGGACGTCATCCCAGAGACCGTAGGTCATGAGCGAAAAGACTTACCTGCAGGCGATCAGCGACGGCCTCCGCGAGGAGATGCGTCGCGACAAGCGCGTCTTCGTGATCGGCGAAGACGTCGGGGTCTACGGCGGCGCCTTCAAGGTGACGCTTGGTTTCCAGGAGGAGTTCGGCTCCTGGCGCGTGATCGACGCGCCGCTTTCCGAGACGGCAATCGTGGGCGGCTGCACCGGCGCGGCGATCATGGGGATGCGCCCGGTCGCCGAGATGCAGTTCGCCGACTTCATCTCCTGCGCGTGGGACCAACTCGTCACGGTCGCGGCCAAGCAGCGCTGGCGGGCGGGGACGCCGGTACCGATCACCGTCCGGCTGCCGTCCGGCGGCGGCTTCTCGGGCGGCCCGTTCCACTCGCAGAACCCAGAAAGCTCGTTCGCGCACATCCCGGGCCTGAAGGTGATCTGCCCGGCGACGCCCGAGGATGCAAAGGGCCTGCTGGCGAGCGCGATCCAGGATCCGAACCCCTGCCTTTACTTCGAGCACAAGCATCTCTACCGGCGGATCAAGGCCGAGGTGCCTGACGAGCGCTACGAGACTCCCTTCGGGAAGGCGCGCGTTCACCAGGAGGGCGACGACATCAGCGTCATCACCTGGGGCGCGATGGTCTACACGGCCGAGGAGGCTGCGGCGCAACTGGACGGCGACGGCGCCTCCGTCGAGATCCTCGACCTTCGGACGCTCATCCCCTGGGACAAACAGGCCGTGCTCGACTCGGTGCGGAAGACGTCGAAGGTGCTCGTCCTGCACGAGGACACCCACACCGGCGGCTTCGGCGGCGAGATCGCCGCGACGATCGCCGAAGAGGCCTTCGAGGACCTCGACGCACCGGTGAAGCGACTCACGGCTCCCGACACGCCCGTGCCGTTCTCGCCGCAGCTCGAAAAGGCGTACATCCCCCAGGTCGACGATGTGGTCGCAGGCCTGCGCGACCTGGCCGAGTACTAGGAGGGTCGCGTGGCCACTGAAACCGCCGTCGACGTCGTGATGCCCCAGATGGGCGTCTCCGTCTCCGAAGGGACGATCACGAAGTGGCTCAAGTCCGAGGGTGACCAGGTCGAGGCCGACGAGGCGCTGCTCGAAATCTCGACGGACAAGGTCGACACCGAGGTTCCTTCGCCGGCATCGGGAACGCTGACGCAGATCGTCGTCCAGGAGGGCGAGACGGTCGAGGTGGGGACCAAGCTTGCGCAGATCGGCGGACAAGCGGCCGAAGCCGCTGACGCGGCTCCGCCCGAGGAAGTGCCGGAACCGGCGACGGCGCAGGCCGCCGCCGAGTCGGCCGCGGCTGCCGGTGCCGAAGGTGAGACGCCGGCACGCGAACCGGTTGCCGAGGCGCCGCCCACAGCGCCGCCCGCGGCAACGGGCGACGGCGCGGCCGACGGCAAGAGCTTCGTCTCGCCGGTCGTGGCGCGGATCGCCTCCGAGCACGGCGTCGATCCCGGTCAGGTGCAGGGAACCGGTCGCGGGGGCCGCGTCACCAAGAAGGACATCCTGAGCTTCATCGAGCAAGGCGCCCCGGCCGCAGCGCCCGAGGCGCCCGAGGCGCCTCCG
>Ga0114129_10013110_pt1 | contig 11805 bp, 6 predicted proteins | sample RhiMetdeltSRZDD1_FD_80071 | JGI IMG/M metagenome (GOLD analysis project Ga0114129, IMG submission 80071) | Populus rhizosphere microbial communities from Tennessee, USA - Rhizosphere MetaG P. deltoides SRZDD1 (version 2) (version 2) | ecosystem: Host-associated > Plants > Roots > Rhizosphere >... | reverse complement strand
GAGTGCGCGATCTGAACGGCAACCCCATTTCCGTCACATTTGGCGGCCTTGGAGCATCAGTTCTTACATTGAGTGGTTACCCCGGCGTCGTTTACGATGAGGTGAACGACAAATTCCTTGTTTTCCACAATTCTGCATCAGGGATCGTGGTCCGCCGCGTTGACGCAGCAACCTGGTTTGTGGATACGCCCAATATAACCGGCACATTACCCTCGGGGAGGCAAAACGGCATTCACAATTCGGTTCAGTACGTTCCTGAACTTGGTGGGATTGTATTGGCGAACACGTACTCCGGGAATGTGCTATTTTTGCGCACCTCATCAGGGGGCAGTGTTACAACACCGCCTCCACCAATTGACACGACCGCTCCTTCTATTCCCGGCGGTCTGCTTGCAACAGCTTTATCCCCTTCCCAAATTAACCTCTCATGGAATGCTTCAACAGATGATGTAGGTGTTTCTGGATATCTTGTATACCGAGGGGGTGTGCAAATCGCTTCTGTTGCTTCGACCTCCTATCAGAACAGCGGACTCTCGCCATCAACAAGCTATTCGTACACCGTTGCTGCCTTCGATGCGACAGGAAATATCTCCGGACAATCGTCGCCGGCAAGCGCCGCTACTCTAACCGCCACAGCTCCGCCAACATCAGGCACTGTCATTACGTCTTTTACACTCCTGTCGCCCACGGCGCAGTCTTTCGCGCCTTTTGCCGTAGGCCAGCCGTTCCGTCAAGGCGACGTTGAAGCAGGGTCCTCAGTAGTGGCCAACATTCCCAATTTTCAGGCAACGGTCAAAAGCCGATGGCCGGATGGCAGCATCCAGTTTGCTATTCTTGCGGGCCGAGTTTCGCTGCAAGCCAATACGCCGTTCCGCGTGGACATACGCGCGGGAGCAGCTCCATCCGGTACAGTGCTCACCGAACAGGACCTGCAAACTCGAGGCACAAATATGCAAGTGTCTTTTCAAGGCATCGGCACGGTGGAGCTATCTAGCCTAATCGGTAGTTTGGGAGGTTACAATACGGTTCTCAACCAGTGGAGCGCCGGAAAAGTTCTCGACTGGGTCGTGGGGCCGGAAATGTCCTCGTGGATCTATTCTTCTCCAGTCGGCAACGATGCTTCGCTTACGGCTTGGTTTGAAGTACGGCTTTGGAAAGACGGTCAGATGGAAATCTTGCCTTGGATCGAAAACGGGTATCTTAAGAAAACCGCAATAGCGGCCAAAACTGGAATCGTTACCGTTTCCATTTCCTCCGTTCAGAAGTTTAGCCAGAGCTTGACAATCTATCACCACACGCGCACACCGCTCGTATGGGGCACGGCATTTTCCTATTTCATGGGAACCGCACCCGAAATCACTTTCAAACACGATATGGCCTATTTCCAAGCGACGAAGCTTGTTCCTTCCTACGGCGCAAGAACAGCCAGTAGCAGTCCGGCTCTTGGAAGTTTAACAACTTCATATACTCCTTTTAGCCAAGCTAATTTTCCGCCGGGAATCGGTCAGACAGGATATCATCCATCGATTGGTTTACTGCCACAATGGGATGTACTCTATCTTACGTCTAGCGGTGACCCGCGCGCACTGGCGGCGATTACGATTAATGCTTATTCCGCCGGGCGTTACGCGATCCACTATCGAGACGAAAAAACTAATCGACCATTGAGGTTCTCGAGCCACCCGAATCTTGTAACGGATTGTTCGGGTCTGACTTCTTGTGGGGCAAGTTCGACAAACTCATACACGCCAACGCCGTCCGGTGGGAACGGACCCGGATGGTCAACTTCGCACGGGCCGTCTGTGGGATACATGGCATATCTGTTACATGGGCGGTTCTACTTTATGGAGCAGTCCCAATTTGCAGGCACCCTCGTATTTCTTAAACAAACAGACACCGTTCGCCAATTTACAAAAGGAATTCTCGAAACCGCCGCGGGGGCAAATACCACGCGTGGGGTAGGATGGGGACTTCGCAGTTATGCTCACGCTGCCCTTGCAACACCGGATGACGATCCTCTCAAATCGGAGTTCAGAACAGTGATCGATGAGAACATCTCCTATTATCACTCACGTTATGTAGCAACCACTAATAATCCCCAAGGGGTTGCTGCGCCCTACGGCGATTATACTGGCGCTGGTGACGGTATGTACTTTCATTCAATCTGGATGGAGGACTTTCTGACGGCGGCGTTTGGCTACATTCTCGATACGAAGGCATATTCTTCAACGGCCAGTACTAAGGCAACAGCACTTTTCAATTGGAAGGCGAAAAGCGCTATTGGCCGTCTCGGCCAACCAGGCGTTTCGACCGAATATGATTTCCGGGATGCCAGTTTGTATACAATCACAGTTGCTCCCTCCGACACTGCAAACTGGAATGCAGGTACTGGCCCGTGGTACGCCAGTTGGGGAGATCTGTACCGCGCAACAATGGGCGCGCAGGCAGGAACCGCACCTTCAAATCTACTGCGTGGTGGGTATTTCCCTGATCCGACAGGTTACTGGGGAAACTTTCAGCCGGCTATTGCGTATGCTGTCACCAACAATGTGTCAGGCGCAAGTACAGCTTATGCAAGGATGACCGGTGCCTCTAATTGGTCACAATTTGTAACTAACTGGAATGATGTGCCGGAATGGAGTGTAATTCCTTCTACCTCGTTATCTTCACCTCCTCCGCCGACTAATAACGCACCTCCTATTCCACCATCAAACCTGACGCTGCAATGAAATCGCAAGACCACTCACAAGGTTGCTGATAGAGTTCGCACATCTGCATCGGTAGTCTTGAGCCAGAGATCCGGGGGTAAACACGATCGCTGCTCCCTCAAGTAAGCACGCTGTTAGCTGTGATCCGCTTTTGTGCATAAAATTCGGGCTAACTTTTTGAGTGGTTAGCAAGCGCGAAGACTCTCAGTTGCTGACTTCAGCGTCTCCGCGCGAGCTACTGGAACGCCAGCGTACACGAGAAAAGCCGTCACTGAGAAGTCGTTAAATATAAGACGCCCCCTGGGTTTGGCCTGTCGAGACGTTCAAAAATTGCCGTTGGAATCACCTTATCGAGACCCAAGAATGCTAACAAAGCGCCGCTTGTTTTGCGGCTTGGCTCCATCCGCATCAGGACATTCCAACCGTCCTTCGGAAGGTAATCTTTCCAAGAGTAGATACACCCGTACCGCCGGCAATAATCGATATTTTTCTTGTTAAAGTAGAATAGCCCCCCAGGTGGAAGCGGACCGCTACGCACCCGGTCGGAAACACCCTCGAAGTCCAACAGGAGCGCGGCAAGCCGCAATGTTGTAGGGTCGGTGTAAACGACGAGGCCATCATGCTGAACCATATAGGCAACAAGTGCGCGTTCGGCAAAAGCGGGTTTTTTGTTTTCGACGTAAATACAAAGCAGATTGGCCGCAACTAGGCCGCTGCCGACAAAAATCGCAACCTTCGGCCAGTAGAGGCAAAGATAGCGCCGTACCCAATAGGCGATTACGATGATCGCCGTCCATAATGAGACGGTATAGAAGCGCGGAACTACCGCAAGTAGTTTACCGTAGGAAATAAATATCATCCACACGATTCCGAACCCGATCAAAATCCGCAACAGACGCTGTTCTTCCAGAGCTGGCTTGGCTCGGCAAACCCAAATAGCTGCAGGGACAAACATCCAGAAGACCAGGCCGAACTCTTGATTGAAGAGCAAGGACAAGATCGGGTAAAAAATAGTGCCGCCGGACTGCAAATTCCCCGATACCGTGAGAATGTCACCCGTACCCTCATGCCATTGTGGCCAGATTGATACCTCGTGGCCTAAGTCGATACGATAGCGATAGAATGGGTCGCCGGTCAGCGCGCTCAAATATGACATCTCCATTCCGACGATCAGCAGAAAACCGAGCGACATAATCCAGTAATAGCGCCGACGCACGCCAAATCCGACAAGAAAAAGAACCGCGTAGAAAAGGACAAACAATCCTGCGGTCTCTCGAATAAGAAAACCGAAACCTGCAGCCACTCCTGACGCAAACATTGGCCAACCCGGTTCTTGGTTGCGGGTTGCGCTATAAAAGAGCCAGAACGAAATAGACAGAAGCAGAGTTTCGACAACAACTGTTTGCGGGAATGTCGCGTAAACAGCAAAAAGAGGCGTCGTGGCCATAAAAGCCGAAGCAAGAAGCCCAAAGCGAGAATCGAAAAACCGCTGTAAGTAATAATAATTCACCCCAAGAAACACTAAAAAGAAAAATGCACTCGGGAGCCCGAGGCTGATTTCGCGGTAACCGAAGATGGCTAGACTCACCGCGAGAGGAATTACGACGGGATGTCTGAGTGCCCAATGATTGTCCCCGAGATAGGGAAACCTGTTTAGCCAACCCAGTGCTCCCCTCGCATAGGATTGGTCGTCGGTCCCGACATAGCCAACCCAAGCCAGCGTTACGATGATAAGTCCTGTAACTAAAATGATCAGTAGATTGCGAACATGCTCGATGCTATGTGAGTTGGATCGCTTTGGAGCGCTAGTTTGCCGCGACGCTAATCTTGACGCGATCACCTCGCCTTCCACGCGCTCGGCTTCGCCACCCCAACTAATCAATATTTTCTTAGAATTAATTGTCTAACCTCTTTGGTCTCAACTACTCCAATTCTTCCGCCCCGCAGATTCCTAGGTGACCCGTATTGGCGAACCTTCGAGAAGGCGGACCTCCTGGTATACCACCATCTCTTCGCACGTATACGACAGTCGCGGGAACCACTGTGTATCCCGGGGCTACGGGGGTCCACAGTAGCCAGAACTTCAGTCACGAAAATTTTTCGGCGGAAACGTAATGGTCCTGTTTCTTTGGAGTGGTAGGTTGCTGATCTCGCACGCTGCACAATATAACAGTACTCCTACTATGCGCTATTGATACTCGTCTCGACACGAGTAGATAATTTCGCTATGCAACTATAACGTCATCTTGTAACCGCCTCCAGGCCTCTGTTTGAATGATTCAAAATCGTGTCGAGGAACTCCATCGAGCGGAGCCATGAATGGACCTGTTCAACACGTTCGCGCCCGACCTTCGAAAGATTTGCTCGCACTTTTCTATCCTTGAGGATTCTAATTACCTGTCTCGCAAAGGCGTCAGGGGTATTGCCTATCAAGATGTGCTGCTCCGGAATGGCATCTACACCCTTAGCTGCTTCCGAGGTGGCTACGACAGGGATACCCATAGCCATTGATTCGAGGACCTTGTTCTGCGTGCCACGCGCCATTTTTAACGGAGCAACGGAAACGGCAGCATCAGTTAAAAAAGGCCGCACGTCCGGAACATGGCCGGTCACAATTACGCCGGGAATCTGTCGGAGCCGCCTTATAGCAGGTGTTGGATTCGATCCGATGATGCGAAATTCCACGTCCGGAACAGCCTCTCGAATAATCGGAAGAACGCTCTTGGTAAAGTACAACACAGCGTCGATATTGGGGAAATAATCCATTCGCCCCACGAAGACTATAGTTGATGATTCGGGTTGCCTGTTGCCATTGGGATTAAAGTAATCCGTGTCCACTCCGTTGGGAACAATCGTACACGGGACGGGCACCCCCAGTCTCTCAAACTCCTCAAACTCTCCTTGACTAATGACGGCACAGTGATGAAAGTGCCGCGAGATGACATACTCGTAATTCCTAAGTTTCGCGGCTTCGAGCGCATACCCTGATGAGAGTGGAAACGCCTTACAGCGCGAGTATTCTGCCCATTTAGCAGAGTCGATATCAACAAAGTCCAAGACCCGATATCCTCCCTGCCATTCAAGCACATATTGCGCCATGAATGCGCAAAAGACTACGATGCGATCGAAGTTGCCGCTCTTTAACTTTTGGTCGATACGGTCTTGTAGTTTGGCGGACCGAAAATACGCGACACAGGAAGGCGACCGGGAAGCAAGGGCTCTTAACGCCTGCAACCATCTGACGCGGGGTCGAAGAACCTCAGCAATTACTTCTTCACAGTAATCCTTCAGACCGATCACTTGAGTAAGCTCTCCCGCCGTGTGAGCAAGAGTAGCCACTGTCACCGAATTGTTTCGACTAAGATGACGAATGAAATGATAAGCGCGAATCTTAGCGCCGTGATCCGGAGGATACGGAACATAATGGCAGAGAAAAAGAATTTTCATCGGACGTTTAAGTCGCGGCGTACCACCACGGCGGCGCAGCGTTATTCACAGAAATGACCGACGACGTCGGTGTGAGACTTTGAGGCGAAATGTGGCCTCTCCCCCTTCTAACTCTCGGTTACACAGCTCCTTGAGTGTACATTTCCTGCTTGCAAACCACGCGGTGCACTCATCCTCGTTTGCGATTCGGCTGATGGCCCCCTACTGAGACAGAGCATACCGAAGGCTAGCGCCGAGTCGAAAAAACGCCGGAGTCATCCGGTCCCCAGTGCATGAGCGCCGAACCCACGCACATTTGGATGGCGGGAATGTATTCCGCACATCTTAATTATAAATTACTTTATTGAAACAAAAGTTGGCGACCGCAATTCTGACCCTACTATGATGGGTGCAAAAGGGGTCTTTAAGGCCCTTACCGGCATGGCATCTACTAAACCTTTAGCGACCACAACCATTGCAACGAGGTAGTACAACAAATCAAAATAGGCCGCGTCCAAAAACGTCCCGACCACCATAAACACAACGAAGGAAATTTGCACGGATTGCGAGAACGCAACGAGCCAAGAATTTTTTGGCTCCAGCTGGCCGATTAAACGGAGGCGTCTTAAACTCATGAGCGAGGAAACAATCAAGGCAACCCAAAATGTAAGCCCGAGAACACCATGGTCGCCCAGCATGGTGAACCATATACTATGGCAGCTCCAAGTCTTCCCGGGCCAACGCTCCAGAAATTCCGGATAATACTTTTCATAGTTTTCCTTCGACTGAAACAAAAACCCTCCCCCAGTAAGCCGTGCCGTACCCACTCTCCGACAAAATTCCCAGTTCCAGAACCGACTCTCCGCGGAGCTGTCCTTTTCGTAATTGACAAGTTGATCATAGCGATTAACCAATCGATCTGGCGTAATATGAGGAAGCACGGAGGATAAGCTGGCGGCTAATACGCCGACCGCAGTGACAAGCAAAAATTTTCGTTTCATTCTCAAGAATAACAGTGCGAGCGCCATCATCAGGCCCAACCATGCTCCGCGGGAATAGGTAAAAAGAATCGCGGGTAAGGAGAACAATATCATCACCTGCAGCATCCTTCGAAGCCAATAATTTGATTCGCTGCGATACAGGTAATAGAGGAGAGGAATGTTGATAGCCAAAGCCAAGCCGATTGAATTATTGGCATACAAAAAACTTAATTCAGGACCGTATACCAAAAAGTCGCCGCCGCCGATGACTGCAGACACTCCACATTTTAATGCGTAAAAGCCAAGCGAGTAACTGATGACTTTAATGAGGGAATGCAGCCGTTCTTTGCTGTTCGTGATGATGGTTGCGACCACGATCATTAGCAAGACTTTAGAAACGTAGATTAACTGTCCGTAAGCGGGATCGGGATAAATGGCGAAAATAGTCGAAAGGCCAAATGTCAGCCAGAGTAAAATTAGGAGGATCATCTCTCTTTGCGCCGGCAATCTTTTGGCTTCAGTAGAGACAACCAAGCCCAGGATCGTCGCAATCGCAACGATCATTGAGAGTGGAATTGTCCTTCCGAGCCCCCATGTGTAGCTGTGAGGACTAAAGAATCCCAGAAACGCGAAGGTCAGGAGGCCAAAAGCCGGGCGTCGCAAAGCCACGAGGGCTGCGATCAGGACGACAGAAACTACGATAATATCTCTCATCAATTCCGAAACCTTACTTCAACAAGGTCAAATCGTTTAAGAGGCCTCCACGCTATGCCTGCGACAAAACTTGGGATAAGCACTGGGATAAGTGATGCGCTTGCCGCTTTCTAGAATACAGGCTCGCACGATCCGAATTCGTAAGACTGTGAGTATTGTTTTTGACTGAGCTCAAAAACAGCGGGAGAGCTTGGTAAATTTCTTCTTCCCGGGCGAGATCGACAATGGTCGCGCCACCAACCTCTAAGAGCAGTTTCGCTGTGTCCCCTTCCATGGGCGTGAGCGCCAAAATAGGTTTTCTTAGACGAAGATATTCATATGCTTTCGCGGGAATCTGGTGGTTACAGGACGCAGCCTGAAAAAGCACGAGAGCGTCTGCGGCCGCACAGTCTTCCAACGCTTTATGATAAGGAAGCGCCGGCAACAGCCGTACTACATCGTCGATGCCTAGGCTCTTGAGCAAACCCGCGTAGTAATTCTCCGAGCCGCTTGCCCTCAAGTCGATGACAACATTATCCCGGTTAATGACTGACGCCTTTTTTAACCGCGACAGCGCCGAAAAGAATGCCCTCGGATCGCGATCGTCCGTGTAAATAAGGCCAGCGTGAAGCAGCCGGATGGCTCGGCCATTTGAAATACTCGCGGCTTGCCCGGTTTCAACGCCGGCGAAATCTCCCTCGTCGTAACCGTTCGGTATAAGCAGACAGCGATCGGTGGTCAATTGAGGATACCGTTGAAGATACATTTTGATCGTCGACGGCGCCGTAAAAACAAGGCGCGCCGCGTGTCTAACAGCGCGCCTTTCGATCCACAGATAGCTTTCACGGGACCATTTATCACGTGGATAGTTTTCCTCCGTCATCGAGTCTCGAAAATCGGCAACCCACGGAATGCCGGTTAATCGATGCAGCGTAAAGCCAATCAAATGGGTGGTGGCAATCGGGTAGGTCGACCAAAGGACTTTTGGACGATATCTACGGACCAGTCGCAAACCCCACCACACTGCCCCAATCCACCAACTAACCCATTGGTCGGGCAATGCTGTTGCTCTCACATACCGACCACGGACCGAAAGATGCCTCGCTGAGTCTACTGCAAAAGCCCGTTTTACGATTAGGTCCCCAGGGATCTGGCGTAGCAAGTCCTTCCCAACCTTTGGGTATGCTCTGGGATGAGCGCTCAAAACAATCGGCTGCCAACCGTGATCCGGAAGATAACGAGAAAATTTTAGTGTGCGATGAATCCCACTACCGCCCTGAAACGGCGGATAATGGAACGCCACCATCAAGACTTTTTGCATCGGCCGCGGCTCTTTGTGTCAAGACTTCGCGAAGGATAAACAGCATTGTTTCCAATTCCTGTTTCTCGAGGCTCTGGTGGACCGGCAGAAAAACCAAATTATCGTACAAAAACCGTAAATCGGGAAAACGATCCAACGGTAGACTCGGATGAATTACGCCGCTCCAGTTGGTAGCCGGTATGCCTCGCTCGCGGAGTCTCAAATGCAAGTTTTCCAAACCGTAGGCCAGCAACGGAAACACCCAGGGCACCACATAGTTCGGCAAACTAGGGTGAAGCGGCTTCACGCCCGGAAGGCCTTCAACGCCCTTGGCGAGAAGGCGATAATTCAAACGTCTTTTTTCGGCGACATCCACAATATCGGCATTGCGCACAATGTATTGAGACAAACGCGACATCTTCAGATTGGCAGAGCCGAGATCGAAGTCCAGATCGTAGCTATTGACCGTGGATACGCTTTTTCCGTAGCCGTTGGCACAGGCAAAGCGACGAAAATATACGCTGGGTGCATGCGAAAGCCTCGCAATACGGTTGAAAAGAACATGGCTCGAGTCTTCCATCAGCTTGTCGAACAGATTTTTAGCGATCTTAAGAGCGAAAAGCGGCCCCCCTGTATTCCACTGGTTCTGCAGATCTAAAGCAGGATTATTGATGACCAGTTGACCGCCGTCATATACAGGCAAGAACTTACGCCAGCTAAAGATGCTGATATCGCCCGACGTGCCGAGAGGTATGCCTTCCGGAGTTCGGCCTCTGAGTACATGAGCGCAGTCCTCGATTAGATAGAGGCCTCGCTCCAAGCAAAATTTTCGGATGCTAATGATAGGCTGTGGGAACCCGAAGTAATGTATCGCCAGGAGTCCTCGAGTTTTAGGGTCTATTTTGCCTTCGATGTCGCTCAGGTCAGGCTTAAGATCCACGCCCACGTTATAAAACTTTACCTCGGTCCCGTATTGGCGGATCGGCTCGACAATAGATGTACAGTGATAGGAGGGGATCAGTACGTTATCGCCTGGCTTAAACTTCAGTGCACGCAAGCTATGGTAAATCGCGTTTCTTGCCCAAAACAAATAGTAAGTTTGGCTGCCGCTGACTTGTGCAGGAACATTCCTTCGTCTGGAAGAGGGCAAGAGCATTCCCAAGGAAAGCCGCGGATCCTTGGGCAGCAAAAATCGATCTGTCATAAGTAGAGATTTACCGGAAGGTCGTGAAGCAAGTCTTCGTAAATGCCGCGCCGGCGTATAAGTTCGATTTGGCCGTTGGAGACCAAAACTTCCGCGGGATGTGGATGACTTAAAAAATCCAACGGACTCGCCGTTCGAGCGTAAGCTCCTGATTGAAACACACACACGAGGTCACCTACCTCCGCCGCCGGCAGCTCAGCATCACGTGCCAGTACGTCCAGTGGGGTGCACAAGGGGCCAACGACATCCACCTTTTCCCGATGTTCGTGGCCTATCTTGCTAAGAATCGCGATGGGAAAATTTTTTTTGATGACCTGGCCGAGATTGCCGGAAGCCGCAAGATGATGATTCATGCCCCCATCGACGATAATATATTTTTTTCCGCGAGATATCTTTACGTCCGTGATACGCGTAACATAAATACCGGCCTCTCCGACCAAATAGCGGCCGGGTTCGAGCATGAATCGAGTTCCGGAGAATAGCGGTTCTTTTCTCACTTCGCTCATCAACGCGCTCAGTTGATCCCGTAAGACCTCCATGTCCAGTTCTTTTTCATTGACAAAGTACGGGATTCCTAGACCACCGCCGAAATCCAGCGTGCGTATCGGCTGTTTGAATTTTTCCGCAACGTTCACCGCGATTTCGATTCCCTTACGGTACTGGCGAATCAGAACGGTGGGATTCAGGATCTGCGTTCCGGTGAAAAGGTGAATCCCTCGGAATTCGAGGCATGGATCGGAGAGTATCCGTTCGATGACGGCATCGATCTGCTCTTCGTCAATGCCAAAGGGCGCTGGCTTGCCCCCCATGCGCATCGCACCGCCTTGCGCTTCCTCACTCGGATTGACACGTATCGCAACTGGGCCACGGAGACCAAGCTTACGACTGAGCGCGCTTATCCGTTCGATTTCCAAGCCCGATTCCGCATGAATTTCACCCACACCGCGAGTTAGGGCAAACTCCAATTCGATCCCAGTTTTACCGGGACCTGCGAATAATATTTTTCCCGGCGGAGATCCTGCAGCTAAGGCTACGTGCAACTCTCCGCCGGAGGCGATTTCGAGACCCGATCCTTTGGAAAGAAAGAAACGAACTATGGCTGGATTCGGATTCGCCTTAACCGAATAGCTGATAGCAAACTCAGGCGGGAAGGTCCGTCGAAGCAAGTTCCACTTCTGATCAAGAATTGAAGCGTCGTACACGAAAACCGGCGTCCCGTAAGAAGCGGCGATTTCGTTAATCGACGTCCGAGACATATAAAGGATTCCATCTACTGAGCTATAGGATTTCATTGAGAGATCGGAAAGGGAGGCGGTGAAGCGAGCGGCAAAAGGAATCGCGGCGCGTAGATGCGGTTGTCACTCCACAATGACTACGGCGTAAGAATCCGAAGGTCTGCTTGAAAATAGTTTAAACGAGGCCCGTATTTCTTGCAGCCAGCGGGCTAAAACCGGATCCGGTCCCTCAGTCTGCACGTCGTCAAAAAGAATTACG
>Ga0114129_10013108_pt1 | contig 11806 bp, 9 predicted proteins | sample RhiMetdeltSRZDD1_FD_80071 | JGI IMG/M metagenome (GOLD analysis project Ga0114129, IMG submission 80071) | Populus rhizosphere microbial communities from Tennessee, USA - Rhizosphere MetaG P. deltoides SRZDD1 (version 2) (version 2) | ecosystem: Host-associated > Plants > Roots > Rhizosphere >... | reverse complement strand
GGTCGATCCACGAGCTGGGCACCGCCCGCATGGGCGGCGACCCGAAGACGTCGGTCCTGAACCAGTTCCAGCAGTCGCACGACGTGAAGAACCTGTTCGTGGTCGACGGCAGCAGCCACGTCAGCGCCTCGTGCCAGAACCCGACGTGGACGATCATGGCCCTGGCCTGGCGCTCCTGCGACCACCTCGCCGACCAGCTGGGAAAGGGGAACCTGTGAAGAACGCTCGCGACGGTCTCACGCGGCGCGACGCGCTCAAGATCGCGGCCGGTGCCTTGTCGCTGCCGGCGCTCTTCACGCGGTCGGTGGCGGCGGCTTCCGCAGCGCCCGCGGCTGCTCCCCGCTTCTTCGGCAAGGACGAGCTCGCGCTCCTGGACGAGCTGACGGAGACGATCATCCCCACCGACGGCCACTCGCCCGGCGCGCGCGCGGCCAAGGTGGCCGCGTACATCGACGGCCACCTGGCGGAGGCGTACCTGCCCGTGGAGGCCGACGTGCAGCAGCGCTGGCGCGAGGGCTTGCGCCGCGTCGATGCCCTCTCGCAGGAGATCAGCGGGAAGGCGTTCCTGGCCGCCTCTCCCGAGCAGCGCGTCGCGGTCCTGACCCGCCTGTCGGCGAACGAGACGAGCGAGCCCAAGTCGGCGGACGACAAGTTCTGGCGCGAGCTGAAGGGCGCCACGATCCACGCCTACTACACCTCGGAGATCGGCATCCACCAGGAGATGGAGTACAAGGGCAACGTGCTGCAGGGGGAGTACGCGGGAGAAGAGCCCACGTAGCTTGACGGCGCGAGTCGCGAGAGCCGTCATCGCCGGCGTGGCCGCCGTGTTGTTCGCCGCGTCCGTGCGCGGCGCCGAGCCGCCGCGGCCTCGCATTCCGATCATCGTCGACACCGATTTCCAGCTCGCCTCGCCGTCGGACGACGCGCTGGCGCTGCTGCTCGCGCTGCAATCCCCGGATCTGGACGTCGTCGGCGTCACGACCGTGGCGGGGAACGAGAGCGTGCGGCGCGCGACCGCGGACGTGCTGCGCCTGCTCGAGATCGTCGGCCGCGCGGACATCCCCGTCTACCGCGGCGCCCCCCGGCCGCTGGCGCACGTGGCCGGCCCGTGGGAGAAGGCGGGCTACGGCCGCTGGTGGGCGGATGACGCCCCGACCCCCTGGGGCGGCTACGCGCGGAAGAACGCGGAGCCCGGCACCGCCGCCGACTTCCTGGCGCGGGCGGTGAAGGCCCGCCCGGGCGAGCTCACGATCGCCGCCATCGGCCCGCTCACCAACGTGGCGCTCGCGATGCGGCAGGACCCGGGCTTCGCCGCGAACGTGAAGCGGCTCGTGATCATGGGCGGCGCGGTCGCGGCGTTGCCCGACGGCGCGGGCAACCAGACGCCGAACGCCGAGTTCAACTTCTGGGTCGACCCCGAAGCGGCGCGCCTCGTGCTGCGCTCCGGCGCCGCGATCCAGCTGACGCCGCTGAACCCGTGCCGCAAGACGAACCTCACCCGGCCCTTGTACGAGCGCATCGTCGAGGTCGACACGCCCGTCACCCGCCTCGTCCGCGACATCCTCGGCCCGCAGTTCAAAGACGATCCGCGGCGGCGGGTGAGCATGTACGACGAGGTCGCGATCGGCAGCCTGATCGACCCGAGCCTGCTCACGACCCGCGAGCTCTACGTCGACGTCGACGACCACCACGGGATCGACTACGGCGTCTCGGTGGGCGGCGACGAGCCGTGGCCGGGGGCCGAGGGCGCGCGCCGCATCCCCGTGCAGCACGACCTCGACTGGCCGCGGTTCGCCGAGCTGCTCGTCGCGCGCCTGACCGCGCCCGCGCCGGCGCGCTGAGAAGGCTCAGGCCCGCTGCCGGCGGAAGATCTCTTGCACCGACTGGATCGTGTCGGCCTCGCTCGCCGGCTTGTCGGGCCGGTAGGCCTTCACGCGCGCGAAGCGCAGGGCCAGGCCGGCCGGGTAGCGCGGCGACTCCTGCACGTCGCTGAAGGCGATCTCGGCCACCAGCTCCGGCCGGACGCGCACGGTGAAGTCGTCGCGCGAGAGCTCGAGCGAGAGCAGCTTCTGCGTCTGCCAGCGGAGCATCTCGTCGGTCAGCCCCTTGAACGTCTTGCCGAGCATGACGAACTGCCCGCTCTCCGGATCGCGCGCGCCGAGGTGGAGGTTCGAGAGCCAGCCCCGGCGCCGCCCGCTGCCCCACTCCACCGCCAGGATCACGAGATCGAGCGTGTGGGCCGACTTCAGCTTCAGCCAGTGGAAGCCGCGGTGGCCGGCGGCGTAGGGCGCGGTGAGGGACTTGGCCATGAGGCCCTCGTGGCCGGCCTCGAGCGCCTGGCCCAGGAACCGCTCGGCTTCGTCGGGCTCGCCGGTCTGGATCCGGGGCAGCACCCGTTCGGGGGGCACGGTCCGCGCCAGGCGCTCGATCCGCTGCGCGTAGGGCGTCGCCACGAGGGGTCCGTCTCCTTCGAGGAAGAGGCAGTCGAAGAAGAACGAGGACAGCGGCACCGCGGCGCGCCCGGCCTCGACGCCGCGGGAGCGGCCGAGGCGGCTCATGGTGACCTGGAACGGCTGCGGCCGGCCGTCCGGGCGCAGCGCGATCGCTTCTCCCTCCAGCACCGCTTCGCGCACCGGCAGCGCCCGCGCGAGCTCCACGATCTCGGGCACCCGCGCGGTCACGTCCTGGAGCTGGCGCGTGAAGACACGCACCTCGTCGCCCGCCTTGTGGAGCTGGATCCGCGCCCCGTCCAGCTTGTACTCGAACGCGGCGGGGCCGAGCCGCTCGAGCGCGGCCTCGACGTCGTCGGCCGTGCTCGCCAGCATGGGCGCGACGGGCGAGAGCAGCCGCAGCGAGAAGCGGCCCAGGCCGGCCGCACCCTCCTCCAGCGCGGCGCGCGCCACCTCGCCGACGCTGCCGGAGTACATCGCGGCCTGCCGCACGTCCGGAGCCGGCCGCCCCGAGGCCCGCGCGATCGCCTCGATCAGCAGGCCCTCGAGCGCGCCCTGCCGCAGCTCGCCGACGAGCAGCTCGAGGAGGAAGCGCCGCTCGGCGGCGTCGGCCCGGGCCAGGAGCGCGCGGAGGACCTGCATCCTCCTCTCGCCCGATCCGGCGCCGCGCTCGCCGGCGACGGCCTCGGCCATGCGGTCGACGTCGGCCAGCGTGAGTACCTCGCCCTCGCGCGGCGCCTCGGTCATCGCCGACTGAAGCGTCCTCCATCCGAGGCCGATGCGCCCCTGCGGCAGCGCCCCCGTGAGGTAGAGCGCGGCCAGCTCCGCCACGCGGCCGCGCGCCGGCCTCAGCAGGTCCGCGAGCAAGGCGACCTTCTCGGTCTTGCGCGGGGTGGCGCGCACGCGGTCCACACAAGCGACGAGCGTGGAGAGGAGCATCGACCCGCAGCGTAGCACCGCGCGCCGCCGGCGAGGGCTTGACAACCTCGCCCGCGCCCGCCCATGGTAGGAACCCGAGCCGCGATCATGCATTTGAACAAGGAGGCCCCCATGGTGTCCCGTCGCCATTCGTTCGTGATCCCCCTCGCGCTGGCGGCCGTCCTGGGCGCCGCGCCGGCCTTCTCCCAGTCCACGGGACGGATCGCGGGCGTGGTGCGCGACACCACCAGCGCGCCGATCCCCGGGGCCACGATCACGGTCACCAACCAGGCCACTCACGCCGTCCAGACCGCGACCACGTCCACGGACGGAAGCTACTCGGTCAGCGTCGCGCCCGGCCCCTATTCGGTGACGGTCTCGCTGCCGGGGTTCAGCCGGCAGACGAAGCGGGACGTCGAGGTCAGGGCGGGCGGGTCGGCCACCACCGACTTCTCGCTCGAGCCTCGGCTCCAGGAGGAGGTCACGGTCACGGCCATGCTCCGCGAGCAGGACCTGGCGGACGTGCCCTTCTCGGTGGCCGCTCCCACCGAGCAGATGCTCCGGAACCGCGGGGTCGAGGACATCGAGGGCGTGGCCGCCAACGTGGGCGGGTTCACCGTGCAGAACCTGGGCCCCGGCCAGAGCCAGGTCGCCATGCGCGGGGTCTCGGCCGGCCAGATCGTGCGCGACCAGCCGGGCGTCAAGGAGCAGGTGGGCGTCTACCTGGACGACTCGGTCGTCTCGCTGTCGCTGTTCACGCCGGACCTCGACCTGTTCGACGTGTCCCGCGTCGAGGTCCTGCGCGGCCCGCAGGGCACCCTTTTCGGCTCCGGGTCGCTCTCCGGCACCGTCCGGTACATCACCAACCCGCCCGAGCCGGGCGTCAGGAAGTGGTTCGGCGAGGTGGGCGGGAACACCATCCACGAGGGCAACCAGGGCGGCGACGTGAAGCTGGGCTTCAACGCGCCCCTCGGCAACACGGCGGCGCTGCGGGCGGTGGGCTACTACGACCGGCTGGGCGGCTACATCGACGCGGTGCAGCCCGACCTGAGCGTCAAGGAGGACGTCAACACCGGCTACCGCACCGGCGGGCGGGCCGCGCTCCGCCTGGCTCCCACCGACCGCCTGAGCATCACGCCCCGGTTCGTCTACCAGAAGGTGAGGATGGACGGCTGGAACCGGATCGACACCTTCAACATCCTGGCCAACCCGTTCACGACGACGCGCCCGCCGGTGACCCTGGACGACCGCCGGCAGTTCACGCAGCTCGAGGAGGTCTTCACCGACAAGTTCGCGCTCGGGGACGTGGTGGTGGGCTACAACTTCGGATCGGTGGGCCTCAGCTCGATCACCTCCTACAACTACCGCGACGTGCTCGTGATCCGCGACGCGACCGCGCTGACCGCCAGCATCACCGGCGGCAGCATCGGGCTGCCGCCGAGGGCCTACACCCTCAACGCGCCGCTCGACGACGCCACCACCGCGAAGGTGTGGACGGAGGAGCTGCGCCTGTCCGGCGGCCGGAGCCGCCTGCGGTGGGTGGGCGGCGGCTTCTTCAGCCACACGAAGCGAGACTACGGTCAGAACCTGCTGGTGCGGGGGTTCGAGGACCTGACCGGCATCCCCACGCGGGGACTCCGCGCGCCCAAGGACAGCCTCTTCTTCTCCGACCTGCACTACAAGCTCGATCAGTTCGCGCTCTTCGGCGAAGGGACGCTGTCCCTGAGCGACGAGGTGGGCCTCACGGCGGGGCTCCGCTACTACCACTTCAAGGAGGACAAACAGCAGATCTTCGACGGGATCTTCGGCAACGACGACAACGGCAAGGCCCTGGTGTCGCAGCCGGGCACCACCAAGGCCAACGGCGTGGCGCCGCGCGTGATCCTGAGCTACAAGGTGAGCGGCCAGACGAGCCTGAACGCGCAGGCCTCCCGGGGCTTCCGGCTGGGCGGCATCAACGACCCGCTGAACGTGCCGCTGTGCACGCCGCAGGACCTCGCGACCTTCGGCGGCCGGGACACCTGGAAGGACGAGACGGCCTGGAACTACGAGATCGGCACCAAGTCCAGGATCCTCGGCAACCGCGGCTCCTTCAACGTGGCCGCGTTCTACATGGACGTCCGCGACCTGCAGGCCACCGTCACCGCCGGCTCCTGCTCCTCCCGCGTCGTCTTCAACGTGCCCAAGGCGCGCAGCCAGGGCGTCGAGGCGGAGCTCTCGGTCGCGCCGAACCGGAACTTCGACTTCGCCGTCTCGGGCAGCTACAACGACGCCACCCTGCGGTCGACCCTCACCTCGACCGACCCCCGGGGCGGCGTCACCATCGTGTCGGGCATCGAGAAGGGGAGGCGCCTGCCGACCGTGCCCAAGTTCCAGCTCGCGGCCGCGGCCACCTACCAGTGGCAGGTGAGGCCGGGCTCCCTGGCCTACCTGACCGGCACCTACCAGCACATCGGCACCCGCTTCACGCAGGTCGGAGACGAGGACCTCGGCACGCTGGACCTGCTGTCGTTCGGGAGGAACACGATCGGCGCCCCGCTCACCGCGAGCACCTTCCGGTACGACCCCGAGCTGCCCGCCTACGACCTGCTCAACCTGCGCGCGGGCGTGCGCCGCGAGAGATGGGAGGCGGCGCTCTACGCCAACAACGTGACCGACGAGCGGGCCTTCCTCTCGCTCGACCGCGAGCGGGGAACGCGCGCCCGCATCGGCTACCTGACGAACCAGCCGCGGACGTTCGGGATCACGCTCAGATTCAACAACTGAGCGGGGGGGCTGGGGGGTGCGCCGCTAGCACCCCCGAGCTCGATCAACGCCTGGCCGATAAGAACAGCCGCAGCACGTACCAGAACAACAGCGCCACCGAGGCGAACAGCTCCAGGGCGGCGGCCACGTAACGGTCCTCGGGGTAGTGGTGCAGCACCTTCGAGGTGTCGTAGAGGATGGCCGCGCCGGCCAGCCCCACCATGGCCACCGAGAAGATCGTGCCGAGCTGGAAGCCGAACAGCGTGGCGGCCACGATCAGCACCAGCGCGACGGCGAAGGCCCAGCGCAGGACGCCGCCCAGGAACGAGAGGTCCTGCCTCGTCCAGAACACCATCGCGGTGAGCAGCCCGAAGCCGAGGATCGTGATGATCGCCGAGCTGGCGATCGCCCCCGGCGCGAGGAGCTCGGCCACGAACAGCAGGGGCACGAACACGATCGCCTCGGCCACGACGTACACGCCGAGGGCAAGGTACTGCGCGGGCAGCGACGTCGCGCGGTGGGCCGCGTGGCTGGCGAGCCAGCTCACGACCACGAAGCTGCCGAGGACGACCAGCCAGGAGATGCTCATCATGCCGACGGCGATGAGCCGCGCGAGGCCGGTCACGAACAGGAACGCGTCGATCAGCGTGAACGCGACGATCGCCGCGTAGAGGTGCAGGTAGGTGCGGACGAGGAAGCGGGAGCGGGCCTCCGTCCCGAGGGTGGCGACCGGGAGCGCGGTCGCGACCGTCACCGGCCGGCGAGGATCCACCGGTCCGCTCACTTCTTCACCCGGAAGTAGTTGGCGCCACGGCTGTTCATGCACGCGACGAACTCGTCGGACTCGAGGTGGGACGCGGTGCGCCGCCCGCCCATCTTGTAGGCCTGGTCGAAGCAGGCCTCGAAGCTGGTCTCCACCGACTGCACGCACCCGCGGTCGCCCGCGCACAGGGACACCAGGTGCGCCTTGAGCTCCTCGGAGTCCGAGCTCTTGCCGTAGAACTTCGTCCCGAGCGCGACGACACCCGCGAGCACGCCGAACAGAACTCGCTTGCCCATCAGAGGGCTCCTTTCATTCCCAACGAGCCTTCCCGGCCCCTCTTCTTTCGGCGGCGGGGGCGATGCCCCCGACAGGGTGGGAGCCGAAAGAAGTGCACGAGGGTAGACCGACGGCGCGAGGGACGGCGGTGTGCGACGTCACCGGACGGAGCGCCGAAGCCGGCACGCGTCGCCTCCGGCGCTGAAGGGCGCACCCATGAGGCACTTCCGGTTCCTGTGACGGCCGCCACCGGGCGCGCCGCCGGCGCGATCGCTCCGCGACGGCGGACCCGGCGCGGCCCTCCGCCGTGCGATGATCGTGGGGCGTTTCCCCATGCCGCGAGTCGAAGTCAGGCGCACCTACCTCGAGCTGCTGAGGCCCGGCGACCTCGTGGCGGCCACCAGCCCCGACCCGCGGTTGAGGCTCGAGCGCGTCGAGGGCTGTCCGCCCTCGTTCCACCGATACCTCTACGCCGAGGTGGGCCGCGCGTACCACTGGGTGGATCGGCTGGGCTGGTCGGAAGAGCAGACGCGCGCCTACCTCGCCTCGCCCACCGTGGGCCTCTGGGTGCTCTACTGCGCGGGCGCGCCGGCCGGTTATTTCGAGCTGAAGCGCCACGAGGACGGTTCGGTCGAGATCGCCTACTTCGGGCTGCTGCCGGAGTTCACGCGCCGGGGGCTCGGCAAGCACCTGCTGACCGAGGCGGTGAAGGAGGCGTGGGCGCAGGGGGCGCGCCGGGTCTGGCTCCACACGTGCACGCTGGACGACCCCGCGGCGCTGCCCAACTACGTGGCGCGCGGCTTTCGGCCCTTCAAGACGGAAGACTACGCCACGGAGGTTCCTTAACTCATTCTGTTGTGGGTCGTTGCCGGAGGGCCCAAGATGTGGTATTTTTTTCTCTTGACAGCGCCTCGCGATCGGCCGCATACTCCCGACACTTCGTCTAGTAAGTCACTTGAGGTAATCCGGCCTAAGTAGGCGCGGGCACGAACTAAAACTCACCATAGCTGGAGGCGTTTCCCATGTCCACCCATCCCCCCGAGAAGAACGCGCCAGAGGCACGTGCCCATCCGCAGACCGGTCGGGCGGGGCTTTCATTCCGTCGGTACTTCACGAGGGCCGGCCGAAGCCCGTTCGACGAGCTCGCCTGGGAGACGCGCTCGGCGGTGATCAACGACGAGCGCGGCCAGCCGGTCTTCGAGCAGCACGGCATCGAGGTCCCGGCCACCTGGAGCCAGACCGCGACGAACATCGTGTCCTCGAAGTACTTCCGCGGCCTGCTGGGGGCGCCGGAGCGGGAGTCGAGCGTGCGCCAGCTGATCGCGAGGGTGGTGGACACGATCACGGCGTGGGCGGAGAAGCAGGGCTACTTCGCGACCGCCGACGATCTCCGGAACTTTTCCGACGAGCTGACCCACCTGCTCGTGAACCAGAAGGCGGCCTTCAACAGCCCGGTCTGGTTCAACGTGGGGATCGAGAAGCACCCCCAGGCCTCGGCCTGCTTCATCAACTCCGTGAACGACACGATGGAGTCGATCCTCGGCCTGGCCAAGACCGAAGGCATGCTCTTCAAGTTCGGCTCGGGCACCGGCTCGAACCTCTCCTCGATCCGCTCCTCGAAGGAGCCCCTGGCCGGAGGCGGAACCGCCTCGGGGCCGGTCTCCTTCATGCGGGGCTACGACGCCTTCGCGGGCGTGATCAAGAGCGGGGGCAAGACCCGCCGCGCGGCCAAGATGGTGATCCTCAACGCGGACCATCCCGACGTCGAGGAGTTCATCACCAGCAAGGCCGACGAGGAGAAGAAGGCCTGGGCCCTCATCGAGGCCGGCTACGACGGCGCCTTCAACGTCAAGGGCGGCGCGTACGACTCGGTGTTCTTCCAGAACGCCAACCATTCGGTGCGGGTGACCGACGAGTTCATGCGGGCGGTGCTGGAGGACAAGGAGTGGCGGACCCGGTACGTCCTCACCGGCGACACCTGCCAGACCTACCGGGCGCGCGACCTCATGAAGCTGATGGCCGAGGCGGCCTGGCAGTGCGGCGATCCGGGCCTGCAGTACGACACGACGATCAACGACTGGCACACCGTGCCGAATACCGGGCGGATCAACGCGAGCAACCCCTGCAGCGAGTACATGCACCTCGACGACACCGCCTGCAACCTGTCCTCGCTCAACCTGATGAGGTTCCGGAAAGAGGACGGCGAGTTCGACATCGAGGCCTTCCGGGCGGCGTGCCGGACCATGATCACCGCCCAGGAGATCCTGGTCGACAACGCCAGCTACCCGACGCCGGCCATCGACCGCAACAGCCACGACTACCGGCCGCTCGGCCTCGGCTACGCCAACCTCGGCGTGCTCCTGATGGACCGCGGCCTGCCCTACGACTCCGACGGCGGCCGGGCCTACGCGGCGGCGATCACCGCGCTGATGCACGGCGAGGCCTACGCGCAGAGCGCCCGCGTCGCGGGGGCGATGGGGCCCTTCGCCGGCTACGCCAAGAACGCCGAGCCGATGCTGCGGGTGATCGACAAGCACCGGCAGCACGCGCACATGATCGACTCCACCCTGGTGCCGAAGGAGCTGCTGCGGGAGGCCCTCACGGTCTGGGACGAGGCCTACGCGCTCGGCGCGCAGCACGGATACCGCAACAGCCAGGTCACGGTGCTCGCGCCCACCGGCACCATCGGCTTCATGATGGACTGCGACACCACCGGCATCGAGCCCGACATCGCCCTCGTCAAGTACAAGAAGCTGGTGGGGGGCGGGGTCATCAAGATCGTCAACCAGTCCGTGCCGGGCGTGCTCCGCAAGCTCGGCTACCCGCCGGCCCAGGTCGACGAGATCGTGCGCCACATCGACGAGAAGGAGACGATCGAGGGCGCGCCGCACCTGAAGGAAGAGCACCTCGCGATCTTCGACTGCGCGTTCCCGCCCGCCGGCGGCAAGCGTTCCATCCCCTACATGGGCCACATCAAGATGATGTCGGCGGTGCAGCCGTTCCTCTCGGGCGCCATCTCGAAGACCGTCAACATGCCGGCCGACTCCACGCCGGAGGACATCACGAACGCGTACGTCGAGTCGTGGCGGCTGGGGCTGAAGGCGGTGGCGGTGTACCGTGACGGCTGCAAGCGCAGCCAGCCCCTCAGCACGTCGAAGGGCGAGGCGAGGGAGGGGGAGGCGGGGGCCGCCCCCGACACGCGGCCGGCGCGGCGCAAGCTGCCCGACGAGCGCCGGGCCATCACCCACAAGTTCTCGATCGCCGGCCACGAGGGCTACATCACGGTCGGCATGTACGACGACGGCAAGCCGGGGGAGATCTTCCTCGTCATGGCCAAGGAAGGCTCGACCATCTCCGGCCTGATGGACGCCTTCGCGACGTCGATCTCGATGTCGCTCCAGTACGGGGTCCCGCTCGAGACGCTGGTGGAGAAGTTCTCGCACGTGCGCTTCGAGCCCTCCGGCTTCACGAAGAACCCGGAGATCCCCTACGCCAAGAGCATCACGGATTACATCTTCCGGTGGCTGGCGTCGAAGTTCCTCTCCGCCGAGCACCAGGAGGCGGTGGGGGTGCAGACGGCCGCGGGGGCCGCGAAGGTGGAAGCCCCGCCGCCCGCCCCGGCCAAGGGCGCGGCTTCGGGCCCGACGTTCCGGAGCCAGGCCGACGCCCCGTCGTGCCACTACTGCGGCGCGATCATGACGCGCAACGGGAGCTGCTACCGGTGCAGCAACTGCGGGAGCACCAGCGGATGCAGCTAGGGAACTGGAGCACGACGAGCCCCGTGCCCCCGGCGCTCGCCCTGTCGTCGCGCGACGTCTTCTGGGAGCACTGCCGCAACAACCTCGGGATCGCCCGCCTGCTCGTCCACGAAGGCCGGCCGGAGGCGCTGGTGGCCACGGCCTGCTGGATGGCGGTGGAGAGCGCGTGCCGGGCGGTCCTGGAGCACTCGGGCCTGCCCTACCTCGGCGACCTCGAGGCGTCGCTGCGCGAGCTCGCGGCGCCCCGGGACATCTGGGAGCTGCAGCAGGCCGGCGGGCCGGCCCGTCGCCTCGCCGGGGCCGAGCGGGCGGTGGCGTGGATGGCGTCCCATCTCAAGCGCGTGGCCCCCGACCGCACGTGGGGGTACTAAGGATCAGACCGTGGGTTCCCTCCACCGTGCCGCCGCCGTGGTGCTGCTCGCGTTTGCCGCCGTGGCCTGCGACTGGGCGAAGACCACCAACCCGACGCCGACCCCGTCGCCGCCCCCCGCCTCGGCGCGCATCGAGCTGACGATCACGCCCTCGCCCATCCCGGTGAAGGTGGAGTGCCCGGCGCCGACCAACCCGGCCTTCTGCCTGGCCTCGTTCAGCCCCACGGTGACGGTGACCGAGACGGCCGGCCTCGGCGGCCGGATCAACTCGGTCGAAGTCACGCTGCGCAACGTCACCCTCGCCCGCGACGAGAGCAAGCTGACGCTGGACGCGGCATGGGTCGCCCGCCAGGCGGGCACCAACCGGCTCGAAGGCAAGGCCGGCATCGCGTTCCAGCCGGTCGTCTCCGGCTACCCGATCCCCGCCACCGGTCCTCGGCCCCAGCTCCGGATCGTGCTCGGCGTGCAGTTCATCGACGACAAGAACAACACGCTCTTCCAGTCCGCCCAGGCCGACCTGGTCTT
>Ga0114129_10013107_pt1 | contig 11807 bp, 13 predicted proteins | sample RhiMetdeltSRZDD1_FD_80071 | JGI IMG/M metagenome (GOLD analysis project Ga0114129, IMG submission 80071) | Populus rhizosphere microbial communities from Tennessee, USA - Rhizosphere MetaG P. deltoides SRZDD1 (version 2) (version 2) | ecosystem: Host-associated > Plants > Roots > Rhizosphere >... | reverse complement strand
CGAAGTCAACCGGGTGGGTCCGGATTACTTCGCCGCCATGGGCATCACGCTCGAAAGGGGACGGGACTTTCGCACGGAAGATGGGCCCGGTGCTCCGCGCGTGACAATCGTCAATCACGAATTCGTGCGCCGCTACTTGCCGACGACTGTCGATCCGATCGGCCTTCATCTCATGCTTCCCGGCCTCGACAAATCCTACCCGGCGGAGATAGTCGGCATCGTCTCGGACAGCAAGCACCGCACCATCGGAGAAGAGCAGCAGCCGGCGATCTACGAACCGTTCCTGCAGCGCAGGAAGCAGGGCCGCCTCGTTCACATCGTCGTACGAACGGCGGCGGATCCCGCGGCTGCCGCGCGCGACGTCCAGTCGATCCTGATGCAGATGGATCCGTCGGCTGCGGTAGACGTGCAGTCGATGCAGTCGACGCTGGCGTTTGCGTTCATGCCGAGCCAGATCGGGGCGGCGCTGCTGGGCGCGCTGGGCGCGCTCGGCCTGACGCTGGCGATGGTTGGCCTGTTTGCGGTCGTGTCGTACTCGGTGAGCAGGCGCACCGCCGAAATCGGCATTCGCATGGCGCTCGGCGCGTCCCGGCGCGCGGTGCTCCGGCTCGTGCTCGGCGACGCCGCCCTCCTGGCTGGCGGCGGCATCGTTATCGGGCTGACGGTTGCCGCGCTCATCACGCGGCCGCTCGCGATGTTCCTCGTCGCCGGCTTGAGCGCGAGCGACCCCGTGACGTTCGCCGCGACGGCGATTCTCCTCGGCGTGGTGAGCCTCGCCGCCGCGTGGACCCCTGCCCGCCGGGCCCTCAGGATCGATCCGGCGGCCGCTCTCCGGGAGTAAGGCCGCGTCGGGCCTTGAGCGCCTCGAGCAGACGACCGATCTCCTGTTCCTTTTCCATCTGCTCGAGTCGTCGATCCACGTCGTCCGTGACGAGTTCCGCCTTCGCCTGGCTGATCGCCTCGCTGCGGAGCACTTTGTGGCGGAGCCGGTCGAAGTTCGCGACGTTCGAGGCGTCGCCGATCGCGAGCTGGGCGTCGCTGGCGCGATCGAGCGCACGCGCCCGGCGATGCTGCGCGACGAGCAGATCGCATTTCGCCCGGGCTTCGTTGAGCTTCTGGTCCAGCTTCTCGAGCGCGTTGCGCAGCGTCTCCACCTGCAGATGCTGATCGGCGCTCTGCCGGCCGTAATCCTCCGCCAGCTTCGTGAACGTCTGATAGCGGGCCAGCGCCGCGCGCGCCAGGTCTTCGTCGTTCTTGTCCACGGCCAGTTCCGCCTTTCGCATCCACTCGGCCGCCCGATCCTGCTGTTCCTGCTGTTTCTTCCGCAGCAGGTGCTGATCGGCCATTGCGACCGCGACCTGCGTCTTCACCTGCAGCAGCTGGTTCTCCATGTCGAGGATCACCTGCTTGATCATCTTCTCGGGGTCTTCGGCGCGATCGATGAGGTCGTTCAGGTTCGCGCGCACGAGCGTCGCGACACGTTCGAGTACCGCCATTGGAATCTCCTTCCGTGCACTTCCAGCATGTGCGTGTTTGTTGATCTCAGGCGCCGGCAGGCTCGCCCGGACGCGGCGCCTTGTCGCCGATCTTGCGAACCTTCGACAGCAACTCCGACAGCGGCATCCCGGAAAGCGCTTCGAACAGCGCAGGAACCTGCGCCGCGATTTCCGTGATGTCGCCCGTTATCTTGTGCATTCCGGATGAGGATCCGTTGCCGGTCGACACGATCGTGATCTTATCGACGTTGTTGAGCGGCGTCGCCAAGGCACGCACCACATCGGGGAGCCCCGTGAGCAGCTTGTCGATGACCGCTGCCTGGTTGTATTCCTGGAACGCTTCGGCCTTGACGTTCATCGCGCGCGCTTCCGCGTCTCCCTTGCGGAAGATGATTTCGGCTTCCGCTTCACCCTGGGTCCGCGTCGCCGCCGCATGGCCTTCCGCCTCCGCCATCAGACGGCCGCGTTCGGCTTCCGCGAGCACGGCGATGCGCTGCTTCTCGATCTCGGCCTGCTTCAACACGGTGGCGATCAGCTCCCTCTCGCGGCGCTGGATTTCGGCTTCCTGCACCTTGATCTGCTGCTCGCGCTCCACCTGCTGAATGCGGACGGACTCGGCCACGACCTGCTGTTGCATGATGTTGGTCTGAATCTCGTACGCCTTGTCGGCCTGCGCCTGCTGCTTCTTGATCGTCTCGAGGTAGTTGGCCTTCTTGATCTCGAGGTCGCGCTCGGCCTCCGCCTGCTTCGCCTGCGACAGCGTCTCGGCGAGCACGCGCTCCTGGTCCGCCTGGGCCTTTGCGATCGCCGAGGCGCGCGTCGCTTCGGCGCGCTTGATGGCGATGTCGCGATCCGCCTCCGCCGCGGCCACATCCGCGTCACGCTTGATCCGCGCCACATCCGGACGGCCCATGTTGACGATGTAGTCGTTCTTGTCCTTGACTTCCTTGATCGTGAACGAGACGACTTCGAGTCCCATCTTCGTCATGTCGTCGGCACACGTCGACCGCATCCGCTCGGCCACCATCTCCGGCTCCTTCACGATCTGCTCGACGGTGAGCTGGCCGATGATGCCGCGCAAGTGTCCTTCCATGACGAGCCGGATCAGGCTCTCACGTTGATCGGGCGTCTTGGTCAGGAACTGTTCTGAGGCCGTCTGAATCGACTCGACGTCCGACTTGACCTTGATCTGCGCGACCGCTTCGACGGTGACCGCGACGCCCTGCTTGGTGTAGAGGTCCTGCACGGGCGCGACGTCGAACGACATCAACTCCAGCGACAGCTCGCGGCACGCCTCGATCATCGGGAAGATGACCGTGCCGTGCCCCTTCACGATCCTGGTGCCGCGGAAGCCGTAGACGATCAATGCCTCGTGGGGACCTGCCTTCCGATACAACGACGCGAGGAACGAGGACAATAGCGCGACGCTCAGCACCATCAGACCGACCACTACCCAGAACCCGACACCGAACGAATCGAGCCCCATATAAGGCCTCCTTACAGTCTTTCCGCCGCCAGGTCTTCGTACCGGCGCACCGAGGCAATTCCTCGCTCGTACGCCGTGATCACGACTTCGGTCCCTTTCTCAATCGTCCCGCCGTCGGCGCTGCGCGCGCCGCAGGACCGCCGGACGCCGCCGCTCGAATAAATGACTTCACCGATGCCGTTCACGCGGATCGTCTGGTTCACGCGCCCGAGCGAGCCGACGATCCGCGAGTCGGCGATCTTCATGTTCTCGTGCGGAGACCACAGGACGCGGCTCATCACCAGGAAGACGATCGCCGCGCCGATCGCACCGGCGAGGGACGCCGCGACCAGCGTCGGCACGGCGAACCATCCGAACTGCGTGGTCAGCAGATACCCGGTGCCGCCGAACCACGCGAGAAACGCCATCGCCGTCGCGAAGTTGAAGGGGGACAGTCCTTCCATGTCGACCGACGAAGCCCCGTGCGTCACGTGCGGGTGATTCACGAACGGCGCCTGCGCGTGGAAGTGCACCCCCATGAACCCGAGCGCGAACGACAGCGCGCTGAAGACGAACCCGAACACGAAGCAGCCAAGGAAAATTGCAGGCCAGTTCATAGGCGTTCCTTTGTCAGCAGCGTCTCGGAGAGGCGATCCACCAGATCGGGCATCGCCAGCATCTCGCCGAGAAGGAGAAGGCAGCGACGCGAGTCGGGATGTCCCGCAAGCTTGTCGATGGCGGCGCTGAGCGGCGGATCCTGCGAGAGGCGCACGGCGCCTTCGTAGAGCCACCGGTCCAGCGCGCTTTCCACGCCGCCAACTTCCGGACTGAGCTCCGTCTGGAATCCCGGAGGATCGCTGACGAGATATCCAGGGTGGACCTTGAAGAACTTCGCCAGGAGCTGGCGCGAATGCGCGGAGAGGTGCGGCCGCGTCCCGTTCTCGATGAGCGAGAGATAGGACTGACTGATGCGCTGATCGAGCTCGGCCTCGACGGCGCGGACGACCTCGGTCTGCGTCATCTCGCGGCCGAGCCCACGTAGATGCCCTTCCAGGTGGCGGAGCGCGCGGAGTTTCTGCCCGAGCGTCATTGCAATTAGTAATAGTGATATCACAATCTGAAAAGCCCGTCAATAACACCAGGATCTGCCCCAAAATCGGCCCAAATCCACCTGCCGCGCATTCCGTGGTTGGCTCTATTCGGGCGGGCCGGGTCCGTGGGACGATGCAGATCGTGATCGAGACCTTTCAGCAGTACACCGAGAGAATGCTGTCGCTCGCCGGCAGCGCCAATCCGCTGGACCTTCTGAGCCGCACGCCGCCTCGCATCGGCGTGCTGATCGCTGCGCGCAGCGATGCGGAGCTCCGGTGGACGCCGGAACCTGGTCGCTGGTCGATCGCGCAGATCGTGACCCATCTCGCGGATGCCGAGATCGTTGGCGCCTATCGCGTCCGCATGATCCTCGCCGCGCCGGGTACGCCGCTGCAGGCGTTCGATCAGAACGAATGGGCGCGCGCGATGGATTATCAGAACGCCGATGCGTTTGCCTCGCTCGCGCTCTTCAGAGCGCTGCGCTCATCGCTGCTCGCGCTGCTCAGTGGTCTGGACGACGAGGCGCTCGATCGTTTTGGCATTCACGCCGAGCGCGGGAAGGAAAGCGTGCGGCATCTGATGCGGCTGTACGCGGGACACGACATCAACCACTTGCAGCAGATCGAGCGGCTGCTGGAGGAGCAGGATCGGCAGGGAAAGGCTCCGCGTCCGTTCGTTCCGCGTCCCGTCAAGCCGACGGCATCGATGGACGCGCTGAATCAGCTCGACGTGAGGGTCGGCACGATCCGGTCGGTTGGCATCGTTGCCGGGACGGAACGTCTCGCGACGCTCGTCGTGGATTTTTCAGATCGCCAGCGAACGATTGTCGCGGGGATCCGGGCGGAGCGATCGTCGCCGGCCGCCTTGATCGGACGGCAGGCGCTCTTCGTCGTGAACCTGCCGCCAAAAACCATCCGCGGGCAGTTGTCGGAAGGAATGCTGTTCGATATCGGTTACGAGGATGGCCTGCGTCCCGCTCTCGCGCAACCCGAATGGCCCATGCCGGATGGGGCGCGCGCGGGATAGTGACCCGCGCGACGCTCACCTCTGAACGCGTCCCGACGCGTCTCCTTTCGCGAGCGCGTCGACTTCGTTCACGGTGACGCGATTGAAGTCTCCGGGGATCGTCTGCTTCAGCGCGCTGGCCGCGACGGCAAACCGGAGCGCGGCCTCGTGCGGCCGTCCGGTGACGAGCGCGTAGATCAGTCCCGCGGCAAAGCTGTCGCCGCCGCCAATGCGATCGATCAGGCGCACGACGTAGCGCTGACTCTGATGCAGCGTGTTCGACGCGCCGTCCCATAGCACGCCGCTCCATCCGTTGTCGCTCGCAGACATGCTTTCGCGCAGCGTGATGGCGACGACGGACGGACCGAACTCGCGCGTGACGCGCGCGGCGGCGTCGCGATATCCGGCAATATCCAGCGCGCCGCTCGTCACGTCCGCTCCCGCGACGTGCACGCCGAGCACCGACTGCAGGTCCTCCTCGTTCGCAATCACGACGTCGACATCCTTCATAAGGGGACGCATCGTCGCCTGCGCCTGCGCTTCGCTCCACAGCTTCTTGCGATAGTTGAGGTCTACGCTGACGCGCGCTCCGGCCCGCTTTGCCGCAGCGACCGCGGCTTTGGTTGCCGCCGCTCCCTTGTCACCGAGCGCCGGCGTGATCCCCGTTACGTGGAACCAGTCGGCCCCTTCCATCACGCGGTCCCACTGCACGGCGTCCGGCGGGATGTCGCTGATCGACGAATGCGCCCGATCGTAGATCACCGTCGAAGCGCGCTGGCTGGCTCCCGTCTCGGCGAAATAGATCCCAACGCGGTCTCCACCGCGGACGATGTAGTCGGTGCGGATGCCTTCCGCGCGCAGCGACCGCACGGCCGCATCGCCGATCGCGTGCGCGGGAAGTCTGGTGACGTAATAGCTGTCGAGGCCGAACTGCGCGAGGCTCGCGGCAACGTTGGCTTCACCGCCGCCAAACGTCGCCGATAGTACGGGTGATTGCAGGAGCCGCTCGAAACCCGGCGGGCTCAACCGCAGCATCAATTCGCCGAACGTGACGATCTTGGGCATGGCTGTCAATGCTTCGGCCGCGCCGAGGCGACGCTTGCAACGATCCGCCGCGCATTCGCGGTAATGACATCGAGCCGGCCGCTGTCGATGGCCGCCGCGTCCAGCAGCGCCGAGCCGACGCCGACGGCGATCGCACCCGCCCGAATCCAGTCGCCGGCGTTGTCCAGGGTCACGCCGCCCGTAGGCATGAGCCTGAGTTGGGGAAGCGGCGCCCGGATGTCCTTCAGGTATTGCGGACCCAGCGCGGTTGCCGGAAACACCTTGACAATGTCCGCGCCGTAATCGTGCGCGTCGAGAATCTCGGTCGGCGAAAAACATCCCGGCGCAGAGACGACGTCGCGCTCGCGGCAGACGTCGATGACGTCGCGGCGAAACACCGGCCCCACGACGAACCGCGCCCCGGCGTCGATGACGGCGCGTGCCGTCCGCCCGTCGGTCACCGTTCCGGCTCCCAGCAGAACGCTCGATGGCAACGACGGCGACAGTTCGGCGATCATTGCGACCGCGTTCGGTACGGTCATCGTGACCTCGATCGCGTGCACCCCTCCCTCCGCCAGCGCATCGATCACGCTTCGGAGTCTGCCGGCATCGCGCATCCGGATGACGGCGATCACGCCGAGTGACTGAATGGTTTCGACCAGCGTTTCGCGTGCGCTCATGATCGTCATCGTCCCATCCATCCGCCGTCGACGACGAGCACGTGACCGTGCACGTAGTCCGACGCTGACGAAGCAAGGAATACGGCGGCCCCTCCCAAATCGTCGGGGGTGCCCCATCGGCCTGCCGGAATGCGGCTCGTGATCTGCTCGTTGCGCATGGGGTCGTCGAACAGCGCCCGCGTGTTGTCCGTTCGCATGTAGCCGGGCGCGATGGCATTGACGTTGACGCCTCGTCCGGCCCACTCGTTGGCGAGCGCCTTCGTGAGCTGGGCGAGTCCGCCCTTGGCGGCCGCATACGCGGGAACGCGAATCCCGCCCTGAAAGGCCAGCAGGGAAGTCACGTTGATGATCTTTCCACGGCCGCGCGCGAGCATGTGCTTGCCGGCCGCCCGCGAAAGCCGGAATGCGCTCGATAGATCGATCTCGATGACCTGATCCCAGTCGTCGTCGGTGTACTGATCGGCCGCTTCGCGCTTAATGATTCCGGCGTTGTTAATCAGGATGTCGATCGTGCCCATGCGCTCGATCGTTTCCGATATCAGCCGGTCGGCCTCGGCGCGATCGGCAAGATCGGCGACGAGCGGAAGCGTCCGGACCTTGGCACCAATCGCCTGTGCCGTTGCCATCGGTGGTGCTGCGCTTGCGTGAAGCGCGACGTCGGCCCCGGCGTTCGCAAGCGCGCGCGCCATTGCAGCGCCGAGCCCGCGCGACGCTCCGGTCACGAGCGCCACGCGGCCTGTCAAATCGAATGGATTGTGGATCACCTTCTGGTGCGGCCGGCGTCGAGACCGGACGAAGCCGTGCTGAAATCCGGGTGCACGTTCACGACGCCGAACAGGCGGTCTTCCCGCTCGCGATTCGCCGCCATCATCCACAGAAAATTGATGGGCGCGCCAGGGGCCGCGACGTTGGGATGATAGCCCTGCGGCATCAGCACGATGTCGTCCTGGTGAACGATCGTCGCGAGCTCTGGTTCGGCAGACGAGGCGTACACCAGCTGGACGCCGAACGCGGGGCGCGGCATGTCGATGTAGAGGTACGCCTCTTCGGCGAGCGCGGCGTGTTCGTGAGGAGGCCAGGACGTCCAGTTGCCCGGTTGGCTGAACGTGACGCCCGCCATGATCCGGCCCGCTTGGACGTTCTTGCCGAGCAGGACATTCAGCTCACGGCGCGACGCATCACCGCCGGCGCTGAAGTGCAGGCCGGTGTCGCGCTGGACGTCGGCGAACGAGACGAACTGGACGGGGTAGCGCTGCTCGACCGGTGCTGCGATTTCGGCAAGATCGCAGCCACCCGATCCGGCCGTCACATCGAAGTGCGCCTCGCGCGGCACGTAGAGTGCGTCGTACGGCCGAAGCGTAAACTCGTGTCCGTCGACGGTAACGCGTGCTTCGCCTTTGAGAGCAACGAGGCCCGTCTCGAGATCACCAGTATCCACGGCAACCTTGCCGTCCCGCTCGTCGAGGATGATGCGGCCGTAATGCAGGTGCTGGGAGGCAGTCTTGCCCGGAACGACGCTGCGCGTGCGTCCTTTCTTCGCAGCGGTGTTGCGGACCACGCAGGTCTGCGCGTCGATTGCGGGAAACGCCATGTCAGCTTCGAGCTTCGTCATTGATCCAGCGATGTGCTGGATCTTCGTGGAGCGCGAGGCGCCGCTCGGTGCCGGCCATCGCCCAGAGATAGTACAGCGTGTATCCCGGCGGTGATGACACCGGGTGATAGCCGTAAGGAAGGAGCACCGCGTCGCCGTCGCGGACGGTGTGGGTCTGGCATTCGCCGTCGGCGGTGTAGAGCATCTGATGCCCGAAGCCCTGCGGCGGCGAGATCCTGTAGTAGTAGATTTCTTCGAGCACGGGTTCGCCGTCGCGGCCGTCGTGTTTGTGCGGCGGGAAACTGCTCCAGTGCCCCGGCGGGTTGAACGTTTCGCCGACCATGAGGCGGCGTGCGTGTGGATCGGTGACGAAGACGTCGTGCACTTCACGCGCGTAGCTGCCTTTGCCGCGCGCATTCACGCGTACCTCGTCTGGACGGACTACCGCCGCATGTCCACCTTCCGGAGCGGGCGTCGAAAACAGGATCGCTTCCAACGGTTCCTCGGCCGTCACGTTCAGCTGTATGCCCGGCGGAACGTACAGCGCGGTGGCGCGCTCGGCGAAGACGCCCCGACGGGACAGCGTCCACGCATCAGAGGGCTTGAACTCGCCCGCCGACGTCTTGAACGTTCCGCGACCCTCCTGCAGAACGACGATGGTTTCTTCGCCGGCAACCTGATAGCGGTGCGTGGCACCCTGACCAAGGCGGAGGCGCGAGCTCGTCAGCTCCTTCGCGCCTCGTTCTCCGCGGCGCTGCAAATTCTGCAGTCCATCGATCCGTCGCACTCTGAACAGCGTGTCGCTCAGCATGATCCGTTTTCGATCGAAGCTTATAACCGGGACGACCACTCCCGCAACTGATCCGCGCGGCCCGCGGAAAGAGAAATAATTGTTGTATGCTGCGCCCGGCGCGATGAGGGATCACGTGACGCAGGCGATTGACTGTCAGGCACCGGAACCGGGCGGACCCTGCCGGCGAGGGTCGAACTGATGGCGTGGTCGTTGTTCGATCTGACGGGGCGCGTCGCGGTTGTGGTCGGGGGCACGAGCGGCATCGGCCGGACGCTCGCGCTGGGCCTCGCGCAGGCGGGCGCGGACGTCGTGGCAACGGCGCGACGACAGGAGCTCGTCGACGAGGTCGCAGGTGAAATCGAAGCGCTCGGGCGCCGGACGCTGCGCGCGACGTCGGACGTCGCCGACCGAGGATCGCTCGAGCAACTGCGCGACGCCGTCCTGTCGACATTCGGCCGCGTCGACATCGTCGTGAGCGCCGCTGGCATCACGAAGCGCGTGCCGACGCTCGAGATGGATGAAGCGGACTGGCAGAGGATCCTCGATACGAATCTGACGGGCACGCTGCGCGCGTATCGCGCTTTTGCGCCGTCGATGATCAAGCAGGGCGGCGGCCGGCTGATTGGCGTCGGGTCGATCTCGTCGTTCATCGGCCTCTATGAGGTGGCGGCCTACGGCGCGAGCAAGTCCGCGCTGGCGGGCCTGACTCGCGGTCTCGCCGTCGAGTGGGCGCCGCACGGTGTTACCGTGAATGCGATCGCGCCCGGCGTGTTTCGTACGGACCTGAACGCAAAGCTGCTGGAAGGACCTCGCGGCCAGGAGTTCCTGATGCGAACACCGATGCGGCGCTTCGGCCGCGTCGAGGAGCTGATCGGGGCAGCCGTCTACCTCGCTTCGGATGCGGCCGGCTTCGTGACCGGCCAGTTGATTGTCGTCGATGGAGGTCTTCTCGCCAGCGGAGTCAATCAATGAAGTCGATTCAGGTCATCACCGAGCGCGACAACGTCGCCACGGCGCTGGAGGCGCTGGAGGCCGGCCGGCAGCTGACGATCGGGGCCGCCAACGTCACCGTCCGCGAGGCGATTCCGCGAGGACACAAGCTTGCCGTCCGTCCCATTTCGTCCGGCGAGCCTGTCGTGAAATACGGCAGCCCGATCGGGATGGCGACGGCGGACATTCCGGTCGGCGCGCACGTGCACATCCACAATGTATCGAGCACGCGTGGACGCGGCGACCTCGGCGCGGCGGCAGAACGCCCGGCGGCAGAACGCTCGGCGGCCGAGCCCCGGCTCGCCGAGCCGCCGGACGAATAGTTCGAGGATCGATCATGAGCGAGCAAGGCTTTTGGGGATATAAGAGACCCGACGGTCGCGTCGGCGTTCGTAATCACGTGCTCGTCGTCCCGACGGTGATCTGTTCGGCGGTCGTCGCCGACCGCGTCGCCGCGGCAGTCGCGCCGATCGGCGCCTCGCTTCCGCACACGGCGGGGTGCGGTCAGCTCGGGCCCGATCTTCGGGTCACGCACGATACGCTGGCAGCCTACTGCGGCCACCCGAATGTCGGTGCGGTTGTTGTCATCGCGTTGGGCTGCGAGCAGGTCGTGGCGCAGCAGCTGGCGGAAGCGGCGCGGCGCGCGGGAAAACCGGCGGCTATCGTGGCGATTCAGAGCGAGGGCGGTACCGTCCGCGCAACAGCGCGCGCGACCGAGATCGCGCGCGACCTCGCCGAGACTGCGCGCAGCGCACAGCGCGAGTGGTGCGACATTTCGTCGCTGATCCTTTCCGTCAAGTGCGGTGGATCCGACTACACGTCGGGACTCGCATCGAACCCGACGCTGGGGCGCGTCGCGGATCGGCTCGTGGATGCCGGCGGATCCGCCGTCCTGGGCGAGATCGCCGAGATCATGGGAGCGGAGCACCTGCTCGCCGCGCGCGCGACCGACAGCAGCACCGCCGCTCGCCTGATCCGCGTCATCGGACGTGTCGAGTCCGAAGCGATTGCGCTGGGCCTCGATATCCGCGGCACGCAGCCGTCGCCAGGCAACATTCGAGGCGGGCTGACAACGATCGAAGAGAAGTCGCTCGGGGCGACGCACAAGGGCGGGGAACGGACGCCGCTCGAAGACGTCGTGCCGTACTCCGCGCCCATTACCCGCAAGGGATTGACCGTCATGGACACGCCGGGTCTCGACGTCGAGTCGGTGACCGGCATGGTTGGCGGCGGTGCGCAGGTCGTGGTATTCACGACGGGGCTCGGAACGCCGACGGGGAATCCGATCGCGCCGGTCATCAAGATCACCGGCAATGCGCGCACGGCGCAATCGATGGCGGACAACATCGATCTCGACGTCAGCGGCGTGCTCGACGACAGCGAGACACTCGACGGCGCCGCCGATCGGCTGTTCGACGAAGTGCTCGCGGTCTGCTCGGGCCGAGAGACCGCGGCCGAGCGGCTCGGCCACAATGAGTTCGCGATTCACCGGCGCAACCCGACTATTTGAAAGGGGCCTATGTCCAGCCTTCCGTCGAGCGTCCAGGGAACCGCGGCGCCGGCCGCGGCCGTCCGGGTCGGATCGTTGCGTTGGGTCGTTTGCGGGTTGCTGTTCTTCGCCACGACGATCAACTACATCGATCGGCAGGTG
>Ga0114129_10013105_pt1 | contig 11808 bp, 11 predicted proteins | sample RhiMetdeltSRZDD1_FD_80071 | JGI IMG/M metagenome (GOLD analysis project Ga0114129, IMG submission 80071) | Populus rhizosphere microbial communities from Tennessee, USA - Rhizosphere MetaG P. deltoides SRZDD1 (version 2) (version 2) | ecosystem: Host-associated > Plants > Roots > Rhizosphere >... | reverse complement strand
GGAGATGGCGTGACGTATCTCGTCCTCCTGCGGGTTCTTGTTCCTCTCGAGCAGCGCGTAGCCGGTCATCAGCATGCCCGGCGTGCAGTAACCGCACTGCAGGCCGTGCTCCTGCATGAACCCTTCCTGGATCGGGTGGAGCGCTCCGTCCTTCTCCAGCCCCTCCACGGTGGTGACGCTGCGGAGGTCGGCCTGCACGGCCAGCACCGTGCACGACTTCACGGGGACGCCGTCGAGGAGCACGGTGCAGGCCCCGCAGTGCGTGGTGTCGCAGCCGATGTGGGTCCCCGTGAGCCGCAGGTTCTCGCGCAGCAGGTGGACGAGGAGCAGGCGCGACTCCACCTCCGCCTCGCGGGGCGCGCCGTTGACGGTGACGCGGACGTTGTGCTTCGCCATGGCTACCTCCCTCCCGCGCGCTGGGCGGCCTTGCGCAGGGCCCGGACGGTGAGCACCCGGGCCATCTCCTTCTTGTATTCGACCGTGCCGCGGCGGTCGGCGCCCGGCCGGGCGGCGCCGGAGGCGAGCCGGCCGGCCTCCGCGAACGCGGCCTCGTCCGCCTTCTTCCCGGCGAGGTACGCCTCCGCCGAGGTGGCCTTGATCGGCGTGGGCCCGGCATTGGTGAGCCCGATCCCCGCCCGCTCGACGACGCCGCCCTTCAGGACCAGGAACGCGGCCGCGCCGGCGGTGGCGAAGTCGCCCACCTTGCGCTCGAGCTTGACGTACGCGCCGCCGCTGCCCGGCGGCGGGGCGGGGACGCGGATCTCCGTGAGCACCTCCGTCGGCTGGAGGGCGGTCGTGAACAGCCCCGTGAAGAGCTGGGCGACCGGGATCGTGCGCGCTCCCTTCGGGCCCGTGGCCACCACCTCGGCGCCCAGGGCGAGCATCGTGGCCGGGTGGTCATTGGCGGGATCGCCGTGGGCCAGGTTGCCGCACACGGTGGCGAGGTTGCGCACGAGCGGATCGGCGATGACCGATGCCGTGTCGGCCAGGATCGGATACCTCGACCGCACGATCTCGGAGGCCTCGAGGGCGGCCTCCCTGACCAGGGCGCCGATCCTGAGGACGCCGCCCTCCTCCTTGATGTAGTCCAGGCCGGGGATGCGCCCGATGTCCACGAGGTGCGCCGGCTGGGCGAAGCGCAGCTTGAGCAGCGGCAGGAGGCTCTGTCCTCCGGAAAGGACCTTGGCCTCGTCGCCGAACTGCCCGAGCAGCGCCAGCGCCTCGGGGAGCGTCTTGGGAGAGTGGTAGTCGAAGGACGGGGGAATCATCACTGCTCCTTTCGGCAGGGGTCATCGAACCCAGGGGATCATCGAATCCAGAGCCAATAGAGGATGCCGAGGACCACGAGCACGAGGATCCAGAACGCGGGCCGACGCACGACGAACGACGAGACCTCGATCGGCGGGGCGGCCGCCGCCGGTGCGGGGACGGCCGGGGCCGTGGACGCGGCCGGGGTCTCGGCCGCCGCCGGCTTCTCCAGCTCCACGCGCACCGCCTCGGTGAACCGCTCGAACATCTGGTTGGACACGTCCTGCATCAGCCCGCGGCCGAACTGCGCCATGATGCCGGTGACGTTCACCTCCGAGACGACGCTCACTTCGCTCTCGCCGCCCGGGCGCTCGACGATGCGGCTCTTCATCCTCATGTCCGCCGCGCCCCGGCCGCTCACGTCCTGGCCGGAGGCGGCGATCTCCGCGGTGCCCGCCGCGCGGTCGAGCGTCTCGAACCGGACCTTGCCCTTGTACCGGGCGGAGACCGGGCCGACCTTGACCGTGATCGTGCCCGTGTAGGTCCGCTCGTCGATCTTCTCGGTGATCGCGGCGCCGGGCAGCGCGGGGGCCACCCGGTACGGGTCGGTCAGGTAGCTCCAGACCCGGTCGGGCGGCGCCTTGACGACGAACGAGTGCTCGAACTGCAGAGCCATCCTCAGCCCGCCAGGTGGGGTACGAGCCGCTCCAGCGACTCGAGGTCGTGCGCGGACGCGAAGTGATCCACGAACGGCAGCGCCGCTTGCATGCCGGCCGCCGCGGGCTCGTAGCGTGGGTCGCCGAGGAGGGGGTTCAGCCAGATCAGCCGCCGGGCGCGCCCGCGGATGCGGCGCGCGGCGGCGGCGAGCCGCCCGGGATCCCCGCGGTCCAGGCCGTCGCTCAGGACGACCACCACCGTCTGGCCGGCCGCCTCCCGCGCCAGGTGGTCCTCGTAGAAGCGGGAGAGGCACTCGCCGATGCGCGTCCCCCCCGACCAGTCCGCCACGGATGCCGCCAGGCGGTCGAGCGTGAGGCGCACCTTGCCGGGCGTCAGCGAGCGGGTGAGGGGCACGAGGGCGGTGTTGAAGGCGAAGACCTCCGCGCGCGGGGCCGCGCGGCGCAGCGTCAGCGCGAACGTGAGCAGGAACCGGGTGTGCGCGTCCATGGAGCCGCTCGTGTCCAGCAGGAACGCCACCCGCGGCTCTTCGACCGCGCGCGCGCGGCGCGCGAGGGTGACCAGCTCCCCCGAGGTCCGCAGCGCCCGCCGATAGCTGGCGCGCACGTCGGCGCGGCCCCGGCCCCGGGTGGGCACGAGCCGGCGGCTCCGGCGCGTGGCCAGCCGCCGCGCCAGGCGGGCGAGCGCTCGCTCCATCCTCACGAGGTCACGCCCGGACCAGTCCTCGTCGAACGGCTTGCGGCGCAGGAGCGCCTCGGGGCTGTAGCCGGGCCGCTCGCCCTGCGCGGAGGGGCGCGCGCCCGTCGACAGGCGCCGCGTGTCGGGATCCCAGTGGAGCGCGGGGCCCCGGGCGGCGACGGGCCTCTCCACCGGGCGGCGCGGCGCCACCGGCATCCCGTCGGGAACGGCGCGCCAGAAGCCGTCGAAGAGCCGGTCGTACGTCTCGAAGTCGGCGCGCGGGATCTTGAGGGCGATCCGCAGCGCCCGGCGCACCTCCTCGCGATCGCCGCGATCGACGAGCGCCAGCGCCTCCACCGCGTCGAGCTCGTCGCGCAGCGTGGTGACCACACCGTGGGCCCGGAGGGCCCGGCCGAGGCGCGCCAGCCGGAGCGGCAGGTCCCTCACGGCAGCGACTCCTCCCGCGCGAGGGTCACCAGGGAGGCGACCTCGGACGGCGTGAGGGCCTCGAGGTCGTGCCGGTCCTTGAGGAGGCACCCGAGCGTCTGCGTGACCACCTCCGGCTCGAGCGATTCCTGGCGCAGGCTCAGCAGGGCCTGCGTCCAGTCCAGCGTCTCGGCCACACCGGGCGACTTCACCAGCGGCCGCGCCCGCAGGGCCTGGAGGAACCGGCCCACCTCGCGGGCCAGGCGCCCTTGCGCCTTCGGCCAGCGCGTGCGGATGATGCGCACCTCCTTCTCGAGGCTCGGGTGCTCCATGAAGAGGTAGAGGCAGCGCCGGCGCAGCGCGTCGCCCAGCTCGCGCGTCCGGTTCGAGGTGAGCACCACGTAGGGCGGATGCTCGGCCCGGATCGTGCCCAGCTCGGGGATCGTGGCCTGGAAATCCGAGAGCAGCTCGAGGAGGAAGGCCTCGAAGCCGTCGTCGGAGCGGTCCACCTCGTCGATGAGCAGCACCGGCGCGCGATCGGGGCGCGTGATGGCGCGCAGGAGCGGCCGTTCGAGCAGGTAGTCGCGGCTGAAGATCCGCGCCTCGACCTCCCGCGGATCCTCGCCCCGGCCTTCCGACATGCGGAGCCGCAAGAGCTGGCGCGGGTAGTCCCACTCGTAGAGCGCGGTCTGGACGTCGAGCCCCTCGTAGCACTGGAGCCGGATCAGCTCGGTGTCGAGCAGGCGGGCCAGGACCTTGGCCAGCTCCGTCTTGCCCACACCGGCGTCGCCTTCGACGAGGAGCGGCTTGCGCATCTCGCGGGCCAGGAACACCGCGGTGGCGGTCGCGGGCTCGGTGATGTAGCCCTCCGTCTCGAGGGCCGCGAGGAGCGCCTGGATCTCGGGCTTCACCGCGTCTCGGCCATGGCGAGGTAGCGGCCGGGGCCGGCCAGGAAGCGCTCGCGACAGCCCGCCGCGCAGAAATAGAAGTCACGGCCGGCGTGCTGCGCGCGGTAGCGCGCCTCGGCCACGCGGACCGTCATCCCGCAGACGGGGTCGACCACCTCCTCGCCGACGGTCGCCTCCGTCCGAGGCGCCGGAGACGCCACCGCCGCCCGCTGCTCCTTCACGATCTCCGCCAGGATGCTGAGCGCGATCTCCTCGGGGAGCCGGGCGCCCAGGTCGAGCCCGGCCGGGTTCCGGACGTGCGCGAGAGCCTCTTCCGGCACCTTGCCGGCGAGCAGGGCCCGCATCTCGCCGTAGCGCTTCGGGCTCGCGACGACCGCGAGATACGCGGGCTCCTGGGCGAGGGCCGCGAGGAGGGCGTCCTCGTCCCACTGTCCCTGCGTCGCCACGACCGCGAACACGGGGGCGGCCGTCCTCTCGCCGCGCAGCTTCCGCGGATCCGTGGCGACGGCGTCGGCGCCGGGAAAGGCGGAGGCGTCGGCGGTCGGATCCACCGCCACACGGAGTAGCCCATGGCCTGGGCCAGGCGCGCGAGCGCCCGGGCCGTCGGGGAGACGCCGTACACGATCAGGCGCGGGGCGGGCAGGACCGGCTGGATGTGGATCTCCACGCTCCCTCCGCTGTGACAGGTCATCGGGAAGACGCGCAGGCCCGGGCGGCGCTGTGACTCCGGATCGGGGTCGAGGGAGATGAGCCGCGGCTGGCCGTCCTCGAGGGCCTGGCGCGCCTCGGCCGTGACCGTGGGCCGCGTGCAGCTCCCTCCGACCCAGCCGTGGAAGCCCTCGCGCGTCACGAGGGCCATGTCCCCCACCTGGGCCGAGATGGGCGGCCGGCGGGCCACGACCGTCGCGAGGGCGAACGGCTCGCCGCGGCGGGCGAGGTCGGAGGCGAGGTCGATCAGCTCGCGGCGCACCGCTCAGCCTCCCGCCAGGTCGTCGCGGACGCCCTCGTAGTCCGCGGGGACGTCGATGTCCCGCAGCGCCGTCTCCGGCCAGGCCACCACCGCCGCCTCCCGCTCGTGCCGGCGCACCACCTGCTTCGCGCACCGCTCGCCGGGGATCGAGAGGAGCTCCTCGAAGAGCGCGCGGTCGTACAGTGTCGGCGGGGCCTGCACCTCGCCGTAGTGCGAGGCGACGAGGGGAGCCGCCGTCTCCCGATAGCGCGCTACGAGGGTCGCGATCATCTCCGCGGTCACGAACGGCATGTCGGCGAGCACGACCACGATCGCGTCCGCGTCGGCGGCGACGTGGCGGACTCCCGTCCGGACGGACGTGCCGGCTCCCTGCGCGTGATCGGGGTTCACGACGGGAGTGCAGGGCAGGCCGGCCAGCTCGGCGCGGACGCGCGGCTCGTCGTGACCGAGGACGACCACGACCTGGTCCACGCCGGCGCCGACCGCCGCGCGCACCGCCCGCCGGACCATGGTCTCCCCTCCGAGGTCGAGGAGCAGCTTGTTCCGCCCCATGCGGGTCGAGGAGCCCGCCGCGAGCACGACCGCGGCCACCCGCGGAGGCTCAGGCATGGACGCTCACCGCCCGCTCCCGCAGGTGGCGGGGCTCGCGGCCCGACCACACCGCGAGCAGCTCCGCCACGATGCTGAGCGCCACCTGCTCGGGCCCTTCCGCGCCCAGATCGAGGCCGACCGGTCCGAAGATCCGCCCGCGCTCGCCGGGCCCCAGCGCCGCCACGATCCGCTCGGTCCGCGCCTGGGGGCCGAGGACGCCCACGTAGGGCACGGGGGTGGCGACGAGCCTCCGCACCCACTCGGTGTCGCGCGCGAGCGAGTGGGTCATCACCACCGCGTGGGTGCGCCCGTCCACGGGCAGGTCGGGGCAGGGCTCCCCGGGCCGGATCGGCAGCAGCTTCCGCGCGGCGGGGAAGCGCTCCGCGGTCAGATACGCCGCGCGGTGGTCGGCGACGAAGACCCGAAAGCCGACGGCGGCGGCGAAGGCCGTGAGCGGCCTCGCGTCGTCGCCCGCGCCGCAGACCAGGAGGTTCGGCGGCGGGAGCAGGACCTCCGTGAAGACCGTGCGCGGCCCGGCGGCATGCAGGCTCGAGCGGCGGGCCCGCAGCGCCGCCGCCGCCGCCGCATCGACCTCGACGTCCGCGGCCGGGTCGTCGAGGCGCCCCGCCCGTCGGCCGGACTCCCCCACGACCACGACGTCGCCGCGCCCCCCGTCTTCGACCGCGATCGTGATCGCGAAGGGCGCGTCCTCCTCGAGCAGCTCGCGCACCCGCGCCCACGTTCCGAGCGCGGCCTCCGCGGTGATCGGAACGACGGCGATGTCCACCGCGCCCTCGCAACCCAGACCCAGCCCCCAGATCCGGTCGTCGTCGGCGCCCGTCTCGTAGTGGAGCACCCGCGAGAGCCCGCGGCGGAGCACCCCCCGGCCGACCTGCCGCACGTCCTCCTCGAGACAGCCGCCGCTGACCCCGCCCACGACGGCGCCGTCCTCCTCGATGAGGAGCCGGGCGCCCGGCCGGCGGTAGGCCGAGCCGCGAATGCGGGTGACGACGGCGAGGGCGGCCGGGCGGCCGGCGCGGCCGAGGCGAAGCACTCGATCGAGGATCTGGCCGAGCTCCTGCCAGTGCTTCACGGTTGACTCCGGCCTTCCGAGTCTACCGGCAACGACGAGCCGGGATCAACCGTCTCGTCGGCCGCGTGGGTGTTGCTGGGGATGCGGTGCGTTGCGCGATATGATGAAACCTCGTGCGACACCCGTGGGAGTGCGCCCTGGACCATGGAATCGGGGTTCGAGTCCCTGCCTCCCCGCCGAGCTGATCCGAAATCGTCGATGAGCGGCCGTCCTCCCGTCAGGCACGAGCCTTGCGCCCGCGGCGCGGTGCGCGCGCTGGTCGCCTCGCAGATCCGCGAGGTGGCCGACGCCGGCATGGGCGAGCCCGACATCCTGCCGTTCTGGTTCGGCGAGCCCGACGAGGTGACACCGCAGTTCGTTCGCGACGCGGCGGTCGCCTCGATCGTCGCGGGCGAGACCTTCTACACCCCGAACCTCGGGCTCCCCGAGCTGCGCGAGGCGATCGCCGGTTACGTCACGCGGCTGCGCCGGCCGGTGGCGGCCGGGAACGTCGCGGTCACCTCGTCGGGCATGAGCGCGCTGATGCTCACCGTCGAAGCGCTCGTCGGCCCCGGCGACCGCGTCGTCTGCGTCACGCCGCTGTGGCCCAATCTCACCGAGATCCCCAAGATCCTCGGCGCGGAAGTCGTGCGCGTCGGGCTGCGCTTCGGTGAACAGGGCTGGAGGCTCGACACCGAACGGCTCCTGAGCACGCTGGTGCCGGGAACGCGCGCGGTGATGATCAATTCGCCGAACAACCCGACCGGGTGGGCGCTCGAGCGCGAGGCGCAGGAGGCCGTTCTCGCGCATTGCCGCCGGCACGGCATCTGGATCATCGCCGACGATGTCTACGAGCGCCTGTACTACGCGGGCGGAGCGGCGCCCTCCTTCCTCGATCTCGCCGACCCGGCCGAACGCGTGGTCAGCACCAACAGCTTCTCCAAGGCGTGGCTGATGACCGGCTGGCGGCTGGGCTGGATCATCGCACCGCCCGCCCTGATGCCCGATCTCGGCAAGCTGATCGAGTACAACACCTCCTGCGCTCCGGCGTTCGTGCAGCGCGCGGGCGTGGCCGCGATCACCGACGGCGAGCCGACCGTGCAGCACACGCTCGCGCGCTTCCGCGCCGCGCGCGATTTTCTCGTTGCGCAGCTGGCTTCCATCGACGGCATCGCCGTCGCCTCGCCCCCGGGCGCGATGTACGCCTTCTTCCGCGTCGAGGGCGTCGAGGACAGCCTCGACTTCTGCAAGCGCCTCGTGCGCGAGGCGCGGCTGGGGCTCGCCCCCGGCAGCGCCTTCGGGCCCGAAGGCGACGGCTTCGTGCGCTGGTGCTTCGCCGCCCGCCCGGAACGGCTGACGGAGGGGGTCCGGCGGCTGGCGCGCTACTTGAAGCTCCCGGGCGGGCACCGTTGCTGACGGAACGTGGAGCCTAGTCGACGACGCCTCCGACCGTGCGGTAGGCCTTGTCGACGTTGCCGGCGATGCTCTGGTCGAAGCGCTCACCGAAGGCCGGCCCGTAGACGGGCCGGAGCGCCGCCGCGACCTTCTCCCGGGCCTCGGCCCGCGTGTCCCCGCGCGCATAGGACTCGGCCGCCTCGCGCATCAGGTCGCGGAGGTAGCGCGTCCAGAGGGCGAAGCGCTCCTTGCCCGGCAGCACGTCGCCGTGGCCGGGAATCACGCGGTCGAACTCCAGCGCCGACACGGCCTCCAGCGTACGGATCCAGTCGTAGGGATGGCTGTCGGCCATGTACGGCATCCAGCCGTGCAGGAGGTCGCCGGTCGCGATGACCCTTTCCGCCGGCAGGTAGACCACCACGTCGCCGTCGGTGTGGCCCTTGCCCAGCCAGAGGATCTGCACGGTCCGGGTCTTGCGGTAAAGGATGAGGCTCCGGTCGAACGTCATGCTCGGCAGCGTGATCTGCATGGCGCGCAGCTCGGAGAGGTAGGCCTCGCGCTGGCCGATCTCGTCCTGCAGCCGCTTCTGGTCCTCGCCCGCCGCGCGCGCCGCCTCGCCGCGCAGCCTGTCGAGCTCGCGCGGCACGGTCAGGATCTCGTGCTTGACGCGCGGGATCCCGCGCGTCTCGATGGCCTCGCGCGTCGGCTGCGAGGCGATGATCTCGAGACCGGCCGGCCAGGAGCTGGGATAGGCCTCGTTGCCCTGGTAGTGGTCCCAGTGGAAATGCGTGTCGACCACGTAGCGCACCGGCTTGTCGGTGACGGTCTTGATCTGGGCGATGAGCGCCCGCGCGGCCGAGGGCTTCGAGTGCGTGTCCACCACCAGCACGCCGTCGTCGAGCACGATCACGGCCGCGTTGCAGTTGATGACCGCCCGCGGCCGCGCGATGGCGGCGTACACGCCGTCGGCCACCCTCTTCAGCTCGAACAGGTCCTCGGCGCCGACGGCCCCCGCCAGCAGCAGCGCCGCGAGCGCTCCCGCCCAACCCTTTCTCATCGATGCCTCCTCAGGTGCGCCGAAGTGTACCCGAGCCGCGGGCGACGACGAGGCGCCGCCGCCTCAGGCCGCGGCGCCGCGCGCCACCCGGTTCCGCCCCGAGTTCTTGGCCGCGTAGAGCGCGTCGTCCGCGCGCTTGATCCACGACTCCCGGTCGTCGGCCGCGTGCAGCTCGGCGACCCCGATGCTCACCGTGACCGGGCGGCCGTCGAGCAGCGGAGCGGCCGCGACCGAGGCGCGCAGCTCCTCGGCCAGCCGGGCCGCCTCGGCCTCGCCGGTCGCCGGCAGCAGCAGCACGAACTCCTCGCCGCCCATCCGGAACATCAGGTCGATCTGGCGCGAGCGCTCCTGGACGAGCGCGACCAGCCCCTTGAGCACCGCGTCCCCCGCCTCGTGCCCGTGCTCGTCGTTGACGCGCTTGAAGTGGTCGATGTCGAAGAGGAGCACGGAGACCGGCCGGCCGCCGCGCCGGGCGACGCCGATCGCCTCCGCGAGCCGGCCGTCCATCTGCCGCCGGTTGAAGGCGCCGGTGAGGGGATCGGTGATCGCGAGGGCGAGGAGCCGGCCCTGCAGCTCGCGGATGATGCCCTGGATGACGTTGATGATGACGATCGTCATCGCCAGCGAGACGCAGAACCGCACCGTGATCCTCATGCCCAGGTACCGGTGGACCATCACGGTGGCCTCGGCGAGCAGCGCGACGCTGCAGAGGTTGGCCCACCGCCGCGACAGCACGAAGTGGAAGAAGAGGACGGCCGGATAACACCAGAACGCCCCGATGACGCCCTGGGTCTGCAGCGAGATCGTGATCGCGGCGGCCATGGGCACGAGCAGCAGCGCGTACGGGATCGGCGGCGCCTTCCTCCGGTGGATGGCGAAGGCGTCGATCGCGAGGGTGGCGACGACGGCCACGATCGCGGCCGCCAGCGGGTACCTCCCCTTCAGGAAGTCGTGCACGGCGAAGGGGACCAGGAACACCATCCCCACCGCCGCGAGCGCGGCCATCAGGCGGTCGCGGGACGGTGGCGGCGGGCCGTCGGGGGTGCTTCGGCTGAGCAGCAGGCCACCGCCGGGGGGCTTCACGCGGCGCGCCGACGCCTGCGTCACGAACGCGATTGTCGCACCGGTCCCGCGGCGGCGTCACCCGGCGCGTCATGGCCGCACGAATCGCGCCGAGGCCTTGACGCCCATCGAAGGCGCGTGCTAAAAGCCATTAGCTACCCACTGAGCCCGGCGCCCCCGGCGGCCATCGACTCTGCCCGGCCGATGCTCTCGGGCCACGTCGCTCGCTCGAGGAGGATCACATGCGTGTGCGCGGTGCGTTGACACTCGTCCTCGTGCTTCTGGCCCTCCCCGCCCTCGCCCAGTTCGACCGCGGGCAGGTCAGCGGTTTCGTGCGCGACGAGCAGGGAGGCGTCGTCCCCGGGGCAAGCGTCAAGGTGACGAACCAGCAGACCCGGCTCGAGCACACCTACACGACCGACAACACGGGCTACTACATCGCGCCCGCGCTGCTGCCGGGCGTCTACGACGTCGGGGTGGAGCTGAGCGGCTTCAAGAAGTTCGTCAAGACCGGCGTCAAGGTGGACGCCAACTCCAAGGTGCAGGTGGACGCCACGCTCGCCCCCGGCGGCCTGCAGGAGGCGGTGACCGTGGTCGGCGAGGCCACGCCGCTCCAGGCCAACACCGGTCAGGTGTCCCGGACGATCGAGGCCAAGCAGATCACGGAGCTGATGATCAACGGCCGCAACCCGATCAACCTGGCGCTGCTCAAGCCCGGCGTGCGCGCGGGCGCCTTCAACGCGTTCCAGCCCGACAGCCTCACCGATGGCGGGTTCAGCATCAACGGGTCCCGCGGCGACGAGAACCTGGTCACGATCGACGGCGCCATCGCCACGCGCACGCGGTCGGCGGGCTCGATGATCGGGACCGTGAACGTCGACACCGTGCAGGAGATGCAGGTGCTGACCGCGAGCTACCTGCCGGAGTACGGGCGGTCGTCAGGCGGGCAGATCCGCTTCGTGACCAAGGGCGGCGGGCGCGATTTCCGCGCCGACGTCTTCGAGTTCTACCGGAACCCCAACCTCGACGCCAACTCCTGGAGCCGGAACTCCAGCCCGCTCCCCGAGCAGAACAGCAAGCCGGCCGACTACACGTTCCACCAGTTCGGCTACGACATCGGCGGGCCGATCCCCGGCAAGTTCAATGCCAACCGCGACAAACTGTTCTTCTTCTGGGCCCAGGAGTGGATCCACAACCCGCGGACCGGCACCAACACCGGCATCGTGCCCACGGCGGCGATGCGCAACGGCGACTTCAGCGAGCTGCTGAACCCGGCCAACCCGTTCTTCGGAAAAACGGTGCCGATCCGCGATCCGCTGACCGGGCAGCCCTTCCCGAACAACGTCATCCCGAGCAACCGGCTCAGTCCCAACGGCGTCGCACTGCTCAACGCCTACCCGCTGCCCACGCCAGGCTTCCAGCGCGGAACGGCCAACTGGATCGGCACCAGCCCCAACCCCCGCGACACGCGCAAGGACACGCTGCGCCTCGACTTCCTCCCCAACAGCAGCAACGCGATCTCGATCCGGGGATCGCTGTTCCACTGGACGTCGGTGGACGCCTTCCGCGGCACCTTCCCGCTGGCGCGCACGGACTGGAGCCGGCCCAATGAGAGCGTCTCGGTGAGCTGGACGAGCACACTGTCGCCCCGGTTCATCAACGAGGCCAACTTCGCGTTCTCCCGCGACCGCGTCTACATCGAGGTCTTCCGCGGCACGGACGTCTT
>Ga0114129_10013104_pt1 | contig 11809 bp, 8 predicted proteins | sample RhiMetdeltSRZDD1_FD_80071 | JGI IMG/M metagenome (GOLD analysis project Ga0114129, IMG submission 80071) | Populus rhizosphere microbial communities from Tennessee, USA - Rhizosphere MetaG P. deltoides SRZDD1 (version 2) (version 2) | ecosystem: Host-associated > Plants > Roots > Rhizosphere >... | reverse complement strand
GACCGGGCCGGTCGACCACTGGCGGGGGCGGCAGTCGACCGCTGGCTCGCCAGCTCCCGCGACGGGATCGCCGGCGGCATCGCCCTGCCCTTCGCGATGGCGCTGATCGAGTACGACCTCGATCCTCAGCAGCTCGCCCTCGACGTTGCATCGGGCGCGATCGATCTCGCCCTCGAGGCCGAGCTCCTGCACGAGCAGGACCGGCGCGAGATGGCCATCGCCGAGTCGACGAAGCTCGTCGCGGCCGCGGTCGAGCGGGTCGATTCGGACCGCGTGGCGCGGCGCGAGCTGCTGGCCCTGCTCGGCGAGGCGCAGCGACCCTGGATCGGCACGACCCTGGCCGAGCCGGACGTCGACGGTGCGCTTGATGAGGCGGCCGAGCTGGCGTCGGCCGGTTACGACCTGCTGCGCATCGAGGTCCCGATCGGTCGCGAGCTGGCCGCGCGGATGGAGGCGGCCGGCGTCGAGGTGCCGGAATGGCGGCCCGGCCGGGATGGCCCGGGCCAGCGAGGACGGTCGATGGTCGGCGATCTCGACGAGACCGATCCGGCGCCGTCGGGCAGCCAGCGCGCCCTCGCGCGCCTGCGACGGACCGCGGATGGAGTCGCGGCCCAGCGACGAGGGTATGTCCGCCTCGGGACGGCCATCCCGCCACTGGGCGTTCCGGAAGGCGCGGTCGTGGCGGCATTCGAGCGGGTCGATCTGGTCGAGGCGGACCCTGTGGCGGAGATCGTGGTCGGCGGCGTGGATCCCGACCGGTCCCTCGCCGATCACGCGTTCGCGCGGCGGCTGCATCGCCGGGCCGACACGTTCGTCTCGATCGGGCCGGGGCCGCTGGTCGTGGCACCGGACCTGGCGACGGGCGTGCCCTCCGACCCGGCCACCCGCTCGGGTCGGGCGCTGGCACTCCAGCTGTTGGGTGTCGCCCTGGCGCGGGCGGACGGGCTCGGCGCGGATCGGCTGGTCGTCGGGGCGTACCCGGAATGGCTCGCGGAGGAGCCCTCGGCGATGGCCCGGGTCCTCGCGGAGGTCGACGTCCGGCGTGCGATCTTCCCGGATCACGTGATCCGCTTCGATGAGCCCGCCCGCGACAGTCGCTCATCGGTCGCGTGGCCCTTCGTGATCGGGGCCGCGCTACCACGGGTTGGCCCGATGGCATTGATCATGCGGCGCGCGCATGCGGGTGGTGCCGCGGCAGTCGTCCAGGCACGCGCCGCGGCTCGGATCGCGGCCGATGTCGCGGCGGTCTCGGAGCCGAGTGCGTTGCGTGGCATCGCCGAGGATCACGCGAAGGCGATGCTGGCCGCGGCCACGACCACGCTCGAGCGGCTGTCGGATCTCGGCTGGCGCGCGGTCGTGGGTGATCCGCCTCGGGCGGCCGGTCGCTCGAGCGAGGGCCGCTCGTATCGGCCGATCGGCGGGGACGCGGTCGCGGAGCGCACCGAGTCGTTCGACCCGCTGAAGGCGTTCGACCCGGGCTGAGTCGGCCCGCGTCGGCCCGGCTGGGCGTTGCCGACCAGGAGGCGCTGGCTACCCTCCCGAGACCGCCGGGATCACATGGACCGTGGCTCCATCGGGGATCGGCGTCGAGAGGTCGGCCTGCTGACCGTCGACGAACACCTTGATGTGGGGCCGGAGGCGCGGCCCCTCCTCGACGAGCCGGTCACGCATCCCGGGCGCGCGGGCATCGAGCGCCACCAGCACCGCGGCCACCGTCTCACCCGAAACCTCGTGCCGTCGCTCGATGCCCGGGAAGAGGGCGAGCAACGAGCGGGGCAGGAGGACCGTGGCCACGTGGTCAGTCGTGGACGACCGCCTCGACCGCCCAGATCTCGGGGAGGTTGCCCGTGACGAGCCTCCACGTGTCGCCCTCGTCGGAGCTGTGCCATAGCTGGCCGGTCTTCGTGCCGAACGTCACCCCGACCGGGTCGAGCGTGTCGCGTGCCATCGCCTCGCGCAGGACGCTGAGGTAGGCGTCCTCCTGCGGGAGCCCGGTCTCGCCGCGAGTGAACGTGTCGCCGCGATCGGTCGTCCGCCAGACGGCGGCACTCGCGTTGGGCATGTAGCGGCCATCCTCGGGCTGGGTCAGCGGGATCACCCAGAACGTGTTCGGGTCGCGCGGGTGCGTCACGAGCGGGAACCCGAACTGGCTCGGGACGCCGTTGCCCGACAGGTCCGTCCACTCGAGGCCCCCGTCGGTCGAGCGGTACTGGCCGCAATGGTTCTGTTGGTACAGGGTCTCGGGCTCGCCAGCCGCCATCGCGAACTTGTGGACACATTGCCCGGTCTCCGGGGCCGGCCCGGGCACGAAGTCGGCCCGCACGCCGCGGTTGCGCGGCTCCCAGGTCGTCCCGCCGTCGCGCGTCTCGAACACGCCGACCGCCGAGATCCCCACCCACATCCGTCGCGCGTCCGTGGGATGGGGGACGATCGTGTGGAGGATCAGACCACCGGCGCCCGGCCCCCAGGTCGGCCGCGTCGGATGGTTCGTGAGTCCCTCCACGTGCGACCACGTCCGGCCACCGTCGGCGCTGCGGAACAGGCCGGCCGGCTCGACGCCCGCGTACAGCATCCCGTTCGGGCCCGTCGCGAGGCTCCAGACGGTCGTGACCGAATGTCGCGGCCGATCGCCGCCATCGCTGTCGGAGCCGTCGACGGTCTCGGCGCCCGGGGGTCCGTCGGAGTCTTGAGGGCCGTCCTCCGGGTCGCCGGCCCCATCGCCGTAGGTCAACCCTTCGCTCGAATGCGTCCATGTCTTGCCGCCATCTTCGCTGCGCCACACGGCCGGCCCGTACCACGGGCTGCCACCGGCGGCGAGGATCGCGCCGGTCCCGGGCTCGACGATTAGGTCGTGGATCGGCCAGCCCTCGCACAACGGGCCGCGGACCGACCAATCGCGGCGACGCTCGTCGCCATCGAGGATGAATGCGCCCTTCGTCGTGCCGACGAGGAGCTGGATCGTCGTCATCGTGCGCGTTGCCTCCGAGGTATCCGGGTGAAAGCCTGCCTGCGGGCCGATTGCCCTGCCGGCGGTCCTATTGCCCCGCCTTGAACGGGTACACGACCCAGTGATCGGTCTCGACCGCGTGGACGTCGGGTCGGTCCGGGACGGTCGAGTTCTCGGGCTTGTAATGGACGACCGCCGTCACCGGATCACCGCCGGCCTGGCGGACGCGCTCGGTCACGGCATGGATCGTCGTCCCGCTGTCCCACACCTCGTCGACGATCAGGACACGCTTGCCGCGCAGCAGGGGATCTGCCGGGAACTGGAAGAACGTCGGCGTCGGGCCGTGCTGGCCGGTGTCGTCGTAGTACTCGACTGCCGCCACGAGGATGTCGCGCAGCCTGAGGCGGTACGCGAGCATGCCGGCCGGGACCATGCCGCCGCGGGTGATCGCCAGCATCACGTCGAACTCGCGTCCGGCGAGCTGTCTGGCGAGATCGCCGACCAGACGGTCGAGCTCATCCCAGCTGACGATGTCGCGGACCGGTGCGGCGATCTGCGTCACCAAGGCAGGATAGCGCTCGACGTCGGGTCCATGGTCCCAGCGCGGTGGGGACCATCGGGTGCGGGCGGACCCGCACACCGCCCGGTACGGTTCGGTGCGGTCTTGTCAACGTAGGAGCGGCGGCCCGTAGATGTCGATGTTTCGCATGCCTTCCTCGCAGGCGCGCACCGCCGGCGCCGTCTTCCTTCTGTCGTGCTCGGCGCTGCTCTTCCAGGTCGCGCAGACGCGGCTCTTCAGCGCGACGCTCGGGTACCACCTCACCTTCGTCGCCGTGTCGATCGCACTGCTCGGCGTCGGTGCCGGCGCCACGGCCGCCGCGTTGCTCGACCGGCGAGCCCGCCGTCCCAGCACCGCCCGCCTCGCGGTCCTGGCAAGCGCGAGCTACGTGCTCGCGCTCGGCGTCGCGTCGGTGGTCGACCCGGCGGCGATCGATTCGAGCCTGGCCGTCGTCCTGATCTACGCCGCGAGCAGCGTGCCCTACACGCTGGTGAGCTGGGTCGTCGTCAGGGCACTCGTCGCCGACCCCGCGTGGGCCGGCCGCACCTACGCCGCCGACCTTGCCGGAGCGGCGGCCGGTGGCCTCATCGCGTTCCTCGCGATGTCGGCGATCGGTGCGCAGGGCGAATACGGCCTGGCCGCGGCGTTCGCCGCCCTCGCTTCACTGACACTCGCCGACAGCGTCGGGCGTCGCCGCGTCGCGCTGACCGCCGTGCTCCCGACCGTCCTGCTCACGATCGCCCTCGCCAACTTCGGAGACCAGATCGCGCCGATCCGTACCGCTGCGTTCAAGCCGATCCTCGACGACATCCGCAAGGGGGCCGCCGTCGAATCGGGGCGCTGGGATCCGCAGGGCCGCGTCGATGTCGTCCGCTACGGCGCCAGCGGGTCGTCGAACGCGTACGACTTCCTCGTCGACTCGAAGTTCCCGGGACAACGGCCCGATTCGCTCCTCATGCGGATCGATTTCGATGCCGCGACCGTGATCGTCGAGAACGGCACGAAGGCCGATGGTGCGGTCTTCCGATCGAGCGTCCTCGCGACGCCGTACGCCCTTGTCGACAAGCCCAACGTGCTGGTCATCGGTCCGGGCGGAGGGATCGACGTCCTCGTCGCATTGAACGGGGACGCGCGTGCCGTCACCGGCGTCGACGTCAATCGCGCGGTCATCGCGACCGTGCAGGGTCCCTACCGTGACTACGGCGGCGCCCTCTACGACGACCCGCGAGTGACCGTCGTGGCCGACGAAGCGCGGAGCTTCGTGCGGCGCTCGAGCGACAAATACGACGTGATCGTGATGACCGTCGTCGACAGCTGGGCCGCGCTGCAGAGCGGCGCCTATGCGCTGTCGGAGAGCTACCTCTACACCGAAGAGGCGTTCGCCGACTACGTCGGCCATCTCGCCCCTGGCGGGGTGCTGTCGATCGGTCGCTGGTACCGCGACCCGCCGAGCGAGATGTTGCGGGCCATGGAGGTGGCGAGTGCCGGCCTGCGCCGACTCGGTGTCGAGTCGCCCGAGCGGCACCTCGCGGTCGTTCGCAGTGCCGCGTTCGGGCTGCTGCTGGTGCGCGCCGACGCCTTCGACGACGCGAGCATGAACGAGGTTCGCGACTTCGCCGGACAGCACGGGTTCGAGGTCGCCTACGACCCCGTCGGAGGGGCCGGCGCGTTGGCGACGGCGTTCGCGTCGAACCGCGGGCACATCCCGTCGACCGACGACCACCCATTCTTCTTCGACAGCGTCCCACTCATGGACACGCTCGCGGGACGCGCGCCGCTCGCGCTCGGACACCAGACCCTGCTTGCTGCGTTGATCATGGCGCTCGTCCTGTCCATCGCCCTGATCCTGCTGCCGCTGCGCCGTAGCGTGTCGCGCGCCGATGCTCGTCTCACGCGCTGGGTGACGACCTACGCGGTGTTGCTCGGCGGCGGCTTCATCGTGGTCGAGATCGTGCTGCTCCAGCGGCTGACGCTGTATCTCGGTCAGCCGACACTCGCCCTTGCCGTCGGTGTGGCCGGGCTCCTGTCCGGCGCTGCGGTGGGCTCGGCGAGCATCCGCCGGCTGTCGGGAGGCCTGCGCGGGGCCACGATCGGAAGCACCGTCGCGCTCGCGGCGGTCCTGGTGATCTTCCCGCGCGCCGCCGAGGCCACGCTCGCGGCGCCGCTGATCGCGCGCGTGACGTGTGCCCTGGTGTTTGCGATCGCGCTCGGTCTTCCGCTCGGTACGGTCTTCCCGCGCGTGTTACGGGCGGCGGGCGCGCACGACCCGAGCCTGCTCGCCTGGGCGTGGGGCGTGAACGGCGCCGCGTCGGTCATCGGCTCGATCCTGGCCGCCGGTCTCGCACTCGAGACGGGGTTCACCAGTCTTGCCTGGCTCGCGATCGTCTGCTACGTGGCCGCGACGGTCGTCGGCGAACCCCCGTTGCTCCGCGAGTCCGCGAGCACCCCGGCCGGCGCCGGGCAGCTCGCTTCGGCGAAGCCGTCGCCGTCCTAACCGACTGACGCCGGCGAGGCCGCGCGGATCTCGGCCAGCGACGCGGGATCGTCGAGGGCCGACACGTCACCCGGGTCGAGCCCGAGCCATGCCGCCCGGATCACCCGGCGCATCACCTTGCCGGAGCGCGTCTTGGGGAGCGATCGGACGACGGCCACGACCTCAGGCTTGAGGGGCTTCCCGAGCTCGTCCGCGACGGTCTTCGCGACGGCGGCCCGCAGCCCGGCGTCGTCCGAGGCACCCGGTCGCAAGACACAGAGCACCACGATCGCCTCGCCCTTGATCTCGTGCGGCACGCCGATCGCGGCCGCCTCGAGGACCGACGGATGGCCGACCGCCGCGCTCTCGACCTCGGCCGGTCCGACGCGCTTGCCCGCGACCTTGAGGGTGTCGTCGGAGCGGCCGTGGATGTACCAGAAGCCATCGGCATCGATCGACGCCCAGTCGCCATGCGCCCACAGCCCGGGCCAGCGCGACCAGTACGTCGCCTCGTAGCGCTCGCGGTCGTTCCAGAACCCGCGGGTCATGCCGGGGAGGGGCGCCCGGATCACGAGCTCGCCGACGCGGCCACGGACCGGTTGACCTGCGTCGTCCACGACGTCCGCGGCGGTGCCGATGCACGGACCCGAGAAGCTCGCCGGTTTGATCGGCCCGACGACGTTCCCGCCGACGATGCCGCCGCTCACCTCGGTCCCGCCGCTGTAGTTGACGATCGGGCAGCGGCCCTCGCCGACCTCGCGGAAATACCACCACCAGGGCTCCGGGTTCCACGGTTCGCCGGTCGAGCCGAGGACGCGCAGCGACGAACGGTCGTGCGACCGGACCGGTTCCTCGCCGTGGGCCATCAAAGCGCGGATGACGGTCGGCGACAGCCCGAGGTGGGTGACCCGGTGGCGCGCGACGATCGACCACAGGCGATCGGGCCCGGGGAAGTCGGGCGCGCCCTCGTACATCACGAGTCGTCCCCCGAGCAGCAGCGACCCGGCGATCGCCCACGGACCCATCATCCAGCCGAGGTCGGTGAACCAGAACAGCGAATCCCCGCTCGTCAGATCGAACGTATGGGCGAGGTCCTGGGCGGCCTTGACCGGGAACCCGCCATGGACGTGGACGGCGCCCTTCGGTCGCCCGGTCGTGCCCGACGTGTAGATGATCATGTAGGGCGTCTCGGGGTCGCGCTCGATCGGCTCGACGGGCTCGCCGCGACCAGGGTCCGCGTGCGACGCGTCCCACCACCGATCCCGGTCGTCGTCCCACGGGGCCGTCACGCCATCGCCGGCCCGCCGGACGACGAGGACGCGTTCGACCGAGGGCGCCGCGGCGACTGCCGCGTCCGCCACCGACTTGAGATCGACCCAGGAGCCCCGCCGCAGGAACCCGTCCGCCGTGATCAGCAGCCTTGCCTCGCAATCGACCAGCCTCGTCGCGATGGCCGGCGCCGCGTAGCCCGAGAAGATCGGCGTGAAGATCGCGCCGATCCGGCTCACGGCGAGGACCGCGACGACCGTCTCGGGGAGCATCGGCAGGAGGATCCCGACGCGATCGCCATGGCCGACCCCCAGCGACCGAAGCTGCGCCACCGCCGATCGGACCGCGGCCGCGAGCTCGACATTGGTCAGCTCGCGGACCGTCCCGTCCTCGCCTTCCCAGGTGATGGCGATCCCATTCGGGTCACGGGCCGCCCGCGGCTCGACCGCGGCCCACGACCAGTCGAACGACCCGCCGATCCACCAGCGGACCCAGGCCGGACCGTTGGTGAAGTCGGCGACCTGGCGTGGTCGTCGAGTCCAGGGGATCGCGATGTCGTCGGTGGCGGCACCCCAGAACCAGGCCGGGTCGGCAACGGCGCGCGCCTGGAGGGCGTCGAGCGACGCTTCACCGGTCGACCGCAGGAACCGAGCGAGCCTCGCCGCGGCAGCTTCGCCCGGGTCGGGTCGCCACGCGACGTCGTCACCGTCGCGCCCGAAGATCGGCCAGGGCCTGTCGTCGCTCGACATGGCCCAAGCCTACCGGCCTCGAGGCAGTATCAGGTCGTCGCGGACGGCGCCGGTCGGGCCAGCGGAATGTGGACCGTGAAGCGAGCCCCGCCCTCGTCCCGGTTCGCCGCCGCGATCCGGCCTCCGTGGCGCTCCACGATCCAGGCCGCGATCGCCAGGCCGAGCCCGGTCCCGCCGCCCGGTGCCCCCGCCGCGCGGTAGAACCGGTCGAACACGTGGGGCAGGTCCTCCGGCCGGATGCCGGGGCCCGCGTCGTCCACGATCAGGATCGCGTCGGGACCATCGGTCCGCACCCGCACGTCGACGCGGGAGCCGGTCGGCGCATGCCGGACCGCGTTGTCCACGAGGATGCCGACGAGCTGCCGCAACCGCGCCGGATCGCCCGTCACCTCGGCGGGGACCGGATCGACCACCACGTCGACGCCACGATCCGCCGCCGGTCGCGCCAGCCCGGACGCGCCCGTGGACGCCATGTCCCCCAGATCGAGCGGCACCCGCTCCAGCGCCACCGCACCCGAGTCGGATCGGGCCAGCAGCAACAGGTCATCGACCATCGCGGTCATGTGGTCGACCTCCTCCCGGATGTCGGTCAACGCCGCGCCGACGTCCGCCACGGACTGCTTGGGATGTCGCTCGAGGTCCTCGACGCTGGCCCGGATCACGGTGAGCGGCGTCCGCAGCTCGTGGGAGGCGTCGGCAGCGAACTCGCGCTGGCGGCGGAGTGCCAGGCGCTGGCTGGCGAGCGATCGCCGGATCGGGACCAGCGCCCGTGTGGCGTACGCGGCGCCGACGCCCGATGCGATCAGCAGGGCAGCAGCGCCACCCACGATCAGCACGAGGACCAGGACGCGGAGCGTCCGCTCCTCGGCCGTCCGATCACCGACGATCTGCAGGTAGAACCGCTGGCCCCGGAACGTGACCGGATCCGTCAGTACGCGGATCGGCGTGGCCGTCGAACGGACCGAGATCGCGGCTTCCCGAACATCCCGCGACCCGCTCGCACGGACAGCATCCAGCGATGCCTGGACCGGGAGCCCACTCGGGATGCGGAAGCCCGGGCCGCCCGGACCGGGTCCGACCGGGTCGCCCGCCTCATCGAGGATCATCGTGAACAGCCCCGACCCCGGGCCGCCGAAGGTGAACCCGCCGGTCGGCAGGTCGCTGTTCGGTCCCGGCCGGTTGCCGGTGAGCGCATTCGCCTGGGCGACCAGCTCGGCGGTCCCGGAGCTCGACAGGGATCGGTCGACCGCGACGTACAGGGACAGGCCGACGGCGAGCAGGATCGCCAGCGTGATGCCGCCGCTCCAGAGCGTGAGCTGGAGCCGGACACGGCGAAGGAGCCGGGCTTCCTCGGGGGTGACCTCGTCGGCGTCGGCGGTCGGGTCGGTCGGGGTGAGCACCCCGTCAGGCATCGGCCAGCCGATAGCCGACGCCGCGGATCGTCTGGATGTGCCGGCCCGCCGAGCCGAGCTTGTCGCGGAGGTAATGGATATAGGCGTCGACCGCGTTGGGTGTCACCGCAACCCCGAACGGCCACGCCTGGTCGAGGAGCTGGTCGCGCGACAGCGTCTGCCCGACGTGGCGGAGCAGGCACTCGAGCAGCGAGAACTCGCGGGGACTGAGGTCGACCGTCGCGCCGTCGACCGTCACGCGGCGGGCCGTCTCGTCGAGGACGATCGGACCGGCGACGAGGGTCGGGCGCGTGCGGCGGCCGTTCGGCGCGCCGCGCCTGGCGAGCGCACGCAGTCGAGCCGACAGCTCTTCGAAGGCGAACGGCTTGACGAGGTAGTCGTCTGCGCCGGCGTCGAGGCCGGACACCCGGTCGCCGACGGTGTCGCGCGCGGTCAGCATCAGGATCGGCACGGCCGATCCCTCCGCTCGCAGGCGTCGCGCGACCTCGAGGCCGCTGATGTCGGGGAGACCGATGTCGAGGATGACGCACTCGACGCCGGGTGCATCCTCGGCGATCTCGAGGCCGTCCTCACCCGTCGTGGCGAGCTCGACGACGTGCCGGTCGTCCTCGAGCAGGCGCTTCAGGAGGCGGGACAGGCGCGGATCGTCTTCGATGACGAGCAGGTGCATCGCGGTCAGCCTAGCGGGCGGTCCCGATCACCGCGTGACCGTGACATCGCTGGCCTGGAGCTGCGGCGCGGCGCTCGAGTTGGCGCCGGACGTCACGCGGCCGCCCTTCAGCTTGACCGAGACGTCGTCGCCCACGGCGACATCGGAAGCGCTCGCCGCGGTCGACTGGTGGTATGCCGTCGAGGCATCCAGCGTGAAGGTCACCTCCCGGCCGTCGCTGAGCTTGACGGTGATGGCGCTGCCGCTGACCGCCGTGACGGTCCCATCGATCGACAGGCCGCCCCCGAGGGCGAACGCGCCGCCACGACCGGGGGCGGCGTTGGGGTCGAAGCTGCCGTCAGGGCGGAAGCCGTTGGCGCCGCGGAACGTGCCCGGGCCGTTGGCCGCCGAGACGGCCGGTGCGGTCGCTCGGCCGACACCGAAGGCGACACCGCCGATCGCCAGTGCCGCGGCGACGATGAGCGCCAGGTCGAGGATGCGGCTGGACGAGCGCCGCGGGCGCACGGTGGCGGGCGGCAGCGGGGATGTCGGGGGAGGGGTGGGCGCCGATACAGGCGTCGGCGCAGCCGGCGTCGGTGTAGCGGCAGGTGGGGTCGGTGCCGTCGAGGGCGGCAGCTCCATCGTCATCGGAAGGTCTCCTTACTCGTAGCGAAGCGCGGTGATGGGATCGAGGCGGGCGGCTTGGCGCGCCGGCCAGACGCCGAAGACGACGCCGACCAGCAGGCTCGACAGGACCGCTGCCAGCAGGGTCGTGGGGTTGAAGGCGAAGGCCCATCCGGCGAGCCGGGCGATCAGGGCGGATACCCCGAGGCCGACCGCGACGCCCATCAGGCCGCCGAGGAGCGACAGCGTCAGCGCCTCGACGAGGAACTGGGCCAGGATGTCGGACGCCCGGGCGCCGATGGCCTTGCGGATGCCGATCTCGCGGGTCCGCTCGCGGACCGACACGAGCATGATGTTCATGATCCCGATGCCGCCCACGACCAGCGAGATCGAGGCGATCCCGCCGAGCAGCAGCGTCAGGGTCCCGCTGATCGACGACGCGGCCGCGAGCAGCTGGGTCTGGTCGAAGATCGCGAAGTCGGCGTCATCGGAGGCGGCGAGATCGTGCTGCTGGCGCAGCAGCTCGGTGATCCGCGCCTTCGTGGTCTCCATGTCGGCGTTCGGTGCGACGCTGACGCCGATCGAGCGAACGCTGTCGCCGCCGACGAAGTACTTCTGCACCGTGCCGACCGGCACGAGGATCTGGTTGTCCGGGTCCTGGAACCCGCTGCCGCCCTTCGGCTGCAGGATGCCGACGATGGTGAACCCGATCCCGCCGATCGAGATCTGACTGCCGATGTCGCTCTCGTCGAGCTTCAGGTCGTCGGCGGCGGTCTTGCCGAGGACTGCCACACGGAGCCTGCGCTCCGCGGCGAGATCGGTAAGCGAGGAGCCCTGCCACACGGAATAGGCCCGGACCGAGGGGTACGCGGCGGTCGTGCCGACGATCGACGTGGTGGTCGTCTCGATCCCGGCGGTGACCGTCTGGCTGGTCGAGACCTCAGGTGCGACGGCGGCGACGCCGTCGAGCCCTGCGATCGCCGTCGCGTCATCGATCGTCAGCGTCGTGGAGCCATCCGAGTTCTGCTCGGTCGGGTTGATCGTCAGCAGGTTGGTGCCGAGCCTGGAGAGCTGGCTCGTGATGTTCGACGTCGTCCCCTGGCTCTCGCCGGCCACGGCGACCACCG
>Ga0114129_10013103_pt1 | contig 11810 bp, 12 predicted proteins | sample RhiMetdeltSRZDD1_FD_80071 | JGI IMG/M metagenome (GOLD analysis project Ga0114129, IMG submission 80071) | Populus rhizosphere microbial communities from Tennessee, USA - Rhizosphere MetaG P. deltoides SRZDD1 (version 2) (version 2) | ecosystem: Host-associated > Plants > Roots > Rhizosphere >... | reverse complement strand
TCCTACATCCGCGACCACATGGTGAACGAGCGACCGTCGAAGTTCGTCGTCGCGATGCGTCACCTTCTCGGCGAAGAACAAACGGGTCTCGCGACATGAACGATCTGGCGCTGACCCCGCTGCCCGGCACCGCGAAGAAAGCCACGAGCGTCGTGGTCGTGGAGGACGACCCGGCGTCGGCCGACGTTCTTCAGCGCCGTCTGCAGGCGAATGGCATGAAGGTCGCCGTCGGGCGCGACGGTGGCCAGGGTCTCGCCCTGGTGCGCGAGATCGTCCCGGACCTCGTGCTGCTCGACGTGATGCTGCCGGACACCGACGGCTACGACGTCTGCTTGCGCATCAAGAGCGACGGCGCGATCGCGCACATCCCGGTGATCTTCCTGTCCGCCCGCGGCGAGGTCGTCGACAAAGTGCGTGGCCTGTCGTGCGGTGCCGCCGACTACGTGACGAAACCATGGAACGCGGCGGAGCTTCTCGCCCGCATCGACGCCGTTCTCCTCCAGACGCGCAACGCGCGCCCCCCGCGGCTCGAGCCGATGGTGGTGCGTCCCGAGCGCGCCCGGCCGATGGCCGCGGTCTCGCTGAAAGACGGAGCGCGGCGCGCCACGGCGGAGAGGCTGCTCGCGGCGCGGTTCGACATCGCGAAAGACGGATCGGACGCCGTGGACCTCGTCCTCGTCGACGAGGGCGCGGTTCCGGACGCCGGCCTCACGGATGCGGGGACCGCCGTCCTCGTGATCGCGCGGGGCTCCGAGACACCCGCGACCGAGTTCGCCCGGCTGGATGGCGATCTCTCACGCCACGCGGATCTGCTGGTGCGCGAGATGCGCCTCGTGCGCGACATGGGCGCGGCGGCGGATGCGCTCATCACGCTCGCGACGTCCCTCGAAGGGCACGACCGATTCATGATGGGCCACAGCGAGCGCGTCGCGGCGCGCTCCGTCTCGATCGCGCAGGTGCTCGGACTCGACCAGGTCGCGATCGGCACGATCCGCCTCGGCGCTCTCCTTCGCGATGTCGGCAATGCGAAGCTGCCGCCGCCTATCGTCGTGAAGGCGGGCGAGCTCACGCCGCACGAACGCGAGGCGATCGAGCGCCATCCGCTTCTGGGCGAAGAGCTGCTCAGGCACGTGTCGCCGCTCGCGCCGATCCTCCCGATCGTGCGCTGGCACCACGAGCGTCTCGATGGCGCTGGGTATCCGGACCACCTCACCGCGGAGAAGATCCCGCTCGAGGTCCGTATCGTGAGCGTGGCCGACCGTTTCGAAGCGCTGCTCGTCGATCGTCCGGACCGCCCGGCGGTCACCGAGCAAGAGGCCGTGCGGATCCTGCAAGGTGCCGTCGGCCGCGGCGAGCTCGATCCCGCCGCCGTCGCCGCTCTGGCGGCCCAGGTGCGCTCCGCGGGAAATCCGGAAGTCGAGCAGTGAGCGACACGATCCGCGTGATGATCGTCGACGACGAACGGCTCTTCGCCGAGCTGCTCCGTGTCGGGATGCGCGGCGCCGCCGATATCGATGTCGTCGCGGTCGCGCACGACCTACGCAGCGCGATCGCCGCGCTGGGCGAGACGCGACCCGACGTCGTTCTCGCCGACTACCACCTGCCCGATGGCACCGGCGCCGATCTCGCGCGTGCGGTCCGCTCGTCTCAGCCGACGACGGCGATCGTCGTGCTGACCGGTGACCCGAGTGCGTTCACCCTCGCGGACGTCGCGCGTTCCGGCGCGGTCGGCCACCTCACGAAGGAGCGCGGCTTCAGCGACGTCGTTGGCGCGGTGCGGGCGGCGGCTGCCGGCGAGGTGCTCTTCTCATCGAGCGAGCTACAGCGCCTGCTGCTCTCGGAACGCAGCGAGCCGGCGATTACGACCGAGCCCCTGACGCCGCGCGAGCTCGAGGTCCTGTATCTGCTGGCGACGGGAGCGAGCACGGCGGCAGCCGCGTCATCACTCGGCATCTCCACGGCGACCCTTCGCGCACACGTTCAGGCGGTGCTGCGCAAGCTCGGCGCGCACTCACGGCTGGAGGCCGTCGCCGAGGCCGCGCGACTCGGCCTTGTGACACTCGATTCCTGGACACGCCAGGGTCCGACCTCCCCGCGTGGGGGAAAAGAGCTCGCCCGTGGGGCTTAAGTCCCCATGGAGGGGGGTCTGATGACGCTCGACCCGTCTACCATGCGTCGCATGGCAAAGCTCCTCATCGCAGACGACCTCGTACCCATCCGCCAGATGGTGCGCATCACTCTGTCGACGCAGGGCTGGACGATCCTCGAGGCCAAGAACGGCACCGAGGCGCTCGAGCTCGCGCGCGCGGAGAAACCCGACCTCGTCCTTCTCGACGTCGACATGGGGCCCGGACCGAACGGCTTCGAGGTCTGCCGTCAGCTCAAGTCCGAGCCAGGCACGAAGGACATCCCGGTCGTGATGCTGACGGCGCATGAGAGCGAGAGCGACAAGAAGACGGGATTCTCGGTCGGCGCGACGCAGTACCTGACCAAGCCGTTCGGGCCGCTCGAGCTCATCGACACTATCCGCGGGATCCTCGCGCACAGCTGACCCAACCGTGCCAGAGGAAAGGCCCGAGCGGATGTCGATCGAAGTGATCGAAGTCTCTCCTCGTATCACCGTGCCGCCGGCCGGCTCGAGCGTCGCGGGTGAGGTGTTCCGCCAGCTGCTTCAGCAGGCGATCCGGGTCGCCGATCAGGCGAACTCACAGGCCGTGCGCATGGCGAGCGACTTCGCCGAGGTCTACCGGCGCGAGCAATCGGTGCGCCTCGAATACGAGACGAAGCTCGGCGAGATGCGCCTCCTCGAGCGGCAGAGCACGCGCTACGCGGAGGATCTTGCGGAGATGCTCCGCAGCGAGCGCGAGCGCCGCGAGCAGCTCGAGACCGCGCTCGAGGCCGAACGTGTGGCGAACGAGGAGCTTCGGCGCACCGGCCTGCAGGGCATCAGCCACCTGCTTCTCGCCGCCACCATCAAGGACCAGACGACCGGCGCGCACCTGCTTCGCGTTCGAAAATACGTCGAGGCCATCGGCACCCGCCTCGGGCTACCCGCGCAGGTGGTGGAAGAGTTCGGCTACTCGAGCGTGATGCACGACGTGGGCAAGATCCACACGCCGGATCACATCCTCCAGAGCGAGCACCACCTCTCGACCGAGGAGTTCGAGGTCATCAAGCAGCACTGCATCGATGGCGAGGTGATGCTCGGCGAGGCGCGCTTCTTCGAGACGGCCCGCGCGATCGCGCGCGAGCACCACGAACGCTGGGACGGGCGCGGTTACCCCGATGGGAAGAAGGGCGACAAGATCTCGCTCGCGGCCCGCATCGTTTCCGTCGCGGACGTGTTCGACGCTCTGACGTCGAAGCGCCCGTACAAGACGGCATGGACGATCGAAGAGGGAATGGCCGCGGTCATCGCCGGCTCCGGCGCGCAGTTCGATCCCGAGGTCGTCGCGATCTTCCAGGCGCTCCAGGCCGACGGCAGCATCGAACGTGTCAGGCAGGAGGTCGCGACCGCGCAGCTCGACTGATCCTGCGACCGGTCCACGCGATCGCCCCACCGCCCACAGCGCTCGCGACGAGCGAGAGAACGACGAAGATCGCGAGCGCCACGCTGATGAAGGGGTCCGGGACCGCTGCGTACCGCGTGACGAGGTCCGCGACCGCTGGGCCGATGATGAATGCGCGCAGGGCGCCTCCCGCCAGGCCGGCCAGCACGCCGGTGATGACACCGGTGCGCAGCGCGGCACGGTCGTCGGTCGCCAGGTGGCCGACCACGAGAAAGACGGCCGTGCTCGCGAGCAGTCCGGCGGCGGTGAGCATGACGCCGGCGTTTTCGAGGCGTGGCCGGCCAACCGACTCCGCGATCTGCTGCGCGCTGACGCGCGCTTCGATCGCACCGATCCCGATGAGGAGCGCAGTTGCGATCGGTATCACGCCTCTGCTCATCGCAGCTCTTCTTCTCCGCGCATGAACGCGGTCCCGACCAGCGCGACGACCGACACCAGACCCACGAAGAACCACGCCGCCCAGAACCCGTACGTCTGCACCGCATAGCCCATCGTCGGCGCGCCGACCATCACACCGACGGTGCCGCCGATCGCCGCGAGACCCTGCGCCGCGCCCGGGGCGGATGGGAGCGATGCGGCCGCGGTGTTGAACACCGCGGAGTAGGGGAGCCCGACGCCGATGCCCACGAGCACGGCACCGCCCAGCGCGACCGCGAGCGGACGATCCGGCATCGCGAGGAGCACGACGCCGGCGACGATGGCCAGATCACCGATGCGCATCACGCGGCGCGTCGGCATGCGCTCCCGCGCGAGCAGCAGACCACCGAGCGGACGCGCGAGGACCGCGAGCACGAGCAGCAGCGAACCGAGCAGGCCGGAGAGCTCGAGCGGGAGACGGAACTCGCGCAGCAGGTACACGGTGATCCACGTGCCTGAGGCGATCGCCATCCCGAAGCCGGCGGCGTGCTGCAGGCTCGTCCACCAGCAGTTCGGGCAGCGGAGCGCGTCGCGGATGCTTCCGGAGCGACTGACGCGCGGCACCGACGGGGCTCGCCACCAGAGAACGGCCGACGCGCCGACGAAGGCCGCTTCCGCCCAGAAGGCGCCGCGCCAACCACCGAGTGCTGACGCGAGCGGCGGCATCGCGAGGAGGGCCAGCGCGCTGCCCAGTGGGAACCCGCCGCCGTACAGCCCGAGCGCGAAGTGATTGCGGCGGTCTCCGTACAGGCCCGCGAGGTAGCGAGCGGCGGCGACGAACGCGAGCGCGGAGCCGATCCCCTGGATCGCCTTCGCCGTGAGAGCGACCGCGTAGGTCGGTGCTGCCGCGAAGGCGACGGTGCCGACGGCCGAGACAGCGAGCCCTGTACCGACCATCCGCTTTGGACCGAGCTGCTCGGCAAGCCCGGTCGTGAGGAGGGTGGTCGCCATGTACGAGGTGAACAGCGCGGTGGATAGGAGCCCGGCGCCCAGATCGTCCAGCCGGAAGTCGGACGCGACCAGCGGGATCAGCGGCGCGTGGTCCGAATAAGTGAAGCCGAACGCGACCGCGCCGAGCGAGAGGAGGGCGACGGCCACGCGCACATGGCGAAGGTACGGGAATGCGGGTTGAAGCGACCTGCTAGCCTGCCGCCGAACCGAACTGTGCCGCAGTACGTATTCCGTCTGTATCAGGCGCAACAAACGACGCGGAGGGGGTCTATGCGCAGGCTGACCGCTGTCCTTGGGACGGTGCTGCTCGTCGCCGTCTCGTGCAGTCAGGCACCGACGAGCACCGGAACGTCGCCAACCCCGGGTCCATCGGCATCGGACCAGCCACAAATGGGGGGCCGGATCGTGTTCGGGGCCACCGGCGACCCGAAGACGATGCAGCCGGTCATCGCGACCGATACGCAGTCGAGCGAGATCTGGAACAAGCTCTACCTCAGCCTGACGCGTGCCAACTACAAGACTGGCGAGACTGAGCCGAACCTCGCCGAGAAGTTCGCGCTGTCGAGCGATGGCCTCACGCTCACCTACACGCTCCGCGACAACCTCGTCTGGAGCGACGGCACGCCCTTCACCGGTGAGGACTGGAAGTACACGGCCGAGGCTGTCGCGCGCAGCGCAAAGACCGTGCGGAAGTCGACGCTCCAGGACATCGTTGGCTGGGCGGACTACCGCGATGGAAAGACCGACTCGCTTGCCGGCGTGACCATCGGCAATAACGGAAAGACGATCGAGATCAAGTTCGCGAAGGTGTTCTGCCCCGCGACGGCCGCCCTCGGCGGCGCCGGCGCGGGTGGCATCCTTCCGAGCGTCCACTTCAAGAAGGTCTGGGACAACAAGACCACCGACACGAAGACGAACATCGACGACAACCCGCTCAACATGAATCCGCCCGCGTCGATGGGACCGTGGATCTTCAAGGAGTTCAAGCCGGGAGTACAGGTCACGTTCGTGAAGAACGACAAGTACTTCCGAGGTGCACCCTTCGTCGACGAGCTGGTCGTCAAGACGTATGCGGACGCGACGGCCGTCAAGAACGCGCTCGTGACCGGCGAGGTCACATATGGAAGCGTCGAGGCGAAGGACAACGACGAGGTCTCCAAGTCGGACGCCCTCAAGGGTGTGCGCTACAAGTCGTCGGGGTACACCTACATCGGGTGGAACGCGAAGGCGGCGAAGGCGCCCTGGCTCGCCAACCGCGATGTGCGCCAGGCGCTCTGGTACGGGATCAACGTCAACGCGATCATGCAGAAGATCCTGTTCGGCCTGGGCACGCAGGTCTACGCGCACAACCCACCGACCTCATGGGCCTACGACCCGAGCGGCCTCACGCAGTACGCGAACGACGTCGCGAAGGCGAAATCCCTGCTCGAGAAAGCCGGCGCGAAGATGGGCACCGACGGCGTCTATCGCTGGACCGACGGTCAGCCCATGAGGATGCGCATCGAGACGAACCAGGGCAACAATGCCCGGGAGACGATCCTCCAGTTCGCGCAGGAGCAGTACAAGGCGATCGGGATCCAGATCGATCCGCTGCTCGAATCGTTCAATGCCCTCCTTGACCGTACCGACCCCGGGACCGACTACGAGGGCTTCATCCTCGGATGGTCTCTCGGCGCCGACCCGGATCCGTACTCGATCTGGCATTCGAGCCAGCAGGGCAAGGGTCAGTTCAACAACGTCGGCTACAGCAGCCCGGCCGTCGATCAGGCCCTGCTCGACAACCGCAACGGTCCGGACTGCTCACAGGCGGGCCGCAAGGCTGCGCTCAAGAAGGTCGACCAGAACCTGAACCAGGACGCGCCCTACACCTTCCTCTACGCCGCGGACGTGAATTTCTACGCGAACAAGCAGCTGCAGAATGTCGACCCCAACACGTACAGCACCACATGGAACGTCGAAAAGTGGTGGTTCAAGAAATAAGCGAGTAGCGCGATCGGGCGCGGTCCGGGCGGAACGCTCCGTCCGGACCGCGCCGTTGGAGGCGGATGGGCCGATTCATCGCGCGCCGGCTGGTGCAGGCGATCCCGACGCTCTTCGGCGTGCTCGTCCTGACCTTCCTGCTGACGCGCCTCTCGCCGGCGGACCCCGTGCAGCTCATGCTCGGCGGCCAGTACGACATCACGCCCGAGGACCGCGAGCGCCTGCGTGATTCCCTCGGCCTGAATGACCCCCTTCCGCTCCAGTTCGTCAGCTGGCTGTGGCACGTCATCCAATTCGACTTCGGCAACTCCTTCTATTACCACCGCCCCGTGATCCAGATGATCGGCGAGCGCATCCCGAACAGCCTCCAGATCTCGATCAGCGCCCTTCTCATCACCGTGGCCGTCGGCGTGCCGCTCGGTGTGCTCGCGGCGCTGCGCCGCGGCGGCATCGTCGATCACGCCATCCGCATCTTTTCGGTGAGCGGTCACGCGATCCCGACGTTCTGGTTCGGACTCATCTTCGTGCTCGTGCTGGGCGTCCAGCTCCGGTGGTTCCCGATCGGGAGCATGAACGTCGTCGGAACCGACTGCACGTTCTGCTGGGACCGGTTCTGGCACCTGATCGGGCCGGTCGCGGTGATCTCGATCGGCGGTATCGCGAATCTTCCGCGGATCCTCCGTACCGAGGTGCTCGAGGTCATCTCGCAGGACTACGTACGTACCGCGCGAAGCAAGGGTCTGAGGGAGAACGCCGTCATCTGGGCGCACGTGTTACGCAACGCGCTCATACCGGTCGTGACGCTCTTCGGCGGTCTGTTGACGATCTTCGTCGGTGGGTCGCTGGTCATCGAACAGGTCTTCAACTGGCCGGGGCTGGGCCGGCTCACCTTTGAAGCCGCGGTCAACAAGGACTACCCGCTCGTGCAGGCCGGTGTGGTCTTCTCGAGCCTCCTCCTCATCCTCTCGTACATCGTCCGCGACATCAGCTATGCGATCGTCGATCCGCGGATCAAGGTGCGCTGATGGCGACCGACGCGACGACCGTCGCTCCCGCCGCGGCGCAGCCGGCCGAGATCCGTCGCGCGACCGCCGGCCTGTGGTCGGACGCGTTGTGGCGACTCCGGCGGGATCCGACGACGATCGCGGCGCTCGTCGTGCTGGTGACGATGGTCACCCTCGCGCTCGGCGCGGACGTGCTGGCCGACAACTTCTTCAAGTGGAGCTTCAGCAAGCAGGACATCCTGTCCAGTTACGAGAAGCCCAGCCTGTCGGAGCCGGCGATGTGGCTCGGCAGCGACCAGCTCGGCCGCAGCCAGGTCGTGCGGCTCCTGTACGGCGCGCGGGTCTCGCTCTTCATCGGCACGTTCGGCGCGGCGACATCGATGCTCATCGGGATCGTCCTCGGTGTGACCGCCGGTTACTTCCGCGGCTGGTGGGACGACCTCGTCGTCTGGCTCGTCACGACGCTGAACAGCATCCCGACGCTGTTCCTGCTCCTGATCGTGGGCCTGCTCTTCCGTCTCGCGCCGCTGCCGCTCGCGATCTTCCTCGGCGCGCTCGGCTGGCTCGGCATCGCGAACCTCGCGCGAGGGCAGACCATCTCGCTGCGCGAGCGTGAATACGTGCTCGCCGCGCGGACCATCGGGGCGACGCCGTTCCGCGTCATGTCGCGGCACATCTTCCCCAACATCCTGCCGCTGATGATCATCCTGGCGATGACCGATGTCGGCGGTCTCATCCTCACCGAGTCCGCGCTCTCGTATCTGGGCTTCGGCATCCAGCCGCCGGTGCCCTCATGGGGGAACATGCTCACTGGGGCGACGCAGTTCCTCTCCAAGGGGCCATGGCTCGTCTACGCGCCCGGGGTCATGATCTGGATCACCGTGCTCTGCCTCTATCTCGTGGGCGACGGGCTGCGCGACGCCCTCGACCCTCGCCTCCGCGGTGTCGGCGGTACAGGAGGAAACCGGAAGAAATAGCTCTTGCGTTCCTCGTCGCCTCATGATTACATTGCTTTCTACGTAATTGGAGGCAGAAATGGGCGCAAATGATGAGCTGAAGGGCTGGTTCGCCGGCCGTATCCCGAAGGACTGGTTCCAGGGCGCGCCTGAGGTGCGCGCGGACCGCGACGAGATCTGGGTCATCGGGACCCTGGGCGACGTGCAGCTGCCGGGCGATGCCGGTCCTGAGGCGGCCAACGCCGCGCGCTCCGGCCGCATCAAGCAATACCGCGAGGACACCCGCGAGACGCGAATGCAGATCTCGGAAGAGGCCGAGAAGCGCTTCGGACGACGGGTCTCGTGGGGCGTGCGCATCGGCGACGCGCGGGAGATGTTCACGCATCTGGCTGTCCCGGCGATGACGCGCCTGCGGCTTCCCGAGCGTGAGGTGCTCGATGCACTCGTCGATTCGGGCGTCGCGCGCAGTCGCGCGCACGCGCTCGCATGGTGCGTACGGCTCGTTCAACAGAATCAGGGCGAGTGGCTCAAGGAGCTCTCCGCGGCGATCGAGCATGTCGGCGCTGTCCGGCAGCAGGGTCCGCTGAACTGAGCATGGCCACCGAGATCCGGCGTCAGGTCACCGCGGACTCCGACCCTGCGAGCGCGCTCCTCGACGCGTACTCGCAGGCGGTCATACGCGTGGTGGAGCGGGTAACGCCCGCGGTGGCGCACGTCCGCCGTGGCCAGGGTGGCGGGAGCGGTCTGGTCATCGCGCCTGATGGCTATGTGCTGACGAACGCGCACGTCGTCGAAGGCGTGAGCGAGGTCGAGGTCACATTCGCCGAGGGAGCAACGTACCGGGCCCCCGTCGTCGGCACCGACGCCGCCACCGACCTCGCGCTTGTCCGAGTGCTCGGCCCATCGCTCCCCGCGGCGGAGCTCGGCGATTCAGACGCGCTGCGCGTCGGCCAGCTCGTCATCGCGATCGGCGATCCGCTCGGCCTGCAATCGACCGTGACGACGGGCGTGGTGAGCGCGCTCGGACGTTCCCTCCGAGCGAAGGACGGTCGGATCATCGAGAACGTCATCCAGACCGACGCGGCGCTCAACCCCGGTAATTCCGGCGGCCCGCTGGTCGACACGCACGGCAAGGTCGTCGGTGTGAATACGGCGATCAACGCCATGGCTCAGGGCATCGCGTTCGCGATCCCGGCCGCGACCGCGCGCCTCGTCGCGACCGCTCTTATCCGCGACGGCCGTGTGCGTCGCGCGTATCTCGGCATCTCCGGTGCGGCGACGCCGATCGGCCGCCAGCTGTCGTACTCGCTCGGACTCGGCGCGGTCTCGGGCATTCGTGTCCTCGAGGTCACGCCAAACTCGCCGGCGAGGCGCGCCGGGATCCGCGAGGGCGACATCCTCGTCGCACTCGACGGGGCGGGCATCGCGACGTTGTCCGATCTGCAGCGTGCCCTCGGCGCCGAGCGCGTTGGCGCGCCGACCCTCATGACCGTGGTCCGCCGCGGCGAACGCCTGGTCCTCACCATCACGCCCGAAGAGGCGCGTTAGCCGGTCGCGTCCTTCAAGAACTGGGTCCAGCCCGGGATCCGCGTGTAGCCCATCTGCGCGTTCAGGTGAAGGATCGGCGCGTTCTCGCCGTCGTTCTCCGTTCGCACACTCTTCACGCCGAGCGCGATCGCCTGCATCACCGTCTCGAGCTTGAGCGCGCGCGCGACACCACGGCCGCGGACCTTACGCGCCGTACCGGTCCAGTCGGTCCAGACATTGCCGCGCGCTGGCGGATACGACAGGACCGAGATTCCGACGATGTCGGCGCCCTCCCGCGCGATCCACATCCGGTCAAGCCGGACCGTCGGCGCGTCGAACCACCGCGCGAAGACCTCGAACGCTTGGCGGACGTGCGGGATCGTCGTTGGAACGTCAGAGGCCGCCTCTTCGCTCATCTCGTGGATCTTGTGGAACTTCTCGGGGTCGTTGTCCTTGTCGATGGTTTGGATCGTGATGCCCGCGGCCCGCATCTTGGCCCGGCTCTCGGCGGCCATCTCCTCGATCTTTCGCCGCTCTGCGACGAGGTCGAGCTTCCACGCTTTGCTCCGCCGTTCCTCTCGATAGCCGCGCGCGACATGCCAGCGCGCGAGCCATTCGTCGTCCTCGCGCGCGTACGACGCGAAGATCCTCGTGCCCGAGGCCTGAGCGCGTTCCTCCATCGCCTCGAACACCGTGCCGAGCTGCGCGTCGGTGCGCTCAGTGGGGAGGAGCTCGAAGCCGATGCGCCCGTACCGCTTCTTCATCTGGTCCCACGGCGCATGGTTGTGTCGCGCGTAGCCGATCGGCGTGTCGTCGCGCAGCACGACGAAGCGCTCGTTCGTCCAGGCCGGGTCGTCGGTCGCCCACCAGTGCCGCCACGACGCCGGATCCTCGGGCTCATCGGGTCGCATCGCGGTCGCGACGTCCGCCGCGAAGGCAGCATCATCGAGTGTCGCGGGGCGGAACGTGAGGCCGCCGCGGCGCAACGTGACCGACGGGTCGATGGTCTTGGGCATGCCGGCAGTGTATGGCCGGCACGCGACTGGAACATGCCGCTCGCGATGCGTGTTGTGTGAAGATGGATACATTCAGACGTGGAGGGACGACATGACGCTTGACCGTGCGCGATGGGACAAGGGCATCACCTACGACGCATTCAAAGCGGCGATGACGCGCAACCAGGAGCGCTTCGCGGAGAACGAAGGTCGGGCCACCGTCGACCCGGAGACCGTACGGACCTTCACGTCATTGCCGAAGCCGCTGCGTGTCCTCGTTCTTGCTGAGGACTGGTGCGGCGATGTCGTGGCCAATCTGCCCATCCTCGGCCGGCTCGCGAAAGAGGTGCCGACGCTCGACGTCCGGATCTTCTACCGCGACCAGAACCTGGACCTCATGGAGCGGTGGCT
>Ga0114129_10013102_pt1 | contig 11810 bp, 10 predicted proteins | sample RhiMetdeltSRZDD1_FD_80071 | JGI IMG/M metagenome (GOLD analysis project Ga0114129, IMG submission 80071) | Populus rhizosphere microbial communities from Tennessee, USA - Rhizosphere MetaG P. deltoides SRZDD1 (version 2) (version 2) | ecosystem: Host-associated > Plants > Roots > Rhizosphere >... | reverse complement strand
TGATTCGCCACGCCTCGCTCATGTTCGTCCTGCAATCGCGTAACAAACTCCGGATTAAAAACTCCTGCTCGTCGCACGCGTGCCGGAGACAAAAGATCGCGCGCCAACGGACGCAACTTTCCTTTCAGCCACTCAGCGACAGGCACGCCAAACCCCTTCTTACCACGGCGTGTAACGAACGGCGGCACAAGATCCTTCACAGCCATCTTCAAAACATGTTTTGTTTTTCTGCCGTGCAGTTTGTAGTGGGAAGGAAGCGATGCAGCGAACTCTGCGACGCGAGGATCGAGAAATGGCGCTCGCACCTCCAACGAAACAGCCATGCTTGCCCGATCGACTTTGGTGAGGATGTCTTCCGCCAGGTACAAACGTGTATCGAGACTCTGCATTCGCGTGACAATATCCTCACTATCACACTCTGCTGCCATTTGCCGGGCTTCACGATACACATCGCCATCAGTCACGCTTAACGTGTCAGCCGTCAACAACTCTTCCTGTTCATCTGGAGTGAACGAACCAAACCAAACGTGATGGCGCGCAACTGGATCATACCGCGTTCCGACGATGAACTTTGTTGCTTTGTAATCGAGTGACAGATTCTTAGTCTTCACCGGCAGCAGCTTTACCAGCGGTTCAACCGCGCCACGTCGAATTACCCTCGGAAGGTGCCGGTAAAGCTCGGCCCAACGATGGCCTTGATACATTGGATAGCCCGCGAATAGCTCATCGCCGCCATCTCCTCCCAAAGCAACTGTCACGTGTTTTCGTGTGAACCGCGAGAGCAAGTAAGTGGGCACCAGGGAAGGATCACTGAACGGCTCGTCCATCCAGGAACCAATTTCACTTACGAGATTTGCAGCAAGGTTCGCGCTCAGCCGTTCTTCATGATGGTCCGTCCCCAGGAACTTCGCGACGCCCCGTGCATACGAAGACTCGTCGAATGAAGCCTCGGCGAAGGAGATCGAAAACGTTCTTACTGCCTCGGGCGACGCCTGAACGGCGAGTGCTGCAACGGTCGATGAATCAACCCCGCCAGAAAGAAGAACGCCAAGTGGTACATCTGCCACCAGGCGCATTCGCACGGAATCCGCCAGTAACTTGCGTAGATGGCGAGCGGCGTCGACCTCGTTTTCAACCGGAGCCGCTGGTTTGTAACTAAGACACCAGTACGGCTTGACCTCAATCTGACCATTTTCCAGAACGAGGGAATGCGCAGCTGGAAGCTTTTGGATTCCTCGATAGATCGATCGCGGCGCGGGAACGTAATCGAACGACAAATACAAACGCAGCGATTGCAAGTCGAGGTCAGGATGGACCGCAGGATGCGACAGCAGAACCTTCGGCTCAGACGCGAACAGCAGAGTGTTATCGAACACCCCCCAGTAGAGAGGTTTTTCGCCAAAACGATCACGAGCGATAAGCAGTCGACGGCGATTTGCGTCCCAGAGCGCGAATGCAAACATGCCATTGAGATGGTTTACCAGCTCCGTTCCATACTCTTCGTAAAGATGGGGCAGCACTTCGGTGTCGGACGCGGTGAGGAACACGTGCCCTTTGGCTTCTAGGTCTTGACGTAGTTCGCGGTAGTTGTAGATTTCTCCATTGAGTACAACAGCGACGCTCTTGTCCTCGTTGAATAGGGGTTGCTCACCACTGACGAGATCGATGATCGCCAGGCGTCGCATACCCAGTGCGACTCCTGTAGAAACCATCAACCCTTCTGAATCGGGACCTCGGTGGACCATCCGCTCGCACATTGAATGCAGTAGTTCTTTCGCTCCTGCCTGCGGAGGCGTGCGAGCATCAAGATTGGCCCAACCGGTTATTCCACACATAGATTCAATCCCGAATCCTGCTTAGAACTGTCAGGATCCTATACTGTCCGTTCTCTTCGATGAGATATATATGAAATGACTCGCGCTGCACGATATAAACCTTCGCAGCTCGGCTCAACCCGGCCGGAGCAAACACTTCGTTCATGTCTTCACGGTTTGAAGGATTCGTTTCAACAAACTCATTCAGCTTCTTTCGGTAGGACATCGATCCGAGGTTTTGGGGTAGGACAAGCCCGCGAAGTACGTTGCTCATCCGATCCATCACGGCGGTAAACTCATTGTCGAGTTGCGTAGAAGTGAGGTATGGCTGCTGCCGCTGCGTAATAGATTCGTACAACGGCCCAATCGAATCAGGAAGTTCTTTGTTCGACGTAAAGTGAACGGCGGAAAACAAAGCCCAGAAATTCCGCATGGCAACGAATGCACGTTCCCTGGACTCCTTGCTTAGTCTCTCCGGGGAAAGGCCTTCGGCTCTGTAGAATACCAGACTGCTGGTCATCGCTTTTACTTCGAATTCCCGTAAAGCGACATTTGAAACATAGAACTCTTTCCAAACAACCGAATAGTCCAAAGTCTCGTAAAACCGTTGCATGGCGTGATCGGCTACTGCTTCTGCTGCTCTTTGTTTGCTTTGCGCTGGAGTTTGCAGTTCGTCATTACCGCGAGTAGTTCCTCCAGCTCCAACCACGAACGTTAACGCGAAGAAAATCAGTTTTAGATATTTTGTTGAGGAAAGAACGCGAGTCATAATCAAAGTTTGCGCGGCAGCAGCCTCACTCGAAACCTATCCGCTCTCTAACTCCATAAATTGCCTTGGCCTGTGACTCATGGTAAGTGCGCACCATCATCTCTGCCAGCAGCCCCATGAGAAAGAGCTGAATGCCCAGGACGAGCATAACCATGGCCAAAACGGGTAAAGGAGTCTGAATGAAATCCGCGTGATGAGGCCAATTCGCGAACTTCATTAAACACGCAAGCAACGCCGATAAGAGCGAGATCGCAAAGGTCAGCAGCCCCGCCCAACCAAAAAGGTATAGCGGTTTTGTCTGATACGAAGCCATAAACTTGATAGTAATCAGATCAAATACAACCTTGATCGTGCGTGACAATCCGTACTTCGACTGGCCCATCGTGCGCGCGTGATGCTCGACTGGTATCTCGGCCACTCGTGCACCAGCCCAGGATGCATATATCGGAATGAATCGATGCATTTCTCCGTACAGCCGCACATCCTGCAATGACTCGCGCCGGTACGCTTTCAATGAACAGCCGTAGTCATGCAAGGGCACACCACCGATCCACGAGATCATTCGATTCGCAATCATAGATGGGATCCTGCGCGTAAACATCTTGTCCTTGCGGTTCTTGCGCCAGCCTGAAACAACATCAAACCCTTCATCCAACTTATTCAGCAAACGTGCAATATCAGCAGGATCGTTTTGCAAGTCCGCATCCATCGGAATCAACACTGCTCCCTGTGCGGCATCAATGCCTGCCGCCATCGCAGCCGTCTGGCCGTAGTTTCTTCTCAACGCAACAACACGGACACGATTATCAACCGAAGCGATCTCGCGAAGAACTTTAAGACTGCCGTCAGTTGAACCATCGTCTACAAAAATAATTTCCGCAGACCGCCCTAATTTCTTCAGAGCATCGCTCAATTTTGCATGGAGGGGGAGAAGGTTGGGTTCTTCGTCGTAGACCGGAAGAAAAATCGAGAGCTCAGGCGCTGCGTCTTCTTGCATCACAGGAGCTTCGCGACGCCGACTTGCAACTTCTTCTTCGTAAACTTTCATTCCTTAATGCATCCGCGCGTGGCTCTGACGCAGTTGCGGTTTACCGTCTATTATTGATCACGCCGTGCCACGCAAATTGCCGATACGCCGAAAGGCAGGTTCATTCTTTTTAGGATCGAACTTTCCGTGCTGAAAAGTCGACCGAGAAAGCCATTTAAAGGACCAACGTTAATGTTGTTTTCTGACGCAGGTCGTACGCCGGTGGCTCGCATAAAAAGACGCCCAAGCAGAATTGGCATAAAGAAGATCAGGTTCGCATACGTGGCGCGCTCAATCGTAAATCCAGTTGCCTTCACTCTCTCCGTCAGCTCCGACAGCGTATAGCGCCGGCGGTGATTGCCAATGTCATCCTGAACGCCCCAAAGAAACATAAACGCCGGCACAAACAACAACGCTCTGCCACCCGGCTTGAGAACTCGGAAAATTTCACCGAGACCCATCTGATCATCGTCAAGATGTTCAATTACGTCGAATGCAGTCACCAGATCGAATGAGTTGTCTGCATACGGAAGCCTTTCCGCATCACCGTGTCGCACATTGTTCAATCCTCGTTCGCGGCAGAACGACAGCGCGTCCAGTGAAACGTCAACCCCTTCAGCTTCCCCATAATGGGCCAGCATCTCAAGGTTAGCGCCGGTGCCACAACCAACATCGAGAATACGCGGGCGAGTTGTGTCAAGCTTGCGTTCGATGTCATGCAACATGGTTTCTATGATCCGCCGTCTGCCAACGAACCACCAGTGGTCCCCTTCGACCTGACGCATGATCGGATAGGTATGCTGCTGCATTTCCTGCGGCAGCGACTTTTGAACGATTGGTTTGGTGGTGGCCATCGGATCTTGAGAAAACCGCTGATTTGCCATTGTAAAGCAAATCAGGCGGGGAGTGCAGGGAGGCACTGACTCATCTGGTCTCACGGAACCATTTAACGAATTTTCTAATCCCTTCCTCTATAGAGGTTTGTGGGTTGTAGTGCAACAGGCGGCGGGCCTTTTCGATGTCCGCATAAGTCTGAGGAACGTCGCCCGGCTGCACCGGCTGCCAGTCGATTTGTGCCTTAATATCGAGCTCTTTCTCGAGCAAAGAAATCAGCTCTCGCAACTCAACAGTTCTATTCTCGCCCAGGTTAAACACCTCATAAGGGCTGTCTTCGTAATCGATCGCAGCACGAACTCCCGCGATGATGTCGTCAATAAATGTATAGTCACGGCGCGCGCTACCATCGCCGAACACAGGGATGGGTTTCCCGGCACTCATCAGGCGCGCAAACTTATGAATCGCCAGATCCGGACGTTGCCTTGCGCCATAAACGGTGAAGAAGCGCAGGCACACGCAGCGAAGAGCATACAGATGTGAATAAGTGTGCGCCAGTAGCTCGCCGCTTGCTTTGGTCGCTGCGTAAGGCGAGATTGGCTGACGAATCGGATCATCTTCGCTGAAAGGGACCTTAGCATTAATGCCGTAAACGGAAGACGATGAGCCGAATACGAACTGCTTCACTTTCCGTTTGCGAGCAAGTTCCAGCAGGTTCAGCGTGCCATTGATGTTCGTCTCGGCATAAAGCAGCGGCTGCGTCAAGGAAGGCCGAACGCCGGCGCGCGCCGCAAGGTGAACGACACACTCGAAATCATTTTCTGAGAATACTTCTTCTAGAGCGTCCCGATCTCGGATATCTGCTTCGCAGAGATGGTAATTTTTGTTTTCGATGTGCGAACGAATGTTCGCGCGTTTCAGGTTTGGGTCGTAGAAATCGTTAAAGTCGTCGATTACGGTGATGTGCCATTGCCGTTCGCTGAGTAGTTGATCAACAAAATGTGAGCCGATGAATCCAGCTCCGCCAGTCACGAGAATGTTTTTCATGTTTCCAATCGGTGGACCAAACCCTTACTTGTCAGCATATATCCATAAATGCCATCCCCAACGGCCCGCAAGTTGCTCCTCGATTGAATGTGGCAACCTGCTTCCTAAAATTGGAATGAAGCGTTTGTTAAGGAAGCGTGGCTGCACGTGAACATTTGAAAATTGTTCAAAAAGTTGGAGTGCTTCTTTTCGAGAATAAACTCGAGTAAGAGGATTGCCCACACCATCGGTATTGTTATTAAGAAACTCTTGCTGCTCGAAATAATGATTCTGATCGGAACTAATCAGCGCTGCATGTTGTTCTAACGCTTGCAAAGGCTCACCAGTGAGTTTGTGAACTGCGCGCACACCAAAATTCCAATGCAATAAGTGTGCGCCAATTCGCCGGAGTAGCCTTATGTTGATTGCATAGTTATAGGAATTACGGTGGTACAGCATCACAATCGCGCGGCCACCCGACCGGAGAACGCGATGAACTTCACTGATCGCCTTTTTTGTATCTGGAGTATGGTGCAGGACTCCATGAGAATAGACGATATCAAACGATTCATCGGGAAAATCGAGACGTTCCGCATCGGCGATTTGAAATCTACCTGACTGTTGTTGCAGTTCAAAATTCCGCTGCGCCAATGTAACTGCGGCGGTCGTCAAGTCGACGCCCGTATAGATTGCACCAGCTTTCGCAAACTGCACTCCATCGGTGCCTACGCCGCAACCGATTTCCAAGACTTGTTTTCCCCTGGCGGATGCGAAATCGGCCGCCTCGGGTATGTGCGATTCCTTTTGGTAACGATGAGATTCGATGAGTTCAAAGAACTCTTTACTGCCGATATCATTGTTCGCAAACTTGGACCCGCAGGGATGGGCTTGCCAAAAACCTCGTACTCGTTCCTTTAGATTGTTCGCGGGATCAGACATCAAGACCAGCTGAGGATGCAGCGGATTGCTGGGCGATTGCAACTATCGCTTGTATCTGCCCATCAATTCTCCCTGACCAATGATGTGCCCCTCAGTAGCATTCATCAGCTGATCCTTCGTGGCGCCGGCTTTGAGATCTGTCGTCTTGTCAAGTGCATAGAGCCTGAAGAAGTATCTGTGAGTGCCACTCGGTGGGCATGGACCACCATAGCCAATCTTTCCAAAGTCATTCTTTCCCTGTTTGCCACCACTCGCCAGTGTTTCTTGTGCAGGTGCAGCCTCAGGTAATTGTGTTATTGTCGATGGCAAATCATAAACCACCCAGTGCACCCACGTTTTACCCGGCGCATCGGGATCTTCACAAACAAGGGCGAAGCCTTGAACGTTTGCCGGCGTGCCAGACCAATTCAGGGGCGGCGAAACATTCTGACCATCACACGTATACTTTGCTGGAATCATGCCACCATCCTGAAACGCAGTGCTTGTAAGTTTGATACTCACTGTTCCCTCCCCAGTACGTTTGTTCGCGTTGTTCTGTGTGGGAGCCGGCGAGTGCGAGCAACCTGACACCCACAACAACAGTAAACCGACCACCAACCGCTCTATGCCTGTTCTGACCAGAAGCTCAAGCATGTAATAAATCTATTTTGCAGCGCTCAGAATGCGCTCAATTATTTTCGGATCATCCGGCAGCAAACCAGACCTTGGCAAACGAGGTGTGAGCGTCGCCCAGTTGCGATCCATCGCGAACACCTTCCGAAATAGCGGAAGTGCGTCGTCAACTCGACCCATGTTCACCAAAGCAACCGCGTGCCAGTAAATCATTTCAGCGTTATCAGGAACGAGTTTTTCCGCCGCCCCGTATTCGCGCAATGCTCCCTCGTTGTCTTTCTTTTCAACAGCAAGGTCACCCGCATTCATGTGGTTGTAGGCACGTTGCAAAGTGACCAGGCGTCTTAATTCTCGCAACGGTTCAGGGCTGTCGTCGACCCGTAGATCAAAAATACGATCCTTCCAGGGCTGTCCAACAGGTTTACCGGTCACCACGATCAAAGCAGCAGACTGTCTTCCGCGTATATCTCCACCAACTTCTTGAGCCGCATCAAGCGCCGCAAGCATTCGATCCGCGAGATCGCCTTTTGCACTCTCAAAGGCCTGGGCCATTGCCGGCCAGACCTTATCGTTAAGCATCAGGTTTGCTTGAACGGAATAATTTTGACCGACCTTGTGACCCGCCGCCTGAATGTCATTTTTGCCGGTCCATGCATCGACTCTTCCCTGCGCATCAATCATCGCCACTTGCCGAACATCCCGCCCTTCATCCTTCGCGAGCAACTCCTTCAGCGTTTCGGGCGCGCTTTTTCCCGCCCGCATGAGATCGAGCCCGTTTCGGCCATAACTGGGATCGACAAAGGATTGAGTAGCGACTGCACCAACTCCGGCCTCAGCCCACGGCACGATCGGTCCGACAGAAAACCAGTGGGATTGAACGGCGACTCCGAGCTCCCCCGTTTGGGGATCACGCGCCACAATCGAAAACGTGTGAACTGGCCGCAACGGTCGGGGTGATTGGACGTCAGATGTAGCGCGTGTCTTTGTCGCAAATAACATAAGTCCAAATGCAAATCCGATGATGACCACAAGCGTCAACTTTCGCATGTTGTACTCCACGTTTAAGAAACAAAGGGGTAAAGACTGGTGTTTCTAAAGATCCAGAAACTGATGACAATACCAAGTACCGCCCAACCAATGGGCGGTGGGATGTGCGCATGTTTGCGGTTATCGTCGAAGAGAGATCTTCTACTGAAACTTACCAGGACGAGGGCTAGTAAGGGTAACAAAAGCAGCAGTAGAGGATTCAATTCAAACGCGCTAACTGGATGCCCGTGCATTAGTTGATGTAGTGCCCGGCTCGATCCACATCCGGGACATTGAAGACCCGTAAGCATGCGAAAAGGACAGGAGGGATAACCAACACCGCGCGCGGGATCAACGAAAAATAAATAGGTCGCAACCCCTACGACGAATAGCCAAACGGTTGCGACCTTTACAACGCCTTTCACACTCTTACTGCTTTCGATTCTTAAGACGGCCGGATCTTTCAGAACCAGCCCTTCTTAGCTTGTAGGTACGTCCTCACAAACTCTTCGTCTGATTTTGTCAGGTAGATAATTCCTTCAACGATTCCGATGATGCTTGTCACCATGGCGCCAATCCCACATGTCAGGACGGTTATCAACAACATGATAAGTCCCTCGGTCGTATAACCGAGAATGAACTTGTGAACGCCGAGACTGCCGAGCAGGATTGCGCAAATTCCCGCGGCGATCTTCTTGTCTGCGCCCATTGCTTTCCAATCAGTGAGTGATTGTTGCTGATTCACCGCCTGCATGGGCTGATAACCACTAACCGGCGACAGTGGGGCCTGACAGCTCGTGCAGTACTGTGCAAACTCATCATTCACTGCGCCACATTTTGTGCAATATCTAGTCATCTTATTAATCCTGTTATCTGCGTTGACAAGCAATTAGTGGCATAGGACACGAGCCTATGCCACTAACATCGACTTAGGGAGCAGGTGGATCCGCGCGATAAAGAAAACGAACAATTCCTGACAAAGCGTTCACGCACTTCAGAGACCCGTTCCATACCCGCCCGGTCCTCCCAGGTTTTGTGGAGGTGGAGGCGGAGCAACGACATCTCCTTTACGCTTTCCAAAAATCGGCACGGCGATCAGACCGCCGATTACGCCGAACACGATTAGAAGGCATACAACCATCAAAGCGCCGAGTATGACCAAGGCAACTCCTGCTACGGGAACAGTGATGCCCCGGTCTCTAAGCATCGTCTCAACCTGAGCACCCGTGCCTAAAGCCAAATTCAGCGGCAATCCGATAACTAAATAAATGACGGAGCCCAAGACACCCGATAACAGACCAACAACCGCACCGTCGCCTGTCGAAACAGGAACCGGCGCGCTTCTGATGTAAAGAAAAGTTGCGAGCAGTCCGCCAAGGGCAGCCCAGATGCAGCAGCAACTGCTTACGACCGGAATAACGCTCAGTATTCCGGTGATCAGGCCACCTAACAGGGCCGGCTTTAATTTGTTCATCGTCAGACTCCCACTCTCCGAGAGATCAGGTTGGAAAGACCTTCAAGCTGGGCGAACGGATTGGCGCGAAAAGCGAGGTGAATAACTAACAAACAGGGAGGTGATTGTCAATAAATTAGGGGTTTTGTTTATGCGGAGTGTTCAGGAAATGGCTGGTACTAAGTCGGAACAATCAAGTCATTTTCTATTGATCATTTTCCACGCGCTCTAACCGAATGTCACAACAAGAGCTTTAATGAAAAATGAGAAATGGAAAATGGTGAATGGAAAATGGCTTGGTGGGAGCCATTCCTTGAGCATTACCCTACAATCAATGAACAACCTCGATTCGATCCCCGGCCTGCAGTCGTGGGTCCTGCACCTTGCCCGACTTGATCTCCTTTAAGTTGTACCGAGTAGTTGAGAGTCGACCATCAGCCCCTTCGCGCGACAGGTCAACTCCATTATCCCCAGAACGCGAAGTACCGCCGGCTGCAAGAATCGCCTGCAGTAGGGTGATTCCAGGTTGAAACTGTTTCTGGCCCGGATAATTTACGCGACCGGCGATGTAATAAAATTCCTGGGGTCGAACAGACACCGTAATCACGTCGCCCGGTCTGACGAGCGCACCCAGGCCCGAAGCATCATTCAATTCCACTACTCGCTTGTCACCACGGCTGTTCATTATTGTAACGCGCGCAGCATCGGACCGTGGCTGAACTTCCGCCATCAGGACGTAAAGCGGAACGGCTTCACGCCGCAGAACACGAGTTCCCGGATTCGAAACAAGGCCGCTAATGATGACGGTGTGACTCGTGTATTGCCGCACAGTCACCGTAACCGGAGCATTTCCTTCAATGGCTCTGCGCCTGAGCTCGCCAGCAATCCGTGTCTGAATTTCATCGGTAGTGAGGCCGGCCACTGACATTGGACCACCCGTGATCGCGATATCAATTAGACCACCGTCGATAACCGTGAAAAGTGTCGAACGTGAGGTCGTGGAGTTTGGTAACCGTATGTCGAGAATGTCTCCGACTCCGACACGGTAAATGCTGCTGAGCAATTGGTCGTTACCTGCGTCAGACGTAGGTGCGGCAGCAGGTGGCGCTGCCGGGCGATCGTCGTTACGCGACTCCCTGTTGAGCGCGGCGCCGGTTGATTTAACCGGCTCTGGCTTATTGACTGTGGGAGAGTCGCCGCCATTCGAAGTCGTCTCACTTGAAGAAAGCGGTACGACTTGAACCGTGTCCGACGTTCCCCCGCCAGGTGTAGTCGTGGATGCGTTCTCTTCGTTGATAATCTTATACAGCGTATTCGCAAGTGGCGAGTTCAGCTTAATAAGTTTGTTATAGGCTTCGATCGACTGGCTTTTGCGGCCGAGTACATAGGCCATCATGCCGGCCCGGAAATTCGCCTCCGGCCAGTCGGGTTTGTATTTCAGCGCTCGTCTGAAAGAGTCGGATGCGTCCTTATAAGATCTCGCCTGGGCGTAGGCCATTCCAAGACTGTAATGCGTCTGTGCATCATCTGGCTTAAGTCTCGCGGACTGTTTGAAGGATTCTATCGCTTGATCGAGCTTCCCTGCCTCGTAAAGACCCATCGCTGAAGCGTAAAGCCGTTTCGCTTCCTTCGCCGCTTCAGGAGTCCCGACCGCTATTTCCTCGGACGAGTTTCCGAGCGGCGAGCTTGTGCCATTTACGCCCGATTGGTTGTTCCGCTCGTCCTCGGGAGATTTGTATACCGCGGCAGATTTCTCGGCCGGTTTTGAGAGTGCCGAACCCGACTGCGCATATATAACGGGAGAAAATACAACAAGCACCAGAAGGGAGGAACCTAGGGAGGGGCAAGCCTTTTTCATAACAATAAATCCTGAAGCGTGATCTCTAGCGTCTCGGAATGATAGTTTGAGTGGACACCGGGCTTCGCTCTGGAAGTCTGACATTATACACCAACTTCGAAAAACCTTAAGGCCACGGCAGCATGATAAGGCTCTGCAGAAGAGCGAAAACGACGAATTAAGCGGCAGTTCCCGGACGAGATGGTCTAGAGGTGTCCCTCAGCGGGCACCCCTAACGAAAAACAAGCAGGACCGTTTGTCCCAGGAGGGTTGCTTACGGAGAATCGCAAACATTGCGAGGCTAGCCGCTGAGATCCTGTACTGGTGCGGTTTCAAACTTGTGGGTCATAAAGTCAGTACCGATTCGCGGTAGCGTCGGGTCAGTTTCCATATCGACGCCTGAATCTGCAATGACTGACCCGACGCTACCGCGAATCGGTACTGACTTCATGACCCACAAGTTGAAACTGCAC
>Ga0114129_10013101_pt1 | contig 11811 bp, 6 predicted proteins | sample RhiMetdeltSRZDD1_FD_80071 | JGI IMG/M metagenome (GOLD analysis project Ga0114129, IMG submission 80071) | Populus rhizosphere microbial communities from Tennessee, USA - Rhizosphere MetaG P. deltoides SRZDD1 (version 2) (version 2) | ecosystem: Host-associated > Plants > Roots > Rhizosphere >... | reverse complement strand
GGGTCGAGTTCATCATCCCGCGTGAAGACTGAGAAGGTAAGGTCGGATGCTCAAGTCGGCGCTCGGCAGGGATATCACCCGGGTCATCCTCTACGGGATCGGGCTCGGCTCGGTCTCGGCGCTGGTCTACACCGCCGGGCCGCTGATCGCGTTCGGCGACTATCGCCCGCTCGACAATTACATCGTACGCAGCATCGTCATCCTGATCCTGGTGGCGGGAGTCGGCAGCTTCGGCGGCTTTAAGTTCTGGAAGCGGCGCAAGAGCTCGGAGGAGCTGGCGCAAGGCATCGCCGACGCCAAGGAGGAGAGCGACGCCGTCGTCCTCAAGGACAAGATGAAGGACGCGCTCGCGACCCTGAAGAGCGCGAGCGGAAACAAGGCGAATTACCTCTACGACCTGCCGTGGTACCTGCTGATCGGCCCTCCGGGCGCCGGCAAGACCACGGCACTGATCAATTCCGGGCTCAAATTTCCGCTGTCGCGCGGCGGCGCGACCCCGGCGGCGATCGCCGGCGTCGGCGGCACCCGCTATTGCGACTGGTGGTTCACCGAAGACGCTGTGCTGGTGGACACCGCCGGCCGCTACACCACCCAGGACTCCGACGCCAAGGCCGATCAGAAGAGCTGGTTCTCGTTCCTCGACCTGTTGAAGAAGAACCGGCCGCGGCAGCCGATCAACGGCGTGATCGTCGCGATCAGCCTCGAAGACATCATGACGCTCAGCCAGGCGGACCTCAACGCGCATGCGTCCGCCATTCGCGCGCGGCTGCTCGAGCTGCACCAGCGGCTGAAGGTCGACTTTCCGGTCTACGCGCTGTTCACCAAGGGCGACTTGGTCGCCGGCTTCACCGAATTCTTCGGCTATCTCAACGAGCAGAGCCGCCGGCAGGTGTGGGGCGCCACCTTCCAGACCAACGACAAGACCCGCAACCTGGTCGGCGACGTGCCGATCGAGTTCGACGCGCTGGTCGAGCGCCTGAACGAGGAGCTGACCGACCGGTTGCAGGACGAGCCGGCGCCGGCGACGCGCGTCTCGCTGTTCGGCTTCCCGACCCAGATGGCGACGCTGAAGAAGCCGATCTACGACTTCCTCAACCAGATCTTCGAGCCCACGCGCTATCACGCCAACGCCACGCTGCGCGGCTTCTATTTCACCTCCGGTACCCAGCAGGGCACGCCGATCGATCAGCTGATCGGGGCGCTGGTCAAGAGCTTTGGCGCCGAGGAGGTGGCGGGGGCGGCCTATTCCGGTCTTGGCAAGAGCTTCTTCCTCACCGACCTGATCAAGAAGGTGATCATCGGCGAGGCCGCTTGGGTGTCGACCGATCGCGCCGCGGTACGGCGCGCCCGCATCATCAAGGCCGCCGCCTATTCGGCGATGCTGCTCGTCACCGTCGCCGCGGCGGCGGCGTGGTGGACGAGCTACAACCGCAACAAGGACCTCATCGACCGGACCGACGCGGCGATTGCCGACTACCGCGCCGCCGCGGGTCCGCTCGCGACCGAGACGGTCGTCGCCGACCGTGATCTCGCCAAAATCCTGCCGCTGCTGCACAAGCTGCGGCACATGCCGACCGGCTACGCGCAACGCGCCGCCACGGTGCCGCTGCTCGCCACCTTCGGTCTGAGCCAACGCGACCGCCTGCAATCGTCGTCCGAAAGCGCCTACCACATCGCGCTCGAACGGCTGTTGCGGGCGCGATTGCTCTACCGCATGGAGGAGGTGCTCGAGGCCAACCGCAACAACCCGAGCGTCATCTATGAGGCGCTCAAGGTCTACCTGATGCTGGGGGGCCTGCAGCGCGCCGACCGCGACCTCATCCTCAGCTGGATGCGGCGCGACTGGGCCGACAACCTCTATCCGGGCGCCGCCAACGCCGAAGGCCGCAAGGCGCTCGAGGAGCATCTCACCGCGATGCTCGATCTCGACACCGGCGCCTCGCCGTCGATCGAGCTGCACGGGCCCCTGGTTGAGGAATCGCAGAAGACGCTGGCGCGCCTGAGCCTGTCGCAGCGCGCCTACGAGCTGCTGCGCTCGCAGGCGCGCGCTTCGGTCGCACCCGACTGGTTGCCGTCGAGGAGCGGCGGGCCCGACTTCGCGCTGGTGTTCCAGCCGGTCGGCGGCGGCGATCTCGACAGCGTCCGGGTGCCGGGTTTCTACACCTATGCGGGTTTCCACCGCGCGTTCGTCGACCGGCTCGGCAGCATCGCCGAGCAGATCAAGCAGGAGCGCTGGGTGCTTGGCGCGGCCGGCGAGCAGCAGGCGGTGACCGCGCAGTACGACCGGCTGGGACAGGACCTGCTCGACCTCTACGCCCGCGACTTCATCGCCGCGTGGCGAAATACGCTGGGCCGGCTGCAGTTCAAGCCGCTGACCGTGGACCGGCCCAAATACGTGGCGCTGAGCGCGGTCGGGGCGGCGACCTCGCCGCTCAAGCAGCTCTTGGAATCGATTCGCGACGAGACCGCGCTCACGCGCGAGCGGCCGGGCTTCGGCAAGGCGCCCGCGGGCGGCGGCGCCGGCACCGCGCAGGCGAGCGAGCCGACGCCGGCGCTGCTGCGGCAACAGGGCCAGGCGCCCGGCGCCACCATCGAGGCGGCGTTCAAGGCGTTCCACGTCCTGGTCGAAGGCGACTCCGGCCGGCGGCCGATCGACGCCATCGTCGCGAACCTCAACGAGATCAACCAGAGCCTGACCACGCTCGCGACCAATCCGGCGCTGCAGGCGCAGGCCAACGCCCAATTGCAGCAGCAGGTGGCGGGCCTGCGCGCCAACGCGGCGCGGCTGCCGCCGCCGTTCGCCGACATGCTCATCCGCGCGGCCGGCACCTTCGAGGGCGATCTCACGAGCTCCGCGCATGCACAGCTTCGCCGTGCGCTCGGCGACCAGGTGACGGGCGTGTGCCAGCAGATCGCGCCCGACCGTTACCCGTTGGTGCGTGGTGCGACGCGCGAAGTTCCGCTGGTCGAGTTCGGCCGGCTGTTCGCGCCGAACGGCGTGATGGACCGTTTCTTCACCCAGAACCTCGCATCCCTGGTCGACACCTCGCGGCGCGAATGGACCTACCGCCAGGAAAGCCCGCTCGCGCGCGCGCTCGCGCCCGCGACGCTGCGCGAGTTCCAGCGTGCGGCGCAGATCCGCGACGCCTTCTTCGCGACCGGCGGCAGCATGCCCTCGATCAACATGGTGGTGACCCCGCCGCCGATGGCCGCGGCCCCCCCACCGCCGCCGCCAACGCCGACGCCCGGCTTCGGCCAGCAGCCGCAGCCCCAGCCGCAGCCGCAGGGGCCGGGCCCGAGCATCAAGCTCGACATCAACGGCACCGTGGTCGAGAGCAAGCCGGGCGCGAGCGCGCCGCAAAGCGTGCAGTGGCCGGGCGCCGGAACCAACCGTTTCGCCATCACGGTGACCCAGGACAGCATGTTCGGATCCGCCGGCGTGGCGCCCGCCACCTTCGAGCGCAGCGGAGTGTGGGCGCTGTTCCGCGTGCTCGAGCAGGCTCAGCCGCGCGGCGACCGCCTGGTCGTCAACTTCTTCGTCGGCGGCCGCGACGTGCAATATCAGTTCACCACCGGATCGAGCCTCAATCCGTTCACACTGCCCGCGCTGCGCGAGTTCCGCTGCCCGACCGGAATATGAGCCGAGCATGCGGTGCAGTTTGTATGGAAAGCTGCCGGCCAAGCGCGACTTCGTCGCCGTCGCCGCACCGCGCCCGTTCCTCAACATCTGGGAACCGTGGATGCAGGGCGGCATCTCGGCCAGCCGCCAGAGCCTCGGCAAGGATTGGCAGAATGCGTTCCTGACCGCGCCGATCTGGCGGTTCTGGCTGGGCGCCGACCTGTGCGGCGCAACTGTGCTCGGCGCTTTCATGCCCTCGCTCGACGGCATCGGCCGCTACTTCCCGCTCACGCTGTTCGCCTGCGCGGACGAGGGCGTCGCGATCGCGCCGCCGGAGCTCGACCCGCAGGATCAGTGGTTCGAGGCGGCGGAGAATTTTCTGTTGTCGACGCTGGAGCCGGAAGCGACGTTCGAAACGACCTCCGGCGAGCTCGAGCGGTTGCCGCCCCCGTCGGATCGCGCTCCGCCGGCGCGCTCGGAAACCATGGTGGCGCTGCCGCAGGGTGTGGTGGCCATGGCGCGCTTCCGGCCTCTCAACGAATTGTTCGAGTCGATCCGGATCGCCGATCACGCCAGCGCCTATGCGGCCGCGAGCTTCTGGTGGACGATCGGCGGCAAGGGCTTCGAGCCGCTGGCGATGAGCGGCCGGCGCATGCCCGACCCGTTCCTGTTCACCGAAATGCTCACCGGCCGCTTTGGGTTCGGATTTGAATAACGGCGCCAAGTGCACCGCGCGCCACACGCCGCCTGGCCGGCGTGCTGCGCGCATTTCGCTTTCGTGCCATCCGGGTTACGGTAGGCCCCTTCGAACGAGCGAGCGAGCGCGATGCAGGACGCTCTCGTGACCTTCGATACCGGCGCGGCGACCCACGTCGGCAAGCGGCGGCGCCACAACGAGGACAGCTTTCTGGCACGGCCCGAGGCCGGCCTGTGGGCGGTCGCCGACGGCATGGGCGGCCATGACGCCGGCGATCTCGCCAGCGCCGCAGTCGTCGATGCATTGCGCTCGATCGAGCAGCCGCGGTCTGCCTCCGAGCTGTTGGCGCTGTGCGAGCAAAGGGTCGCAAGCGCGAACGCCAACCTGCGTCAGATCGGGCGCGAGCGCGGCAGCATCATCGGCACCACGGTCGCCATGCTGCTGATCTACGAACGGGACTACGCGTGCGTCTGGTCGGGCGACAGCCGCATCTACCGGGTGCGCGGCGGGGAGATCGGCCAACTCACTTGCGATCACAGCGCGGTCGAGGAGCTGGTCGCCGACGGCACCTTGAGTCGCGACGAGGCCAGCACCTGGCCGGGCCGCAACGTCATCACCCGCGCCATCGGTATCGAAGATCATCCGGAGCTCGACATCGAAACCGGCCTCATCGAGCCCGGTGATATCTTCGTGATCTGCTCGGACGGCCTCACCGGCCACGTGCGGGACGGCGAGATCCTGAGTTGCGTGCGCGGCGGCGATGCCCAGCGCGCGTGCGACGCGCTGGTCGCGCTCACGCTCGAGCGCGGCGCGGTCGACAACGTCACCGTCATCGTCGTGCAATGCCGGCCCGACGGCGCCGCGGCGACTAAGGGCTCGACCATCTTCCGGCCCGCCGGCGCCGGCCGAGATTTTTGGGGATAGCGCGCGATGTCGGACAGCTATTCCGCCCAGTTCTCGCGTGTCCGGATCTCCCCCGGCACCAGGCTCAACGGGATCTTCGAGATCGACCACCCGCTCGCGTCGGGCGGCATGGGCGAGGTCTACAAGGGCCACACCGTCCAGACCGGCGATGCCGTCGCCATCAAGATGCTGCGGTCCGACATGGCCGAGAACGAGGCCGCGCTGGCGCTGTTCCGCAAGGAGGCTTCGGCGCTGCACAACCTGCAACACGACGCGATCGTGCGCTACTTCGTGTTCACGGTCGAGCCGGTGCTGCAGCGCCCCTATCTCGCGATGGAGTTCGTGGAGGGCCAGTCGCTCTCCGAACTGCTGCGGCAGGGGCCGCTTACCTTCGAGGCGGCGCGCACGCTGATGCTGCGGGTCGCGGCCGGGCTGCAGGCCGCGCACGAGCGGGGCATCATCCATCGCGACGTGTCGCCCGACAACATCATCATCCAGGCGGGCGACGTCGCGCGCGCCAAGATCATCGATTTCGGGATCGCGCGCTCGACCCGCCTCGGCACCGCCACGGTGATCGGCAGCGGCTTTGCCGGCAAGTACAACTACGTGTCGCCCGAGCAACTCGGTCTCTACGGCGGCGACGTGGGCGCGCGGTCGGACATCTACAGCTTGGGGCTGGTGCTGGTCGAGGCGCTTACCGGGCAGGCGATCGACATGGGCGGCAACCAGGCCGACGTCGTCGAGAAGCGTCGGCGGGTTCCCGACCTGAAGCATATCGATCTTCGCATTCAGCCGCTGATCGAGCGGATGCTGCAGCCCAACCCCGCCGACCGGCCACTGTCGATGGCGGAGGTCGCGAGCTGGCCGATCGGGGCGCGCGACGCGCGCAGTCGCCGTGACCTCGACCCGAGCGGCCACCGCTCCTTGCGGCGGGCGACGCCCGAGCGTCGCCGCGGTACGGCCGGCAAGGTTGCGACCGTCGGCGTGCTCGGCGTGCTGGTGCTCAGCGCCGCCGGCGCGGGGTTTTATCTGCTGCAGCAGCCGGATGCTTCGGCGCCTGCGCCACCTGCGCCATCGCTGGCGCCGGTCGCTCGCCTTGATGCGCCGCCGCCGGTGCGGCCGACGCTGCCGCTGCCGCCGCCGTCGTCGCCACCGGCTACTCCGCCGCAACCGTCGCTGACGCCGCCCGCTCCTCCGCCCTCGCGGCCCGAGGTGACGCTTACGCCGCCTCGGCCGCAACCGACGCCCCCCGCTGCGGCGCCTGCTCCCCGTCCGGAGCCGGCGCCGGCGCCGCCGTCGCTGACGCCGCCGCCACCGACGCTCACGCCGGCTCTGCGGCCGGAGGCGAGGCCGGCGCCGTCGTTGCAGCCCGCCCTGCGGCCGGAACCGGCGCGTCCCGCTGCGCCGCCGCCGCGCCCGGAGCCGGTGCCCGCGCCGCCATCGCCCGCCGCGGCGCCGCCATCGCTGACGCCGCCGCCGCCATCGCTCACGCCATCGGCGCCGCCGCCGCCGACACTGACGTCGCCGGCGCCGCCGTCACCCACGGCGCCAGCCCCACGGCCCGACCCTGGCGCCGTCGCAACCCTGGCGCCGCCGACGCTTGCGCCGGCGCCTAGCGCGGCGCCGTCGCTGTCGCCTGGCTCGGGCCCGCGTCCGGACCGCGCCGACGCCATCGTTCGCTACGTGCACCAGTACGACGGCGGCGAATGCTTCTTCGTGACGCCGGTGGCGGTGAGCGAAACGTCGGCGTCGCTCGAAGGTTTTGGCGCCACGGCCGCACCCTTCGGCGTGCTCGACGATGCTTTCAAGGCGGCGCACGGTGTGGAGGCCAACATCGACGTCGTCTTGGTGAACGCCTCGCAGTGCCCGGCGGTGACGTTCCTGAGCCGCGTCCGCTCCACCGGGGCATCAGCTCCGCAGCTCAAGGTCAGCACCACGAGTCTGCGCAGCGGCCAGACTTTGTCCGGAACCATCGAAGACCCGGCAAATCGCCAGGTCGAGCTGCTGCTCGTCGATGACGACGGACAGGTGCACAATTTGTCGCGCCTGCTGCGGCCCGCCGGCGCCGGCAAAGCGTTCCGCGTGCGGCTCGACCTCAGTGGCACCGGCTCGCAGCCCCAGCTGCTGCTGGCGATTGCGAGCACGCAGCCGATCGATGTGCTCAAGCAGGCCGACGCCGCCAAGGCCGCGGTCGTGTTTCCACGCGTGCTCGACGAAGCCGCCCGCTCGGGCCTGTCGCTCGCGGTTGCCGCGAAGCATTTCAGATTGGAGCCGTAACGCCCGCACGATCAGGACCGCGCGGCCCGCTCGACCAAATTTCCAGGATCTATGCCGCCAGGAGCCCGAGCGTGGCCAGCAGCCGCAGATTCCGTTCTACGTCTTCGCGGGTGACTTCCGCGCCCGACCTGCCCTGGAGCTGCCTGTCGAGGTCGGACACCAGCCGATCGACATCGCGCGTTCCGTCGACCAGCGTCAAGAAGTTGCGCACGATCTCGTCTTCCATCACCACGGCGCCGTGGCGCAGACTGGTCAACAGCGAACCGCGTGCGGCCTGCTTGCGCGACAGCAGGCTCGCCTGTGGCCGCTCGCTGATCGTGGTGACCAGTTTGGGCGGATAGAGGTGCAACTCGACCTCGCCGACCGAGAACGCCCGGAACAGCAGCGTCGCCAGGCCGTCGACCTCCTCGTCGAGGTTCGCCCGTATCGGTTCCGCCTCCGGCCCGAGCCGGCGCAACGCGTCGTCCACCAGGTCCGCAAAGGCGATCGCGCGCGGCCAGCTCTGCCCGAGATGCAGGAGGGCAGCCTTGCTCAGTTTGTGATCGGTCGAGAGGGTATCGCCGCGCTCGGTCTTGAATTCCACGACGCCGGTCGCGGCCGGATCGATTTCCGCCGAGGCGTTCAAGCCGGCGGCGACATGGTAGTCCTTGACGCATTGCGGCTCGATCGTTCGCCGCAGCGCGACGTCGCTGTGGCAGAACAGCGTCTTGTGGAACCCGCAGCCGATGATGAAGTCGAGATACTGCTCGCGCGCCACGACGTTCGGTATCTGCGCCAGCGTCTTGGCCGCCTCGTCGGGATACTCGTGCCGTTCGCCGCGGTTGAACGTCGCCTCCGACAGGTATTGCAGTCCGTGGCGGCCGGCGTCGTCGACGACCTGGTAGAGAAAGAACGGCGAGCTGATTTCGTCGAGGTCGTCGTGGAACAGAACGTAGTCGGGGACCTTTTGCACCCGGTGGAACTGGTGGCGCAGCGCCAGTCCGTATACCCCGTCCTTCGCGCTTGACTCGGCGAGGAACTTCAGCACGGCGCGGCCCTGCTCGATCCGCTGGCGCGGATCGTCCATTCCGCGCACGTGATAAAGCATCATGTCACGGGCGAGGTTGCGAAAATGGCAGCCGGGATAGCTGTTGAAGCTCACATAGGCGACACCCTGCGGCGCCAGATTGTGCTTGAAGATCGCAAGCACCCGCTCGCGCACGAAGGCCGGCACCCAGGAATAGACGCCGTGGGCGATGATGTAGTCGAATTGGCCGAGCTCGGCCGTCACGTCCATGATGTCGTGGCGGCGGAGGTCGACATTGGCCAGGCCCAGCTCGTCGACATTCTGCCGCCCGCGCGCGATCGCCTGTTCGCTCAGGTCGATGCCGACGAATTCGCTGCCCGGCCACTGATACGCGATCGGCGTGAGATTTCCGCCGTCCCCGCATCCGAGCTCGAGCACGCGGCAGCGGGAAACCGGAGCCGGTCGCATCCCGTGCAGCGTCGCAATGGTGGCGAGCCGGTCCGGATGGGTGTCCCCGTACGGGCGCCCCGGATACGACAGGGTGTCGTAGGGGGTCGGCGTTGCGTCAGTCATGACCTGCGCTGTGCGTACTCGAAGGAATGCTACGGCTAGTCCGGCTTGCCGACGATCAGGATCTTCAGGTCCTTGTCGGGTGTGAAATCGGTCGCCTTGAACTCGAACGCGGTAGGCGAGATCTTGCGTACGTTGTCGCCGCAGAAGGCAACCAGGCGGTCGGGCTTGCCCTTGTCGACGACGAGCCGAAAATCCTTGATCGGCCCGGCCCAATTGGCGCCGGTCTTGAGCACGTAGCTGATGCGGCGTTCCTGCAGGCGCGCAACGTTCCCTTCCGCGCCGCCGGCCAGGCGATCGACGCCACGGAGGAAGTCGGCCGGCAGGCAGTAGTCGGTCATGTAGCGCTGAACCTCCGCCTCCATCGCCTTGTTGTTGCGGATGCCGCGCCGCAGCGGCGTGTCGAAGCTGATGCCGAGGCTGGTGCGATAACGGTGCTCGACCGTCACCGGCTTGCCGGGCGGAAAGGTCTGCTGGCGCACCACCGCGGTCCTCACCTTCCAGGTGGCATCGTGGAGTTGCTGGCCCTGAGGATTTGTGCCCGAAGGCGTCAGCAAGCCCGCGGCCAGCAATTTCTCCTTTGCGTCCGGCGGCAGCTCGCCGAGCCGCTTGTGGTAGTCGCCGACCGGCAGGAACGGCAGGCCGGCGCTCCGCAGCGCCTCGGACACGTCTTTTTCATTGAGGAGAGCCCGCTGAACGATCTCGAATTTCACCGGACGGCCGTCGACCTTGGTCTCGAAGCCGACGAAGTTCAGTGGATCGTTGGTCGAGAATGCGTAGTTGTCGCCCTCCGCCAAGTCGATGTCCGGCAGCGGAAAGGCCACCCGCAAGGTCACCGGCTTCTGGCTCTGGTTCTGAAACCGGTAGCGCACGGTGACGTATTCGGGCGTGATGGTCAGCTCCTCGGACTCCATCGAGACATCGGCGTTGCGGGCGAATGTCAGGCCGCCGACCGCAAGCTCCGCCGAACTGTCGTTGGCGCGCGCCGGCCGCGCATCCCCTGCCGCGAGCGCAAGGACGGCGCAACTTGCCAGTGCCAGGAAACGGCTGCTTCGCATCACGACCTCGTCAATCGTTGGCCATGCACGGGCTCGGGAGCCGGCATGATCATATCAAGCGCGGGCGCAACCTTATACGATCGGCAACGCCCCGTGCTGCCATCGAAGCTTGGTCGCGCGCGGTGCCCTTGAGGTTCATCGCATGTCCCTGAAAAATCGTGGCTTCATGAGTTCCGGGCCAATCGCGCCTGAACCGAAACCGGCGCCAAGCCGACTAAGGATGGAACCCGCTGGATTTTTTCGACCGCGCGCATAATCTCCGACGGACTACACTATGTATTGTCGTTCTTATCCGGCCCCTCGCAAGCAACCATTGGTCGTCACGATGTCGCATCCGAGGAGCAGCGGCCTGCTGGCGATCCTGACCGCGATATGCATGTTCGCGCCGGGCGCGCGTGCGGCCGACGTTGTGGTCAAGCGGTTCGATGTCGGAGCGGGCCCGAATGCAGTCGGCATGGTGGATGCCAGCGAGGACACCGAGGTCGCCGTTCCGCAGGCGCTCTACGCCGCCGACAGCGGCGAGCTCTACCTGCTCGACCAGGTCAACAGCCGCGTGCTGCGCTTCGATCCGAAGCAACCGGCCGCGGCCACGCGCTCCTTGGAGCTCCCGTCGGAGCTGGAGCCGACCGATCTCGTCGTGCTCAAGAACGACCTGTTCGTCTGGGACGGCGAAGTGCGGGCGCTGCGTCCGACCGGGCGGGAGGACGCGCCGGTCCGCGGGCTCGAGGAGTATCAGACCCGCGCCGCGGACGACGAGTTCACGCTGTCGGCGTTCGCCCAGATGGGCTCGCAGAAGGCCAGCGGCGATACCGATCTGCTGGACGAGAATACGCGCAGCGTGCGGGACGAGAAGCGCCCCACGCCGGCCCGACAGGCGGTCAGCTCGCGCGGCCGCGGTCCGGTGATCGCGACCATCACGCCCGACCAGACCGGGTCCGGCGTCCAGATCGAGGTCCGCGCCCAGGGTCAATCCGCGACGCTCGCAAGATTTCCCCTCAAGGTGCGCGACAAGATCGGTGTAGCGGAGTTCCTCGACATCGACCGGCAAGGGCGCATGTTCGTGCTGGCGGAGAATATTCCGGAGCTCGCGATCGATCCGCCGTTGGCGTTCGTGGCGCGGTTTGCGCCGACGGGAGCGCTCGAAGGCATCTACGAGCTTCCGCTCTCGCAGAGCATTGCGCTGTCGCGGCGCTTCGTGACCATCGATCCGAACGGCGAGGTGTATTTCCTGCGCACGCGGAAGGGCGCGGTCGACGTCGTGGGAGTGGGCTTCCGCGTCTTGCGCAATGCCAAGGTGATCGATGTGCGGCCGGCTCACACATACACCGAACCGGCCGGAAACACTTGGCAGGGCAAAGGTCCGATAGCGGCGGTGCGCCCGCTCTCGAGGCGGCAGGTGATCGAAACCGCGTTCGCGTTCGAGAGCATCAATTGGCGCGTCAACCCCAGTGCCTACGGGCGCGATCCCGACACGGCGTGCACCGCCTTCAACCGCGTCCGCCGGCCGGGCTATCTGCACGGCAAGGTGGGGCAACAGGTTCGTGGAATCCCCTACGGCTGGGGCTGCCACGGCTCGCTCAGCCAGATCCGCACCCGCCTCGAGCGCGGGATGCTGGCCGGGAATTGGTGCACGCGCAACGAACCGCGGCGGGATACTGCGGGGGTCGACTGTTCGGCTTTC
>Ga0114129_10013100_pt1 | contig 11812 bp, 10 predicted proteins | sample RhiMetdeltSRZDD1_FD_80071 | JGI IMG/M metagenome (GOLD analysis project Ga0114129, IMG submission 80071) | Populus rhizosphere microbial communities from Tennessee, USA - Rhizosphere MetaG P. deltoides SRZDD1 (version 2) (version 2) | ecosystem: Host-associated > Plants > Roots > Rhizosphere >... | reverse complement strand
GGGGGGGGGGGGGGGGGGGGGGGGGGGAAGGGGGGAGGGCGACAAGGGGGAAGGCGACAAGGGGGAAGGCGACAGGGGTAATCGCTCTGCCCTCTCGCAGTCTTCGAGAATCAGCGCAGCCGCTCGAGCGATCCGACGAGCCCGTGCAGCATGCGACCGATTTCCTCTGCGTGTGTTATTAGGTTTGCGGCCTCCTCTCGGCTAACGATCTCTACTCTGCCCGCCAACTCGATCTGCGTCTGAAGTTCGTTATTTGATCCGTTGGAGAATCGCAAATGATGGATGTACTCGGGCGTTGAATGCCGCCCGTAGCCTTCCGCGATGTTAGATGGAACAGAGACGCACGACTTGCGGATCTCGTGTCCCAGTACCCACTGATCGGTCCGAGGAAAGCGACGCGATAGTCGATAACAACGTTCTGCGAGTTCCATCGACTTCTGCCAGACGAGCAAATCACGGAAGGTTTTGAGCGTCACCATGCTGTCGCAAATTGCACAGAACTTGCCATCAAGGATCGTTGGCGATTCGCACAGTCGCGCGTGAAATCGTGCAAGAAAATGCGTACTCGGAAGACACGCTCGATCGCAGAAACCTCGATCGCCATCGGTGCCGCTTCCCTCGCATCTCCCCGTGCCTCCCGTTCCTCTGCCGCTCGCCGCGCGCCCTTCCCCCTTCCCCCCTCCCCCTTCCCCTTTCCGTAGGGCGATTCATGGAACTTTCTCGCGCCGTGCGGGAATAACTCGATGATGACCACGATGGGGCCCCATCATCTGTCGGACGTCTATCGCGGCTCGTACGTGCAGCTGCGACAGACGGCCGCGCGCTTTGTCAGCCATCAGGACGCTGACGACATGGTGCAGGAGGCCTTTTTGCGCGCGCTCGTTCATAACGATCGCTTCCGCGGTCACGCAGCGTATACGACGTGGGTGTACCGGATCCTCGTGAACGCGTGTCTCGATATGGGCAGACGGCAGCGACGTGTCTCGTCGCTGACCGTGGACGAGGACCATGCGGCTCCGCGGCGGCGACGATCGCACCGGCTGATCGATCGCTGCGCACTGCGATCCGCGCTCGCGGCGCTCGATGCCACACAGCGTCACGTGTGCGTCATGTACGACGTGATGGGGTACACGCACCGCGAGATCGCCAGTCGCCTGGGCATTCCCGTTGGCACGTCGAAAGGTCGACTTTTCGCAGCTCGACGACGCCTGAAGCGGCTCTTGAACGCCTAGGACGCGGCGCCTCCAGTAACCAACTGACATTGGGCCCCCGGGATCCCCCGACTGCCATATCTTCTTGCTTCCCAAAGACGCGATTTCATGTATCTTTACGCACTGATATTCCAAACCTCCATCTCATTTGTGGCCGCAATGATTCATTTCACTGGATTCGTTGACGTATGTGAACGCCAGGGCCTGATTCCACGACTGCGGGGATAACCACGGGAAAGCACAGGAGGTTACCGTGATGCGGATACTCGGGAAGATCAGCGCCGTTGTCGGAGTGCTATTCCTGCTCGCTCCCTCTGCGGCCTTTGCACAGGCTTCGATTACGGGGGCCGTCAAAGACTCGTCGGGCGCGGTGCTTCCGGGCGTGACTGTCGCAGCCGCTAGCCCTGTGTTGATTGAGAAGGTCCGGACCGTGGTCACCGATGGCAACGGCCGGTTCCAGATCGTCGATCTGCGGCCGGGGACGTACACCATCACGTTCACGCTGACCGGATTCAATACGTTCAAGCGTGATGGCGTGATTCTCAGCGGCGCGGCGGCCTCGACCGTGGATGCCGAGCTACGCGTCGGGTCGTTGGAGGAGACGATCACGGTGACGGGTGAATCGCCGGTCGTCGACACCCATACCCTCACCAAGCAACAAGTGCTGAGCGCGGACGTCGTCGATGCGCTGCCCAGCGCGCGGAACTACGTCACCCTCGCGCGCATGGTCTCGGGCACCAACGCCAGTGGCAATGGTTCGAACGACGTTGGCGGCTCGCAGATTCAGGACGTGGGAGGCAGTCTCACGGTCCACGGCAGTCGGAACACCGACCAGCGCGTCACGGCCAACGGCATCAACACGATGACGCTGCAGGCAGGCGGCAATATCGGCGGCCAGACGCCGGACGTGGGATCGGCGGCCGAGGTGACGATCGACACGACGTCGCTTTCGGCGGATCTGCCGACCGGCGGAGTACGGATCAACTTCATCCCGCGCGACGGCGGCAACCGGTTCGCCGACTCAGCGTTCTTCACGTTCGCCAACAAGAGCCTTCAAGGGAACAACTTTTCCGACGAGCTGAAGACCGCTGGCCTTGCAACGCCGACCCAGATCGTCAGCAACTATGACTTCAACGAGTCCCTCGGCGGTCCGATCAAGCGCGACAAGGTGTGGTTCTGGTTCTCCACCCGCTACAACAATGTGAAGAACGAAGCGGGGATCTTCGAGAACGCCAACGCCTTCAAGCCGAACGAGTGGCTGTATGTCCCGACGACCACGCCGTCGGTCAACGAGGGGCAACAGTTCAACAACAGCCTCCGCGTGACGTATCAGGCGCACCCGAAGGTGAAGATCGCGGGTACCTACAAAGCGGACAAGTGGTGCAACTGTCCGAGCCAGATGAGCGCGACGCGCGCGCATGAGGCCGCGCGCGACCGGCGATTCCCGCGTCTCCGGCAGGAGCATGCCGAGGTGACTTCGCCGATCACCAACAAGCTGCTGTTCGAGGCCGTGGGCCTGCACCTCTTCGAGCGGTGGGGCGACATGCACCTCCGCGTCAAGGGCGGCTCGCTCGACGACCCCGCGATTGAAGCCATCCTCCCGCAGCTGATCTCGGTGACCGAGCAGAGCAATAACCTCGTCTACCACGGGCGCGAGAACGACAACAACACGCTGGTGCCGAACTGGTCCTATCGCGCGGCATTGGCCTACGTCACCGGCACGCACGCGCTGAAGTTCGGTTTCAACCGCACGCACGGGTTCCTCAACGAGTATCAGTACGCGATGAACCCGGTGAGCTACCGGTTCAATACAGCGGTGAATCCCAATACTGGCCAGAGAGAGACAACGGCGAACCAGATCACTGAGATGAACCGGCCCTACAGGGCGATTTCGAACTTAGACAATGACCTCGGGCTCTTTGCGCAGGACCGCTGGACCATGGACCGGCTGACGCTGAACCTGGCACTGCGGTTCGACTTGTTCCAAAGCAGCTTCCCTGCGCAGACGGTAGGACCGGCACCGTTGACACCCAACCGGAACATTACGTTCCCGGCGAACGACAACCTCAACTGGAAGGACATCAGCTACAGAACCGGCTTCATCTATGACCTGGGAGGCAACGGCAAGACCGCGATCAAAGTCGCGCTCAACAAGTACCTGCTTGGTCAAACGTTGAACGGCATCGGCCGTAATCCGAACCCGGTGCTGGCGCTCACGCAGTCGGTCAATCGGTCCTGGACAGATACCAACCGCGACTTCATCCCCCAATGCGACCTGCTGAATCCTCTGCAGAACGGCGTTGGGGACGTCTGCGGCCAGATCTCCGATCTCTCGTTCGGCACCGCGAGGCCGGGCGATCTGTACTCCAAGGATCTGACCACGGGCTGGGGCCATCGTCCGGCGAACTGGGAGTTCTCGGTCGGCGTGCAGCGCGAATTGCTGCCGCGCGTCGCGCTCGACGTGGGCTACTTCCGCCGCATCTGGAAGAACTTCGAGGTGGTAGACAATCTGCTGGTCGCGCCTGAGGACTTCACGAAGTTCAGCCTGACCGTGCCGACCGACCCGAACCTCTCGACGAGCGGCCAGACGCTCACGGGGCTGTATAACGTGGTGTCGACGAAGTTCGGGCAGGTTCAGAACCTGCACGAGCTGTCGGACAAATACGGCAAGCAGATTGACCACTGGGACGGCTTTGATATCAGCGTCAATGCCCGCCTCCAGAACGGGCTCGTTCTCCAGGGGGGGCTCGGCACCGGCAGGCAAATCGAGGACAACTGCGAGATCGTCGCCAAACTTCCGGAAATGCTGTTTCTCACCGGCGCACAGGCGGCGAACACTGCCAACGCGCCGGCGCAGTGGCGCCCCGCGGAGTTCTGCCATCGCCAGGAGCCGATGCTGACGGGGGTCAAGGCCCTGGCCATCTACATCATCCCAAAGATCGATGTGCAGGTATCCGGTTCGTTCCGCAGCACGCCGGGAACGTCGCTCTCGGTGGGCTACACGGCGAACAACGCAATCCTCGCGGCGACCTCGACGCTCGGCCGAGCGCTCTCGGGGACCTCGACGAACATCGTCGTCGGCATCGAGGAGCCGAACAAGGTGTACACCGAGCGCCGCCAAGAGCTCGACATGCGGATCGGGAAGGTGTTGAAGTTCCAGAACACGCGAACGGTCGTCAGCCTCGACATCTACAACGCGCTGAACTCCGACGCGATGATCAATCAGAACCAGGCCTACGCGTCGTACCTGCGGCCGACTGAGATCCTCAATGCGCGCCTCATGAAGATCAGTTGGGCGTTTGATTTCTGATCCGGAGCGGGACTCGGGACTCGGGATGCGAATCCCGGATCCCGGTCCCGGCTCGACTGATTGGGGCGCACCCCTGACCATCACATGACACTTCGTCGGGCTCTGGCATCGGCTGCGATGCTTCTGGCCTGCTCGACACCGCTACTGGCGCGGCAGGCGCCCGTGCCCAATCCTCCCGGCGGACAGGTCACTGAGTATCGACTGCCGCCAGACAAGCTCGAGAGAGCCGAAGGTCTGTATCGCACGATAAACGTATTGCTGATCGTCGAGGTTGCGTATGGTCTCGCGCTGCTCACGCTCGTGCTGAGCCTCCGCGTGAGTGCACGGTTTCGTTCGTTTGCCGAGCGGGTATCGCGGCGGCGCTTTCTGCAGGCTGCGGTATTCATTCCGCTCCTGATACTCACGGTCGACGTGCTGTCGCTGCCAATCGGCATCTACCGGCAGCATCTCGGGCTGGAGTATGGCTTGTCTGTTCAGAGCTGGCCGTCATGGGTGTGGGACTGGACGAAATCCGAGCTGATCACGGTCGTCCTCTCGACGATCTTGATCTGGGGTTTCTACGGTCTGCTGCGCCGAAGCCCGAGGCGATGGTGGCTCTGGGCCTGGCTCGCGTGCCTGCCGCTCATCGTCCTGCTGGTCTTCGTCCAGCCCGTGTTGCTCGCGCCGCTGTTCAACAGGTTCGAGCCGCTCGCAAAAACACAGCCGCAACTCATGGCACCGATCCGAAGCGTGCTTGCCCGCGGCGGCGTCGAGATCCCGGACGCACGGATGTTCGAAATGGTCGCGAGCGAGAAAGTCACGATGTACAACGCCTACGTGAGCGGCATTGGCGCGAGCAAGCGCGTGGTCGTCTGGGACAACACCGCACGCGAGCTCACCATCCCCCAGACGCTGTTCGTGTTCGGACACGAAATGGGACACTACGTTCTCGACCACATCTGGAAGCTGATGGCCTTTCTGAGCGTGATGCTGTTGCTGGTGTTCTGGCTGGCGTATCGTACGATCGGCTGGGTTCTCGCGCGTTGGGGCGAACGGTGGGCGGTGCTGAGCGTCACCGACTGGGCCTCACTGCCGGCGCTGCTCTTGGTCACCACCGTATTCAGTTTCTTCGTCCAGCCGTGCATGAACGCATTCAGCCGATACGTCGAGCATCAAGCCGACATCTACGGTCTCGAGGTCATTCACGGTCTGGTGCCGGAGTCGTCGCAGGTGGCGGCCCAAAGCTTCCAGAAGCTGGGTGAGAAAGCGTATGCCTACCCGACACCGAATCGCTTCCTCGTCTTCTGGACCTACGATCATCCAGACATCGCCTCTCGGGTTCGTTTCGCGCTCGACTATCGTCCATGGGACAGAGGAGAGCCGAACGAGCTCGTGAAGGAGTGAAGTGGTAACACGCCGGTAACACCCGCTCAGTACTGTCGGATTGAAATGCCGGCTGAGGACTGAGACACTCGTCGCCAAGGTGGCCATCAAGCTTCGAACGCCGATGGGGCTGGACGGCAGCGCGTGGCTGTTCGTGCTGCTCGCCCTGCTCACGCTGCTGCCTGCCGCGTGCGTTCTCTGGTTCATGAACGACGCGCTCACCCGCGAATCGGCGTCGGCGCGGCAGCGGGTCCTCGAGGCCTATCGAGGTCAGCTGCGTCTCGTCCGCTCCCGTCTCGACCCGATCTGGCGAGTCCAGTCCTCACGAGTGAACGGCGGCGGCGATCCTGCACGTGTCTTCCAGCGACTCATCACGAGCGAGCTCGCTGAGGGCGCGCTCGTGCTGGACGGGGATGGGACCGTGCAGTATCCGGATCGCGGCTCACGGCCGAGCCCGATCGTCGGCGAGATAGAGCAGCAGATCGCGCTCGCCGCATCGCCGGGCGCCAGTGCGCGCGCGCAGACCATCGAGATGATTGCCTCGCGGCTCGGCGACTATTCCATATCCCTGTCGGCAACCGAGCGGCTGAGACTGATGGATCGGCTACGACAGGTCGCACCGAACGTGTCCCTGCCGACGCAGGCGGCACTGCGTTTGTCGACCGAGATGCTCGACGCCGAGCGGCCGTCACCGGTGCCGGAAGTCATCCGTCAAACGGCGATGCCAGACATCTGGGCACTCACATCGGCGGATAGCCGCGTGATCGCGTTCTATCGGACCGGCCGGCTGGAAGCGATGATGCACGACTTTCTCCATGAGGTCGCTCCGGCAGGCATCACGTTCATCGCGTCCGCGCCAGACGTGCCGGCCGATTCGGAGGCGATTGCCGCGGGCAGCTGGCTTCCCGGATGGCAGCTCACGTTCGTGCCGCTCGACACGTCCTTCGACGCGGGCGCGAGGCGACAGCGAACCATCTATGTCTCCGTCGCGGTCGCGGGCGTTGCGTTGATGACGATTATCGGCGTGGCCGCCGGCGGCACACTCCGTCGTCACCTTCACGTGGCGCGCCTGAAGACCGATCTCATTGCGGCGGCCTCACACGAGCTGCGTACGCCGCTCGCATCGATGCGAGTCCTCGTGGACGGACTCCTGGCGGATGCCGAGCTCGATCCGTTGAAGACGCGGCAGTATCTCGAGCTCATCGCGCACGAGAACACGCGACTCAGTCGCCTGATCGACAACTTCTTGACGTTCTCGCGACTCGAGCGCAGCCGGTATCAGTTTTCATTTGCGTCCTCCGATCCAGCGGCCATCGTCGCTGGCGCTGTTGAGGCCGTTCGCGATCGTGTACCGCCACGCTGCGACCTTCGCGTCGACATTGCTCCGCAGCTGCCTGCACTCAACGCCGACGCTGATGCCCTCGAGACGGCACTCGTCAACCTGCTGGACAATGCCCTCAAGTACACCGACGATGACAAGCGCATCGACATCCGGGCACGCCGGGACGGTGACGCGTCGGTGTTGCTGGAGGTCTCGGATAACGGAATCGGGATCCCCGTTCGCGAGCAGCGGCGGATCTTCCGTCGTTTCTACCGTGTCGATCAGCGGCTCTCGCGCGAGACCGGCGGTGTCGGCCTTGGCCTGAGCATCGTCGATCTGATCGTGCGCGGACACGGCGGTACCGTCAGTGTGCGCAGCGAGCCCGGCTCGGGTAGCACATTCACGCTCCGCCTGCCGTGCGCAAGCGAGGGGACGGTCGCGTGAGCGCAGCACGTGTGTTGCTGATCGAGGATGAAGTGGCATTGGCACGAGGGCTGTCTGATTTCCTTCGCGCGAATGGTTTCGAGGTCACAGTCGCGTCAGACGGGGAGCGCGGTTTGGATGCCGCGATTGGAGGGCAGGCCGATCTGATCCTGCTCGACGTGATGCTGCCGAAGATCAACGGCTACGAGATCTGCCGCGCGGTGCGGGCGCAGGGGATCGACGTGCCCATCCTGATGCTGACGGCAAAGGGCCAGGAACAGGATGTGATCCTCGGCCTCAACCTCGGGGCGGACGACTACATCACGAAGCCGTTTCGAACCGGCGAGCTGATCGCCCGCGCACGAGCCTTTCTCCGCAGGCGCGGCCCGGCATCGACGACCTTCACGTTCGGTGACTGTGAGGTCGACCTCACCGCACGCAAAGTGCACCGCGGCGGCACAGCAGTAGAGCTGACCGCGAAGGAGTTTGCGCTCCTCGCCTATCTCGGCTCACGGCCAGGATGCGCCCTGTCGCGAGATGTGATCCTGAATGCCGTGTGGGGTAACGCCGTGTTCGTCACGCCGCGCAGCATCGATCGCTGCGTCACGACGCTCCGCGCGAAGGTCGAGCCCAATCCTCACAACCCGATCTACATTCAGACGATTCGGGAGATCGGATATCGATTCGAACCGAATGGCACATCGATGTAGAGGCCGGCCTTCACGATGTAGAGGCCGGCGGACACTACGACCGCTGTAGTGTCCGGCTTTAGCCGGACCATGAACGCGCCGGAGTCGATGATTACCCGCCTCGGCCACCACGTCCGTCTCCTTCGGGTGCGCATGTGAGGAGCAGGCCGGTTTCATGGCCCGTGCACTCGCCAGGTCGGTAGAACGTCAGCAGACGGCCGCAGATGATCACCGACACCCAGGCGCACAATGAGATCGCGGCAATCACCTTGGCGCGTCTCGGCGCCTCCAGCGTCGCATCCGGACCGAAGGCCTGCCGATACGACGTGAGGTAGAACATCGAGGCATTCACGCCGCCAATCGTCAGGAAGAGCAGCTTGAAATGAAACGAGGGGTTGTAAATGTACTGGTCGGGCTCCGTCAGCAGGAACATCAGACCCGTTGTGATGTTGATCGCGAATCCCAGAAGTCCCCATGGGATGAACCGATGGACGGCGGCAATCGGCACGCGCTTCGCCACGCCCAGGAGCCGCAGGTCGAACGTCCCGATTGATCCAACGAGGAGGCACAACCCAAGAAAGTGCAGGCTTTCGGCAATCGGCCAACCCCATGCCGATCGCATGATGTGGACGACGGGGGAATGGGCTCTGATTGCGGCGACGAGCCACACTTGAAAGTCGTGCATGCGTCAGCCCGATGCCGTGAGACGTGTGTAGGTATAGGCGAGCAGTCGCCCTGCCGTGATGGCGCCCGTCCAACAGACCAACGACACAATCGCCAGACGCTGCACGCGCGGCGACACACCTGGCTCTGGTGTCGTTGTGTCGGTTCGCCACGTGTCGTCAAACACCTGCCGTCCGATCTTCACGTACAGCACCAGCGCAATCGCGATGAGCAGCAGCTTGAGATAGAAGACCGGGTTGGTCAGTGCCTTCGTCGGATAGCCGATCAGCAGCAGGACGCCTGACACGGCGTTCACCCAGAACCCGGACCAGAGCACCGGCACGAAACGCCGCATCTCCGCCAGCGGAACTCCACGACCGACGCCGAGGACCCGCAAGTCCAGCGCGACACCGATCCCCACCGCGAACCCCATGCCGATCGCGTGGAGAGACAGAATACCTGGAAACGCGAGGAGCGAAGGCGAACCGACGACCCATTGACTGAGCTCGGTCGATTCCAGCCACACGAAGAACGGATTGATATTCACAGCCGCACGTTTGAAGATGACCTAGAGTGTGCCAGACAGATTACCGCTTTGTTACCGGCGGTTCACTGGCTGAATGATCCGCGGTGGGCAGGCGCAAGCGAGCCGACAGCCCGCCGCTCGACGATTCACCGAGCTCGATCGCGCCTTCGTAGAGCTCGGCGAGGTCTCCGACGATTGCCAGCCCGAGACCTGTCCCAGGGACGACTTCGTCTGCTCGCACGCCTCGCTGTAGAACCCTTTCCCTCAGCGCAGGGTCCAAGCCAGGGCCGTCGTCTTCGACGACGATGACGACAGCGTCGGCGCCTGAACGCGACGAGGCGATCGTGATGCGACTCCGGGCCCACTTGCACGCGTTGTCAAGGAGGTTTCCCAGCATCTCCTCGAGATCTTCCCGCTCGCAGCGGACCGTGTGATCCAAGGGAATCTGAACGTCGATTGTCAGACCCCGCTCGGCATGGAGCTGTAGCAGCGTCCGTGTCAGCGCGTCTGCCGAAGGCTGGACGAGACAGTGTGCGCCCGGCGTCGCTCCGGACGCCACGGCTCGGGCGTGCGCGAGGTGGTAGTCGATGTGCGTGCGCATCCGCTCGACCTCTCGGCCCACGGATGCGGCCACGTCCGCGTGGCCCGATCGTTCCGCGCGTTGCGCCTCCTGTGACAGGACGGCGAGTGGCGTTTTGAGGCCGTGTGCGAGGTCGCCCGCCTTCGCAACCGCGCGCCGCACGGTTCGCTCGCGTTGGTCGAGCAGTGCATTGAGATCGTCGACGAGCGGCTGCACCTCGGCTGGGTAGGTGCCGGTCAACCTACGCGCCTGGCCCTTGTGCACCGACGCCAGTCGCGCCCGGAGTTGTTCCATGGTCGACAACCCTTTCCGAACTTGCCAGGCACCGGCGGCCATGCAGACAATCGCCAGCGTGCCAACGGTGAAGAAGTGAAACATCAGGCCGTGAATCACCGAGATGATGCGCGGGTACACGTACATGACGTGCACCAACACGAAGCTCACCGTGAACAGGAAGCCGATCGTCCAGAGCACCGATCCCATGAGCACGCGCGATCGCAGTGAGGGGACGCGCATCAGTGAGGTTCCTTCGTCGGCGTCATCGCGCCGGCCATGCGATATCCCAACCCGCGCGCCGTCTCGATCACATTCGAGCCAAGCTTCCGTCGCAATCGCGCGATGAACACTTCCACCGTGTTCGACTCGCGATCGAAGTCCTGCGCGTAGATGTGGTCGGTCAACTCGGCGCGCGATACAACGCGTCCGTTGTGGTGCATGAGGTATGAGAGGACCCGGAATTCATGGCTCGTCAGCACAATCGGCTGGCCGTCGAGCGTCACGCGCGCCGACCGCGGGTCGAGCGAGACTCGTCCCGAGCGCAGCTCCGGCTGAGCACGACCGCTCGCACGGCGTATCAATGCTCGCAAGCGGGCGAGCACTTCTTCCATCTGGAACGGCTTCGTGACGTAGTCGTCTGCGCCGCTGTCGATGCCCAGCACCTTCTCAGACCAGGTTCCGCGCGCTGACAGCACGAGTACGGGAACGGCGATCTCGGCCTCGCGCCAGCGGCGGAGCAGCGTGACCCCGTCGAGAGCGGGCAGGCCGAGGTCGAGGACGACGGCGTCGTACTGTTCGGTCTGACCGAGGAAATCGGCCCGCTCGCCATCGGTGGCGCAGTCCACGGCGTACCCCGCCTCGGTCAACGCCTCGGCGAGCTGGTTCGACAGCGAGATCTCGTCCTCGACCACCAGTACGCGCACACGACTGTTATAGCCTGACTGCACATGAACAGGCGATGAACGCGCGCCAAACCCCATTTGGGATTAGCGATCTTGGATTTTTGATTCCTTGGCGATTGGTGATTAGTGATTGTTGATTTATTTACGATTCTGCGCTGGAGTCACACCGGATTCATCAATAAATCCCCAATCAACAATCCCCAATCAACAACCAATCAAAAATCAACAATCGCTAATCACTAATGCTCTACGAACGTCAGCGTCTTGAGGAGCTCCGTGTATTTCGCGTCGTAGGCATTCAGCGTGTCCAGCGGAATCGTGTCCTTGATCTCGCCCAGTACGTGCGGCGGAGCGTTGCGGTCCTTGAACCGCGGCCAATTGGGGAGACCCTTGCCATTCGGGTCGCCACTCTTCGCGAAGTTCACCCAGTACGACGACATCTGATCCGCCATCGTACGGTCCTTCTCGGATGCCATCGCCAGCTTGGGAGAGCTCACATCAGGGATCGTCCGCGGCGCCCACAGGTTGTTGAAGACGTATACGATTTCG
>Ga0114129_10013098_pt1 | contig 11813 bp, 12 predicted proteins | sample RhiMetdeltSRZDD1_FD_80071 | JGI IMG/M metagenome (GOLD analysis project Ga0114129, IMG submission 80071) | Populus rhizosphere microbial communities from Tennessee, USA - Rhizosphere MetaG P. deltoides SRZDD1 (version 2) (version 2) | ecosystem: Host-associated > Plants > Roots > Rhizosphere >... | reverse complement strand
CGACCGCGCCCGGGCGGCGCGCTACCGATCAGAGTCACCTATGATGCGCCGTGTCATCTGCAACACGCCCAGCGCGTGACGCAGGCGCCGCTGTCAGTGCTGGCGGCGATTCCCGGTCTCGAGCTGGTGCCTCTGCACGATTCCGACATGTGTTGTGGCAGCGCCGGCATCTACAATCTCATCGAGCCCGCTACCTCGGATGCGGTGCTTGCGCCAAAGCTGGCCAACATTTCCGCGACGCGCGCGCCATGGGTCGCAACGGGCAATCCCGGCTGCCTGATGCAGATCGGCGCGGGGTTGATTCGCGCCGAAATGAGCGCGCGCTCGATTCATCCGGTCGATCTATTGGACGCATCCTACGCGGCGATCGGCCAGTAGCGCGACCGCGACCCACTGACTTAATTGCAAAATATGGCGGAGCTCAATGAGTATTCCGCGCTGCACAACGGTGCGCTCTTCTTCGATCGCTCCGACAGAACGCGCATGCGCGTCGCCGGACCGAAGGCCGTGGAGCTCGTCACCGGCATGGTGACGAACGACGTTTCGGCGCTCGCACCCGGCGAAGGCCAGTATGCTGCAGCGCTGACACCAAAAGGAAAGATCGTCGCCGATATTCGCATCTTCGCATTCGAGGATTCGTTGCTGATCGATACATCGGCCGCCGCGGCGCCCGGATGGAAGGAGATGGTGCGGAAGTACATCAATCCGCGCGTTGCTCCTTATCACGACGTCACCTCGGAGACGAGCGACTTCGGTATCTTCGGACGTTCAGCGCGAACTGTAGTGGCGAAAGTGCTCGACATCGACGACAAGGATCTGCTTGCGCTGCCGCCATACGGTCACATCAGTCGACCGTTCGGCGAAGTAACGGTCACCGTTGCGCGCGTTCCGGATCTGGATGTCGAAGGCTTTGATATTTTCATCCCGAGCCAGGCTGTCGGCGCGCTGAAGAACAGCTTTCATTCGGCCGGTGTCAACGTCGGCAGCAGGGAGACGTGGGACATCGCGCGCATCGAGAGCGGGCGACCGGAGTGGGGCGTCGACATGGACGATTCGACGCTGCCGCAGGAGGCAAATTTCGACGAGCTCGCCGCGATTTCGTACACGAAAGGCTGTTACATCGGCCAGGAGACGGTCGCGCGCGTGCACTTTCGCGGACACGTCAATCGATTTCTTCGCCGGCTCCGCTTCGTCACTCGTCCCCCGCCGCCGAAAGGCGCCGAGCTGGTCGACGAAACCGGAAAAGTGATCGGCGAAATCAGGAGCTCCGCGCTGTCACCTCGCTTTGGCGGAGTGGCGCTGGGAATGGTGCGGCGCGAAATCCTTCCTGGAACGACGCTGCAGGCGCGATGGCCCGATGGTGAATGCAGCGTACAAGTCGAACAAAACGAAAAAGGCGCCACTGTTTAGTGGCGCCTTTAGCATCATCAGAAGTATCGCGCAAATCTAGACGTGTCGCACCGATCTAGAGGATCTCGCGATGCTTACTTCTTCTTGGTGGTGGTCTTGGTCGTCGTGGTCGTCGACGCCGTGGAGCTGGCGGTCGTGTCCATCTTCATGCCGGTATCCATCGCTGCCGGGGCCGGAGCCATTGCCGGAGCGGAGGTGTCGGCGGTCGCAGCTTCGTCCTTCTTGGACGTACATGCAGCGAGAACCAGAACTGCGGCGACAAGGGCCAGGCGCTTCATTTACGATCTCCTTGAGAGGCAAACGTGGAAAATTCGCCGGTCCGTGCACGCGATCGCAGTGCCCGTTTTTGGCGCGGGCAAGAATCTATCTCATCAGAAAGCAGTGTCAAGGGTAACGCACTCCGCCTAGTAGGCGTCTGACACGCGGACTAGATTTCTCGAAAGTTGGTTTTTCCCCCGGAGCATTAGTGTCAGTCCTGCCAGAAACATTTGGTGCGCTAAAGCGTTCCGCTTACGGTGCGCCCGAACGACGCGTGCAATCCGTCAAGGATGAGCTACGCGCGAATCTTTTGACGCGGCTCGCGACGCGCAAATCGATCTTTCACGGTGTCATCGGTTACGAAGAGACCGTCATGCCGCAGATCGTTAACGCGCTTCTCAGCAAGCACAATTTCATTCTGCTCGGACTGCGCGGTCAGGCAAAATCCCGAATTCTGCGATCGTTGATCACTCTGCTCGACCCTGCATTGCCGATCATCGCCGGCAGCGAAGTCAACGACAATCCGTTCAAGCCGGTCTCGAAATACGGCAGGAATCTGCTCAACGAAGCAGGCGACGATACACCGATTGCCTGGCTCGAGCCGGAGCAGCGCTATGTCGAGAAGCTCGCCACTCCGGATGTGACCGTCGCCGACATCATCGGCGATCTGGATCCGATCAAGGCAGCTCGCGGCGGACACATCCTCGGCGACGAGCTGACGATGCACTACGGAATGCTGCCCCGCGCAAATCGCGGAATCTTCGCGTTGAACGAGCTGCCTGACCTCGCCGGGAAAGTGCAGGTGAGTTTGTTCAACATCATGCAGGAAGGCGACGTTCAGATCAAAGGCTACCCGGTCCGCCTCCCACTCGATGTGATGCTGTGCTTCACCGCCAATCCCGAGGATTACACCGCGCGCGGCAAGATCATCACGCCGCTCAAGGACCGCATTGGCAGTGAAGTCATCACTCACTATCCGGAGAGCGTCGACCTCGGCATGGCTATCACCAATCAGGAAGCGTGGACCGCGCGCGGAGCCGGCAAAGTGCGAGTTCCTGATTTCATTGCCGAAGTTATCGAGCGCGTTGCTTTCGAAGCCCGCGGCGACAAGCGCATCGACAAGCGCTCGGGAGTCTCGCAGCGGATGCCGATCAGTGTGCTGGAGAACGTCGTCTCAAACGCAGAGCGGCGCGCAATTCAGACCGGGGAACGTGACATCGTTCCGCGTATCGCCGACATCTACGCCGCGCTCCCGGCAATCACCGGCAAAATCGAGCTGGAATACGAGGGCGAGCTGGTGGGCGGTCACAACATCGCGCGCGAGCTCATTCGTCGGGCGGCTGACGCTACCTACCAGGATCGGGCGGGCGGCATCAGCACCGACGAAATCATCATGTGGTTCGATGTCGGCGGTGCGCTGCAGGTTACGGACGATGTTCCGGTGGAAGCAGTCGTCGAGGGATTCGGCAGTGTGCCGGGACTGATGCAAGTCGTAAATGCCGCGGGCCTCGCGCCAATGGATGATCTCCCGGTTGTTGCCGCCGGATGCGAGCTGGTGCTCGAGTCGCTGGTCGCGCGCAAGAAAATCACGCGCTCCGATGCCGGCACCTACGGTCGCGCAGTAGAAGAAAAACGTCGCCGTCCGTATCAGGATTAGCTCGTGCCGGTTCTCACAGTCTCACGGCTTTACGGGTCGGGAGGCTCTGAGGTAGCCGCGATCGTCGCAAAAATTCTTGGCTGGTCGTTGCTCGACAACGCTGTTGTCGACGCCGTTGCCGCGCGCATGGGTATGAGTGTCGCGGAAGTTCAGGCACGGGAAGAGCGCGTCCCATCACTGGTCGAGCGGCTGACTTCGGCGATGGCGATGGGATCGCAGGAGTGGGCGACGCCGCTCGCCTCCGCGAAGCGACCGACCGACGAGCAGCTGATCGAAGTGACACACCACATCATCGAAGAAGCCATCGCCAGGGGCCCGCTGGTCGTAGTCGGTCGCGGCGCACAGGACATGCTGGCTGCGAGAGAGGACACCCTGCACGTGTTCTGTTACGCGCCACGCAAAGCGTTAATCGCGCGAACGATGCAGCGCGAGGGAGTGGGCGCAGAAGAAGCTGAGCGTCTGGTGGAAGAGACCAACAAGCAACGCGATCAGTGGGTGCGGCTACATTGGGAGCGCGATCGCCGGGCGCACGAGAATTTCGATTTGAGTGTGAACACCGAGCGGCTCGGCATTCAGGGAGCGGCGGATTTAATCGTTACCGCGGCGCGAATGAGGTTCAAGCTCCCGCGATAGCCTATCGGTCTCGCCTGGACTCGCTGAGAATCCGGCTTCAACTTCTGGTACCATCCACTGGGAGACGCGATGGCCGACCCGACCACTCAGCCAGTCGCGGAGCGTTCCGGCTCTGGATTCCTTGCCGGCTCCGTGATCATGGTGATCCTGAACGGCTTTGTCTCTACGATCCGGTCGCGAGCAGGTGGCCAAGCGACTTCGTACATCATCGGTACCATGTTCGGCGGGGCGGTTGTTTTCGCTCTGATCGCCGCGGTTTTGTACGGTATTGCCACAGCTATCAAGAAACCGACTTCCCGACGGGGACGACTCAAGCTGGTGTTCTGGACTCTCGTGGTTCTGTTCATCCTCCATCTTCTCAGCGCTTTGGGATCCGGCGTGGAGCGGGCCGGTGCACAGGTGGTCAGCCAGGAGGAACGGAGTGGGCTGCGCGTAAGCACAGATTCGATCTGGAACAGTCCACTTGGCTTCACGCTCCCGAATCCGGGACCGACTTTCGTCGCCACTCGCGACGTCGAGCGTCGCATGGCCGAGCAGTTCGGAGGCCAAATGCCGCCGGCGTTGGCGATGTGGTCATTTCGCGATACGAGCAGAACCCGCGGTCTGGCAATTCAGGTCACCAAGCTTGCCGGGCTCGACGAAAAGGGTTTTCGCGAGTTTGCGCTGGGACTTCGAGAAGGCGTGCAAATCTCGAGGGTGATCGCAGATTCTGTTTTCTGGGAGCCGGTTCGCCGCGAGGCGGTGCTCACCGCGCGCCACCCGAACGGACTCTATCTGACGACTCGCTGCGTCCCGCGCACCAAACCTCCACAGGAATTCGTGGTCTGCGTCCAGACATTCAGCGTCGACTCGACTGGATTAGCAGCGGTGAGCAATGGGCTAAGAGTAATGCCGTGATGCCTGTCGCCGAGAGCGTCTACACCGAGGAGGTGTTACTCCAAAAGAAGTTTTCGCGACTCCGTACTGTGAGCCGGGCTCGTGTCGACCAACGACGCCAGCGGACGCCCACACCAGCGACGCGCCGTAATCGAGGACGCTTCATCACCGAGCGCTTCAGCCTGCTCGAGTAACAGTATCGCGGCTTCAACGCGAGCGATCGAAAAGGACAATGCTCGCGCTCCGACTTGGCTGGAGTCTTTGTCGGTTCCGCCGCTGAAATGAGTCTCGATTTGCTCGATCGCGTCGGAGACCGATTTGGCACCGGCGTCAAGCTCGACGCGCTGAATTCTGCGCACACGCGCGCGGATGTCGTTGGACCACGCCGACAATGCATCGACCTTTTCGATCGCGCGCATCGTGTCGAGACTCAGGACATTCGTCGTTCCTTCCCAAATCGGGAGGACTTGGGCATCGCGCAGCAATCGCGGAATGCCCGTGTCTTCGACGTACCCGGCGCCACCGAATGCCTCGATTACTTCGCTCGCGACTGCCACGGCTTGCTTGGCGGTGTACAGCTTGGCCACCGGAATGAGAAGTCGAAGCAACTTCAGCTCGGCCTCACTCGCCTCACCGGCTTCTTCCCTGCCCAGCAGCTCAACGACTCGGAAAGCAAGCACGAATGACGCGCGAAATTGAAGCGCGAGCTCCGACAGAGTCTCGACATGCAACGGCTGTTCGATGAGCGGTTTCTCAAATGCGACTCTGCGCCTGGCATAGTCGGTAGCGAGAGCAATCGCGCGACGCATTCCGGCCACAGCAGCGACGGCGTTGTACACACGTGTGACGTTGAAGAGCGTCGCAATCTTCCGAATGCCGTCGCCTGCACCGCCAACCAGACGTGCCGGTGTACCTTCGAGAGTCAGCTCCGCCGTCGGTAACGCACGCGTGCCAAGCTTGTCCTTCAATCGCTCGACGCGAATGTTGCGCAGCAGGCCCTCGCGGTCGCGCAGAGTGATGAGGAATACGCTCAAGCCGGCGCCGCCTGCCGGTGCACCTTCGATGCGTGCGAGCGTCATCGCCATCTGCGACGTCGTGGCAGAGGTAAACCATTTGAGGCCGTACAGCCGATAGTCGTTGCCCGATTCACATCTTGCGATGGTCGATGTGCTGGCAACGTCCGACCCGCCGCTCCGCTCGGTCATCCACTGCCCCGAGGTCCAGAAATGTCTCGGATCGCGGGAGGTCAGATGCGCGAATAATGGTCGGGTCGATTCGTCGCCATGCACCTCGAGGAAACGTGCCGCACCGTCGGTCATTGCCAGTGGGCAGCTGTACAAAGCCGACGACGGCGCGAACAGGTACAGGCGGGCGAACTGATCGATGCGTGAATGAAGGCCGTGAGCGCGCTCATATGCGGTAGCGACAATTCCTTCGGTCGCCGAAATCCGATCCAGCTCCTGCCACGCTTCGCTGGTGTCGATACGGTCGACCCGTCGACCCCAGGCGTCGTACGGAACGTGACGCGGCGGCGATCGCTCCGCCTCCTCTCCGAGAGCAAGAATGTCCGTTACCGCGCGTTCTCCGAGTCGACGCAAATCGGGTTCGACTTCGCTAAGAACTTGCGCGGGCAGCCGCCAGCGAAGGTACGACCGCAAAACAAGGTCATCGTCGTACTGATTCGCAAGCTTTGGTGAATCCTGGATGAACTCGGCCATGCGCTCTGTATAATTGATGACATGCGGGTCGCAGCCATCTACGACATCCATTCCAATCTACCGGCTCTCGAAGCCGTGTTGGGCGAAATTGGCCGTGAGAAAGTAGATCAGATCGTGGTCGGCGGCGATGTCGTCCCCGGACCCATGCCCCGTGAAACAATCGACCGGCTTCTAGCCGTAGATCTTCCTATGCGATTCATCACCGGCAATGGGGATCGTGAGATCGTCGCCAGGATGCGCGGCATCGAGACGGGGACGGTGCCGGAGAGATTTCGACATGTAATGGGATGGGTCGCTTCGCAGCTCGGACCTGACGACGAAACATTGCTGGCGAGCTGGCCGAAGACCACGAGCCTCGAGGTCGATGGACTTGGGAGTGTGATGTTCTGCCACGCCACTCCACGCAACGACATGGAGATCTTCACGCGCCAGACGGCGGAGGCGAAGCTGCGACCCATCTTCGAAGCCGTCGAGGAATCCATCATCGTCTGCGGACATACGCACATGCAGTTCGATCGACGGATTGGCGGCAAGCGTGTCGTCAACGCCGGGAGTGTCGGACTTCCGTTCGGAAAACCGGGCGCGTACTGGCTGATGCTTGGGCCCAAGATTGAATTGCGTCACACTCTCTATGACTTCGCCAAAGCGGCTGATCGGGTTCGGGCGACGCAGTACCCGGAAGCCGAGTCGCTGGCAACGCGCGACATTCCGCAGCCAGCCTCGGAAGCCGAAATGATCGAGCGCTTTTCCAAGGCGGAGCTCAAATGACGTCAACCACATCCGCGCTTTCTCCCACCGGGTCAAAGCTCGACACGACGCCGATGCCACCGCAGCGACGTCGAATTCGCGAAGGCCTGATCTATCGAGTGCTCGATCGCACGATCGGCACGATCCAAATTCTGTTCGGGATTGGCGCGCTTGTCGGACTCACGATTGGAGCGCTGGCGGGTGACAGTGATGTCAGGATTCTGGAGGTGCTACTTGGTATTCCTGTAATGCTTCTGACCGTTGTCGCCGGCTTTCTCTTATACCGCGGCTCACGCGTTGGTATCGCACTCTCACTGGGACTCCAGCTCTTTCAGGTTTTTCCGGTGATCATTTCGCACACCGCCGTGCGCTACGTCGCGGGGCTGCAGTGGACGCTTCGGTTTGGCGGCCCGAGAATCTGGAAGCCGTGGGGATTCGAAGGATCCTTCATGGTTCTCAACGACCCCGCGTTTCCAGCAGTCATGATCAGCGTCAATGTCGTCGCGCTCGTGACAGCGCTTTATCTGGTGAGCCGACTGCGCGAGCCATCACAAAACTCTGCAGTAAATCTCGCGTAACAGCTGAGCTAGTATCCTCTTCCGTAGCAACGGCCTGCGTCATGCGATTGTCTTTTTGTGACTCTCGCGTTTTCTGGTGACACCATGCCTTTGCAATACGAATCTCTTGACCCAGCTACGCGCCGCTTCGCGATCGCCGAGCTCGACAGCGACATCACTACCGGCGCTTATCACACATCGGAGCGGATCCGGCACACGGCAATCGCCGAGTATCAGCGTTATCTGCATGAGGCGCTGAGATACTACGACGATCGCTGGCTCGAGGAGCACGCATCGGATCTGATGATCGATTTCGAGCCGCGACGCACGCCGAGCGGTGGACAAACCGCGGTCAAGCTTCCGCAGATGGCGGCGCGCATGCTGGCGGAAGGGGATTTCAACCGCTACTACATGCGCGGCGTTGCGTTGCGCGCGGCCGAGGAAGGAAGACAAGTCGTCGAGGTTTATCGCGCACGACTTTCAATGGAGCCGCGGCGCGAATCGGCGGAGCTGGAAGGCCGTCGACTTCCCGCCGATGAGGTCCTAAAATATCTGCGCGGCGAACTGAGCTCCGATCCCTTCGTGACCGCACTGGGCAGACCCAACTCAGGACTGAGCGTACGACTGGTCTAAATCAGAATCGAGCGACCTCGTATGCACCCTGGCTCTGGTTGTTGCTGGCGCTGTTCGTCATTCGGGTAATCGCACAACCGCTGTCGTTGATAGTGGATTCGCCGCTGTTGCCACGATTCGAGTCGTGGCACGGCGGCGTTCTTCCCTATCCGGCACTGCTTCTCGCGCAGCTTCTGATCATCGCCTGGTTTACACGTACGGCGTGGAGATTCAGTAAAGGCGACGTGACGCCGCATCGCCGCCGCGGCGTCTGGGTCATGACATTCGGCATGATTTACTTCCTCACAATGCTGGCGCGATTGATCCTTGGGCTGACGGTGATGCGCGGGAGTCGGTGGTTTACGTCGTATCTGCCGACTTTTTTCCACCTGGTGCTCGCGAGCTTTCTGCTGCTCTATGCGCACTACCACCTGCGAGCAACCGAAACTGCAGACTGAGGCCTACGGACCAAGTGCATTTCGGACTGCGGAATGATTAAGGACTCGGACGGTCCGCGTCCTGAATCATTCCGAAGTTAGCAGTGCCGTTAGTCCGTAGGCCTCGGTCTGTAGTCGTTAAACCTGCCCCACGAACATGCTCCGATAATGCCGGTACCAATCGCTCTGAAAGGTTTCCGCTGGATCAAGTCGCTTCTTCAGCCGCAGGAATTCCGGGAACTGTGGGTAGGCAGCGATCACCTGCCGCGGCTCCGCCCAGCGGTGATAGGTGAGGTAATAGCTCCCGCCGTATGACAGCCCGCGATCGATGAGGCGGCGGAATTCGCCCTTCGCTTTTTCGACGCCGGCCGGATCGGGCATCACGTGGATGTTGAAGATGATGCACGCGTATGGCTGCTTCGCCCACGCCAGCTTGGTCTCATCATCTCGCTCGATCAGTCGGATCGTTCCATAAATGAGATCAGTGTTGTTCGCCAGAAAATCGGTCCGTACGTCACTGAGGAAGCGCGGGAGGTCCTGCCGGGGTACGTAAATCTCCGTGATCATCTCGCTGCCGTGCGCATACTGGCCAAGTCGCGAGCCGAGCGCCTCATGGTAATCGGGAACGTAAGTGCTCATCTGGTGCTCGTCGGACCAGTAGTACTGACCTGAAGTCGTCAGGTAATAGCTCGAGTACGCCTTGAATGCGCGGGCGCGATCGACGTGCGCCAGATAAATCAGCTCGTGCCAGTTCTCGGTTTCCAAATGCAGTCTCGTCGCCGGCATCGGAGTCGAATCATCGACGGGCTTGTAGCAGGAGAAGACGCCCTTGCGCAACAGCATCTCCGGCTTGAGCTCGGTCGCGAACTGGAAGTCGCCGTACTGAAAACCGGCGGCGATTCGGCGCTCGAACATCGATGGCAGCTGCTCAATGTCGATTACTTCGACGATGCGCTGCACCTTGTGGCGCCGCGCCAGTCGCAGACGCGTCGTCACGATCGGTCCGAACAATCCGTAACCGCCGATTGCCGCGCGAAAAAGCTCCGAATTCTCGCTCCGACTGCAGCGGCGCACGCGACCATCGGGCCCGATAATGGTGAAAGCAATCACGTCACCAATGAACGGCCGCAAAGTCAGACCGCGGCCATGGACGTTGGCTGAAAGCGCGCCACCGATACTCAGCTTGTCCGCGCCCGTCTGCTTCTGGACGAACGCCCACGACGGATTGGTCCCGCGTTGCGTATCGACCAGGTACTTGTACAACTCAGGCCACTGGATGCCGGCCTCGACTTCGATCTCCCCCTTCTCTCGATGGAATTCGAGCACTCGACTCATTCCGTTCATGTCGATGAGTGTCGTGTCGGTACCAAACTGCTGACCGCCCATCGCGTGGCGTCCGCCTGCCACGCTGATTGCACCGCCCTGTGATCGTGCGCGACGAACGACCGCTTGTACCGCGTCGATTGAATCAACGCGCGCGATCTCGCGCACGCGAGTTGGGTTGAGGTGCGAGTGGACGTCGTTGACGACGACGCCTTCGCCGCCGACCTGCGGCGCAGTCTTGCAGGCGGCGACGGTAGCGACGCCGGCCCTGGCAGCCAATTGTAGGAAGTCACGCCGTGACAGCATTAATCCTCCTGAGTGGCGGTCGTACTGTGGAGATGAACCGCGCTGCCTTGTAGATCATCCAGAACGCGGCTCCCTGAATCACGTGATAAAACGCATTGTGATCCATGTAGACCGGGTGAATTACGATGTGTGCTCGCTGCACTACCGCGGCCGTCAAAGTCAGCGCAATTCCGGCGATGCCCCACCCTAGAGCGCGCGCCTTCTGACGGCGGTAAGTCGACACCAACGCGTAAAGCAGGAACAGCGTTGAAGGCAGATAGCCGATGATCGCAACCAGGAAATTGCGCGACACGAACAAAACGATCAGCGCCAGGCCCGCCAGAATCGTGATGGCGACGGCTCGCGCTACCTGCTCGGCCTTCGGCGATAGCTGGAGGCGCGCAGCCGCGAACCAGGCCGCGAGACTGGTCACAAGAATCGTCAGCAGCGTTGCCGGCCAGAGTATCGCCCGGCCGTTACTGTCTGCCGGCTTGAAAAATCCGTGAACTGTTCCACCGAGCAGCGAGGCGGCGCCCGCAGCGGCAAAGAAAACGACGAACCAGAATCGCAGCGTTGGATCACTCGGCTGCGGTTTCAGCAACAACGCGACGATCAGCGCGCACTCCAACGCCAGCCCGTAATCGGTCAGGGTGACGGCTGGGTCTGTAAATGGTGCGTTCATGGCGATCGGGGTTGAGGTTGATCACGTCACTTTGACGTTGCCTGAACACTACCCGCCGCCGCCGGGTTACGCGTTACGAACTATGACGTAGAAGCCCGGTTCCCTTCACGTAGAACCGCGGCAACCTGCATCCAAACAGGCGTTAGTCGCCTGACAGACCTACTGCGGATTGGTTGCCCAGATCGTTGACTCGGTGACGAACCCGTAGTCTGGAATCTCCAGTACGCCGACGATCAGCTGCGCTATGTCGGGCGCGGTCAGCTTGCTCATGTTCTGCGGCTTGACGGGTTGCGACTCGTTGGCGCCGAAGCTCGTTTGCACTTCGCTGGGATTGACCTGCATCACCCGGATGTTGTGCTGCCGCAGCTCTGCCCGCCAGCACTCAGTCAGAGCATGAAGTGCAAACTTGCTCGCGCAGTATGCCGACCCATTGGCAAATCCGCGCTGCCCCGCGGTCGACGAGATGTTGACGATGTTGCCGTAACTGCGGCCGATGAAATGTCGCGCCGACTCGCGCGCAACCAGCATCGCGCCGAGGACGTTGGTCTGCCAGACGCGAAAGAACTCCTCGGCGGTGAGATCGACAAGCGGAGCGAAGGCGCCGAAGCCGGCGTTGTT
>Ga0114129_10013097_pt1 | contig 11813 bp, 7 predicted proteins | sample RhiMetdeltSRZDD1_FD_80071 | JGI IMG/M metagenome (GOLD analysis project Ga0114129, IMG submission 80071) | Populus rhizosphere microbial communities from Tennessee, USA - Rhizosphere MetaG P. deltoides SRZDD1 (version 2) (version 2) | ecosystem: Host-associated > Plants > Roots > Rhizosphere >... | reverse complement strand
GTCGGGGCTCCAGACCATCGACCCCAGTACCTCTCCCCTTGAGGAGTAGGGCCACGTCCGCTTCTTGCCGGTTCGCAGGTCGAGGACAGCGACGGCGATCGACAGGCCGCTGCAGCCGAAGGGCCGGTAGGCGATTTTCGACCCATCCCGGCTAATTGCAATTGATTCGGCGTTCACAGAGCCGTCGACCTTGACGGCCTTTCCGCCTTGGTAGGGGACGCGGTACAGGCCCGAGGCGGATCGGCAGTCATCGACGGCATCAGAGAACCAGACCGCGTCGCGGTCCTCGCTCAGCGCGAAGGCGAACTGGCCTGTGGGCGTCTCGGTGAGATAACGGCTGACCTTGCCGCTGGCGGTCGAGACGACCGCCAGTCGGCCGCCGATCTCGGCCAGGAAGGACGTGGGCGCGGTGACAGTTGGAAGGGCCGGCTCGACCGTCCTTGGCAGGTCGTTGATGTCGGCGATGACCAGGCCCGCGGTCAGGACACAGGCGGCGACCACGGCGACTGCGAGCCGTCGCCAGCGGCGGCTGCGGCTCCGGCGGCGGATTGCGCTCGGGTCGGGCTGGCGGGCCATCTCGGCGCCGTACTCGGCAGCACGGCGCAGCTGCTGGGCCAGGCGGTCGTCAAGCACGGTGCACATCCTCACGGTCGACCTCCACGCCCAGTGCCCTGGCCAGCGCGCGCCGTCCCCTGGCGAGCCGGCTCTTGGCGGTTCCGCTGGGAATCCGCAGGTGCCTTGCCACCTCGTCCAGACAGTTCAACCAGGTAGTGGAGCACCAGCACCTCACGCTGGCTGGCCGGCAGGCGACGCATCGCAGCCAGCAGGTCGAGCATGTCAGAGGGTGGCTCGGGCGCCGCTTGGGGCGGGGCGAGCCGGCCGAGCATCCGTAGCTGCCGCTTGGTGCGGCGCAGGACGGTGAACGCCTGGTTCAGCGCTACCCGACGCACCCAGGCCTCTGGCGCCTCGTAGGCGCGGACCCGTGACCAGCGCGCCGCCGCGCGGGTGAAGGCTTCTTGCACCACATCCTCGGCTTCGTTGAGGTCGCCGAGCACGACGAAGAGCTGGCCGACCACTCGGCCGAAACTGGCCATCGAGAAGGCGTCGAAGTCGTCGCCTACGGCCGCCACCCCTCCCTCGCACTCGCCGGTCCTAGAGCAAACACGCCCTCGGCGTCCGAAGTGTTCCCACAACCCGCTGGCGCCTACGCGGGCACCGCGCCCCTCCGCTGTGGACGGCTCGTGGGCATGAGGAGCCGACACCAACCAGTAGTAGATGTTCTGCTCACTGGTCGCGAGTTGGGCCGCAGCCCCAGACTGCCTCTGGCCTGGAAGTTGCCGTTCAGCGATCGCCGCCGATGGTCGACCTTAGACGGTCTGGCGATGACCTGGATCGATCTGGCCTGTCGGGTGAGACTATGGATCGCTCAGGCCGGCGCGGGCAGCGCCACACTGCTCAACGTCCTCGAACGACAGCTGCCTGCCGCAGCTCTACTGACCTGCATCCCGGCGCTTCTTGTCGCCAAGTTCCTGCACGACACAGTCAAGGTTGCGGCGAAGGGTGGCTATGGCGGGGCGGTCGGCGCCGAGGGTGGCTTCGGTGATCTCCAGGGCGCGCTCCAGCTGCTCACGGGCGGCCGGCAGGTCGCCCAGGTCGCGTAGGAGGATGCCGAGAAGATACACGGTGCGGGCGACCTCCAGGTGGTCGGGGCCGTAGGCCGCCTCCTCGATGCGCAGGGCGCGCTCCAGTTGCTCTCGGGCGGCCGTTGACTCCCCCAGCTCGGACAAGACCCTGCTGAGGTTGGCCAGGGTGATGGCGACCTCCCGGTGGTCGGGGCCGTAGGTTGCCTCCTCGATGTGGAGGGCGCGCTCCATCTGCTCTCGGGCGGCCGGTAACTCCCTCAACTCGGCCAAGACGTAGCCGAGGTTGCCCAGGGTGCGGGCGACCTGCGGGTGGTCGGGACCGTAGGCCTCCTCCTTGAGACGTAGGGCGCGCTCCAGCTGCTCACGGGCGGCAGCGAACTCCCCACGGCTCAGCAGATAGCGCCCGACCTGGTTGCGCAGCTCGCCAGTCGCCTCAGGTGCGGCCTGGCGGGTGTCGGCATAGTCGGCGGCGGCCACGGCGTGGGCCAGTAGTCCAGCCGTCTGCGGCCAGCTCTGCGGATCTTCCGGCTGGTCGGGAAACGCCGACCCGATCAGCCGGACCGCCCGTTCCGCCCAGCGGGCGGCCTGATTGGCGGGCAGGCTGGCCTGGGTGGCCGCCTGGACCAGCCGGTGCAGCCGCAATCCACCCCGCTCCCGGGCCACCAGCGACAACCCCACCAGCGCCCCCACCGTCGCCTCCAAGGCCGCCTCGTCCTGGACGGCGGCGGCCAACTCATCAGGCAGCTGCTGGGGATCGGCGGCCAGCAGACTCAACGGAATCCTTTCGGCAGCCAGGAACGCGGCCAGCCGCAACAGTTGAACCGCGGCCGGCGACCGGCCGGCCAGCTGGTCCACGCTGAGCTGCCAGGTGGTGGCCACCGTGGCCGGGTAGCCGGCCGGTTGGCCTTTGGCTAGCAGCTCATCGCGGCGGCGCGGGTAGACGTCCAGGTACTCGGCCAGGCTCAGCCCGACCTGTACGCAGTACCCGGCGACCTGCGCCCAACGCCAATGGCAACCGATCCAGCTCCCGGGCCAGCGCGACCGCCGCCGCCCGATCATTCCTGTCGGTAAATTCCAGCAGGAACGTCACCGCCTCATCTTCCGGCGGCACGTCTACCTCAACGCGGCGGGCGAGCCCGCCCCAGGCCGGGTTGCGGCTGGTAATCAGCACCCGCCCGCTACCTCCGGGGGGCAGCAGTCGCCGTAGCCGCTCGGGGTCCTCGGCATTGTCGAACACCAGCAGCCAAGTCGGTCCACCGGCTGGATCGTTCCGCCGCCCCAGCGCTTGCAAGACTGCAGCGACGGTGGCCTCCTAATCGGCCTCGACCCTTACGCCCAACAGCGGCGCCAACGCGGCCAACGCGGAGGTCGTGCCCAGGTCGGTCTCGGCCGGAATCCACCACACCAGCGTGTAGTCCTCAGGGTGCTCGTGGGCATAGGCCAACACCAGCTGGGTCTTGCCCACCCCACCCAGCCCATGCGCGGCCACCACGGCAGCCCGCCCACTGGTGGCCAGCTGGCGGTCGAGCTGGTCCAACAGGTCGCGGCGGCCGGTGAAGTCGGGGTTAGGCGGCGGCAGGTTACTCACCCGGCCAGCTACCAGCTCGACCTGGCCCTCGGCCGCGGGCGCTGTGAGGGGGGCCAGGTTGCTGATCGCCGGGCCTGGGCCTGGATACTCTGGCGCCGGTCGAACCCCCGCCTCCGAGGAGGCACGGCCGGGAAACACCGGGCGGTGGCTGGCCGGCGAGGCCGATCCGCCTCCGGCCGAAGGTCGGCCAGCAGTCTCCGCCGTGCCGTCGCTTCGTCTAGACCTACGAGATCGACATACACCCGGGTGGACAGCAGGCCCGGGGGATCAAGGTCCTCGACCCGTACTGGCACCAGCACGCCACTCTCGCCGGTCGGATCCCTCCCGAAGGCGACTCGCCACTCGGCCTCGCCGAACTGCGAGCCGAAGTATTCAGAAGAGACCACAGCGATGGTCCGGTCGGCCTGCTGGACCGCCTGCTGCATTTGGTGGACGAAGTCGGTGCCCGGCCGGAAGTCCCAGGCCTGTAGCAGCGTCGTAAACCCGGCCACCTCCAGCTGCCAAGCAATCCACTCGGCCCAGGGACGGTCGGCGGCGGTGTAGCTGATGAAGAAGTCGACCCGGGCCTGCGGCCCCCCATACGCCCGTCCTCCTCATCTTAGCGTCATGGGTAGTATGCGCCGCTTGCGCGCCATGCCGCAGTCCTACAAGGTGCAGCAGCGCAGTCAGCGAGTAGCCTCCGGACCCCTTCGAGGGCGCTGGTGCTGGGGGACCGGCACCAGCAGGTTCGGGCTGCTCAACGTGCTCGAACGACAACTGTCGCCTAGGGAGCTACTGCAACGGTATCGCGTGTCCAGTTGATCGCGGGCACCTATTCAAGCCTTCAGTTTGCTTGGTGACAAAGTACGCTGAGCGGCCAACCTGCCCACCTGCAGTGCCATCCGACAGATTCGCAGTTATGTTTAGAGCGCTGGGACGAACCGGCCATATCAGAGCAGCTCGCCTAGACGTCTTGCGCCGCGCGTTCGTCATATGATGCGCCACTGAGCATGAGTGGATCCGATCTGGCCACTCCTGTCCACAGTGAGGGGGCCATGGCTGTCAGGGATGATCCGCCGGCTGTAGAGGAGATCGGGCGGGGTCGGGTTGGGCCGGTCGGGATCGTGTTGACGGCCGCGGTGCTGTTGTCGCTGACCATTGTCCTGCTGTACGGGCTGATCCAGTTCTGGCCTGCCGCTCCCACGGCCACCACAACCACCCCGGCCACGGCGACAAGCACGACGACGGCCACCGGTCAACCCACGTCCGGGACCCCAGGGCAGGCCGCGGTGGAGCCGGCGGTGCAGTTCTTCGGGGCGACCGTGCGCCTGTCTCGGGAGGGCCGCCTGTTCGTGATCGTCCTGCTGGCCGGTGCGCTCGGGGGGATAGTGCACACGCTGCGGTCGCTGTACTGGTATGTCGGCAACCGCAACCTGCGCTACAGCTGGCTGCTGATGTACGCCACCCTACCGATCACCGGGGCGGCGTTGGCGCTGATCGCCTATGTGGTGCTGCGGGGCGGGCTGACGACCACCTTCGCAGCCTCCCAGGACATCAGCCCGTTTGGGATGGCGGCGGTGGCGGCGCTGGTGGGGTTGTTCTCGCGGGAGACGGCGGAAAAGCTCAAGGCGGTATTCGAGACGCTGCTGGCCCCGGCCGAGAAGGGCAAGGACCAAGCCGTCCCGGTGCAAGTCGAGCGGATCCACCCGCATGAGGGTGAAGTGGGCAAGGAGCTGACGATCACCGGGACGGGCTTTGCTGCAGCCACGGCGGTGCAGTTCGGCGGGGTACGGGCCACCCCAACGGTAGTCTCGGATACCGAGCTTCGGGTCAAGGTCCCCGAGGGCGCGACCAAAGGGCCGATCAGCGTGGTGACGCCAACCGGGATTGCCGCCAGCACCGACATCTTTGTCCCGGGTGCGGCCCAAGCCGGGCCAGCCACGGATTGACCGGTTCGACCCTGCGACCGGCAAGGTCGGGTATCAGGTCGTGATCAGCGGCAGCGGCTTGCTCGAGCCGGTTCTCTCTTGCGGGGGTTCCACCACTGGTTCGTGCAACATCACATGCTCACTATGTCTGAACGACCTCGGCGCTTCCGGTTTGTCGCCTAGCTGTAGCTATCGAGTAGAGCGCCCGGGCTCAGGTTGACCCTTCCGGCTATCCGAGCAGCTGGTCGAGGCCATCTCCGCTACGCCTCCGTCGCCAAGAGCTGGGCGAGCTGCCGCTGCACTGACTTGGCGGAGGAGGGGGCGGGAACTCGCTGATACAGAGTCAACGCTTCCTCGTAGCGGGCTTGGGCGGTGTCGTGGTCGGAGCGTCCGAGGCGATGTCACCCAGGCCCTTGATGCAGTTGGCCTGGCCTCGGAGGTCACCGATCTGCTCACAGAGCGGCTGGGCGTCTTGGTAGCGGCCCTTGGCGGTGTCGTAGTCGAAGCGATCAAAGGCGACATCACCCAGGTTCCTGATGCAGTTGGCCTGGCCGAGGACGCTGCCGATCTGCTCATACGCAGGCCGGGCCAAACAGCTTCGCTGGGCAGGGAAGCAAGGAGGGGACCGGCGAACTTCGAACTCTTCCCCGGTTGTTCGGATTGGTCCATCGCTGTCCATGTCACCTGGTAAGCGGCCTACACGCGTCCGGTGCAATCCAACCTGAAGTACGCGGGTTCAGGCGGTTGGCAGTCAACTTGGCAGTCAGCGAGTGATGATCCCCGTTGCGGCGGGGCATGTCAGCACTGTCGCGTCCGGTTCCTGATCGGACGATGCCGCCAATCGTGAGGGCGGCCCGAGAAGGAGTGCGCTCCGGGAGCCCTGCATCAGGCAAAGACGATCCTTCGCGCACGTGGAACGATCTATCGAAATCATGATGTGCGCGTAGTACGCTCCAAGTCCGACGCTTACGAAGTTCATCCATCGCTCCACGCGAGCTGGTTGCACACTCCCGACCCCTGGTCGTCGAACATCGCTGGCGCGACGAACAGAAGGGCGCGGTCCATGAGCGGACCCGTCAACGCGCGGCAGGACCTCCGGACCCTGGCGGAGCTCGGCCGATCGGCCAGACGGTCGCGCATGCGGTCCGGCCCTCGCTCCCCCCCTGCTCGCAGCCCTCAACCGCATCGGTGAGAGGAGCATCATGCGAAGGCGTGCACTGTTCGTAGGCCTGATGCTGGCGGCCGCGCTGGTCGCCGCCGGCCCACCCTCGGCGGCGGCGCTGTCCCCGCTGGGCAGGCTGAAGCCGGCGATGCTATCCCAGGGCGCCAGGCTGTGGCTGGCCGGAACTGCCAGCCGGGCGAGCGCGCCACGGGCGCTGGCCAGTCTGTCGTTTGGTACCAACGTGGACGCCAACGACCCCAGCCGCGACCTCGCCGGGGGCCAGTCCGAGACCGCCGTCGCCGCCGCCGGCCAACGCGTCATGGCCGCCTGGAACGACATCTCCGGCGCGCTGGTGCAACCGACCACCAGTCGCCGCGCGTCGATCACCGGCGTCGGCTTCTCCGCCAACGGCGCCCGCAGCTTCACCGACCTGATCGGCCTGCCCAACAACAACCCCAACCAGCAGTGGTCCGGTGACCCCACGGTGGTCGCGGTCGACGGCGGGCGGGCGTTCATCGTCGGCAGCCTGTACTTCCCCAACAGCAACTTCGACAACTTGGACTGCTCGCGGCCGGCCCGCTTCGACGTCGCGGTGTCGGTCGCACGCATCGCCAGTACCGGCGCGGTCAGCTTCACCAACCCGATCGTGGCCGTCCCCGGCGGGAACCTCTGCGAGCTGCTGCAGAGCCCCAACCCGGCGCCCAACATCGCCGTGCTCGACAAGGAGTGGCTGAGCTACGACTCCGCCAGCCGCACCCTGGCCGTGTCCTACAGTCGGATCTTCGTGACCGGCGCGCACAGCGGCAACGGGCAGGTCGAACTGGTCCGCGCCCACGTGCCAGCCAACCCGGCCACCCTCACCAGGGCCGCGTTCGGCCGCCCGGTGGTGGTCTGGCCCGAGGAGCCGACGGTGATGAACACCGGCGCCTACGTCGCCGCCGCGCCCGGCGGGACCGCCTATGTCGCCTGGGAGCGCAACATCGTGTCCAACCTCGGTGGCTCCGGCGATCCCTATGTGTACATCCAAGTCGCCGCGGTGGCGCCTGGGGCGACCAGCCCGAGGATCGGCGGCCCGGGCAGGCCCGTGGTGGTGACCAGGGGGCAGGTGAACTCCAGCCCGCGGGGCGGAGTGAAGTCCCTGGATGGTGTCGTCATCGCCGGCTACAACCGTGGTATCGGCCAGGACTTCCCGCGCATCGCGGTGAATACAAGGCTGCGGTCGGTCATCGTGGAGTGGAACGACGCCAGCCTGCATCCCTTGGGTGACATCTTCTTGCGAGCCTTCCCGCTCAGCCTGGGGGCTCCGGGCCAGATCCGGAAGGTGAACGACGACAACTCCTTCGCGCTCCACTTCATGCCCGCGGTCAGCGTCCGCGCGGACGGGTCGATCGTCAGCTCCTGGTATGACCGGCGCCGCGGCGGGCCGAACTCGGCCATCACCGACTACTTCGGCGAGGTCCGGCAGGCTCCGGCCAGCCAGGGACGGGACTTCCGGATCACCACGGGCGCGACCGACTGGACCAAGGACTCCAGCATCATCGTCCCGAACTTCGGCGACTACACCGACAACGCCTCCAGCGGCACGAGGACCTGGTTCACCTGGTCCGATGGCCGCATCGGCGTCCCCCAGCCATTCGTCGACGCACGCTAGGCCCCACGCCGCCAGCACCAGCACGGCCACCGGACAGACTGTTCCGGTGGCCGTGCCATCCTGCCCGGTCAACCGCGAGACGGTCGAAGCAATCGACTGTCTCGCACTCGACAAGGTCTCACATCCCCACCGTGGGCAGCGTAGGGACGATGGCCCAACGACGCCCCAATCTGAAGGCTCGTCCAGCGAGGAGTCTCAGCGGCGAGGCCGTTGACCGAGGCGAACCTGGTGGGCAGGGACGGGATCGAACCGCCGACCTTGCGGTTTTCAGCCCGGTGCGGCACGTCCGGCATGGTTCGCCTAAGTCGCAATCGGCCTGATCAGCAAGGGTCCAGACGGGCTTTTCGTTCAGGGTGGTTCGGGTTCGTGCGGCTCGGTGCGGATCAGTTGGGCAGAACATTGGCAGAATCGTCCCTGGGCGCCTGGGTCCAGCCGAGCTAACTGGACGCCCCGCTCGGCCGGCGAGCCCGAAGCGGAGATGGTCGAGGATCTCGATCGACGGCCGTCGGAGGCCGGGTGCAACCCCGGGCCAGTTTGCCTGATCCGCGCGAGGCGATCCGCTGCGACAATCACCTCAATCGGTTCGGCAGTGTTCGCCTGTTGGCCCGTGCCGCCTTCGAGGTCGCCGTCGGCTACCGGCCCATTCGACCTTGCGCGGCGGCCCGCGGTCGGGGGCTGACCATGCTGGTGAGCGTCCGGGGGGAGCCGCGACGGACTCCCCCCGGACCAGTCACCTACTTCCGCTCGACGTTGGTGAAGATGTCGGTCTCGCCGATGCCGGTCTCGTTGAAGGCGCTGTTGCGGCCGTCGGTCCAGACCGGGTAGACGGCCTTGTCCGAGGCGGCGATGCCGTTGTAGTCGCCGATGAACGCGCCCGAGGTGAAGAACCCGAAGTCGGGGTTCCAGGACTGGCTGGAGATCTGGAAGGTCTCCCAGGAGCGGCCGTTGTTGCCGGAGGTGGCCTGCCAGGTGTCGATGTTGCGGTTGGCTGGGTCGCGGCGGCGGTCGAACCAGATCGCGTGGAAGTCCCCGGAGGGGGTCGCGTCGATCCAGGGGAAGAACTGGTCGTTGCGGGCTGGCGGGCCGGGCGCGGTGGCGGCGGCGGTGCTCAGGACCTTGGCGTCCGACCAGGTCAGCCCGTGGTCACGGGAGACCTGGTAGGTGACGTTGCCGCCCGAGGTAGCCTGGTTCAGGTAGTTCGTGTAGACGAACACGATCGCGCCGCTGTGCTCGTTGATCGCGAACGCGAGGGTGTTGGGTGCGCGGAACACGGTCGGTGGCAGCAGGTCGCCGGGGTCGGGATTGTCGGCGAATTGGCCCGGCTTGTCGATGTGGACCGGGGACGCCAGGAAACTGGCGCCGCCGTCGGTCGACTTCTGGAAGCGGAAGCCGTGGTCCAGCGAGCTGTTGCACTCCTCAAGGATGTAGCCGACGTCCAGGGTGCCGTCCGGCTCGACCTTGGGCACGCTGAACTGGTTGGCCGACTCGCCCACCCCGCCGCTGCCGGGGGCATCAGGGACCACCGAGGCGCTGGCAAAGGTGGCCAGCAGCGGGTTGGTGGTCGGCACCGAGTCGGTGCTGGCGACCTGGATGGGGCAGAAGTCGCTGGATCCGTCGGCCGCGATGTGGAACTTGGTCCAGGTCACATAGATGCGGCCGTAGTGGGGGCTCCCAGGGTGGTTGTCGACGGTGAGGTACTCCTTGTCGTGGAAGACCGACTCATCCACGGTGCCGTTGGCGTAGTCGAAGTTGGTGGCCACCCGCGCTGCCTGGCGGCCCGGGGTCCAGGTCTTGCCGTTGTCGACCGACTTGAAGAGCTGGACCTCAGAGAACGGCAGCGCCCGGAAGAAGCAGAGCTGGGTCAGGTAGAAGGCATGGTCGCGGCGGCTGTAGGCGACCGCGGGGTCGCCGCCGCTGCAGAAGTCGCGGGTGCCGCCGAACTGCGGCGTGACCCGGGTGCTCTTCCAGCTCTTGCCGCCGTCGGCGGTGCGCATGACCACCACGCCGCCACTGACGTAGTCGTTGGCGGCCGCGACCGCCACCAGCGGGTCGGCGCGGCTGTAGTCAACCGCGGTCTCGTTCTGCGGCATCGGTGGGAAGGAGTCGTCGTTCATCTGGAGGTTGCGAAGCCCGGTCGAGCTGGCGGCCGCGCCGGCGGCCCGGCCCGTGACGCGGGCGCTGTGAACGGTGGTCGCGTCTGGCGCCTGGGCGCGGACGCCGTTGGAGATACCGCCGCTGAACCGCTGGACGTGCAGCACCCAGCGGGGCGTCTTGACCGAGGCCGGGGTGGGGGAAGCGGCCGAACCGGACGACGCGACCAGCGCCAGCACGACGGCCAGGACTGACACCACCGGCAGGACGATTCGCAAGCGACGCATGGGCTGCTCCTCTCGACACAGACGAGGTGCGGAGGTCGGGTGCGGTGCGGCGGCGCGCGGGTCCGCGCGGCGCTCGTGGGGCCGCATCGTCTCGGCTGATCGGGCACGATTCCCCCCCAAGTTCGCCAAAGGGGCAGAGCGCATCTTATGGCGTCACAGACCCGACAGGAAGTCCCAATCCGCAGACCGTTGCGCGCACGCGTACCGGCGCGGCGGCCGCTCGCGGCACCGGCGACCTGCGCCGGGGCCGATCGATCAACAGGTCAAGGGCCTGAAGCTGAACCGGCTAGTCGGCCGACAACCACCCGGCGACCAAGGCCGCCTTCGCGGCGGTGTACGCCTGCCGGTCACTGGCGAACTGCTCGCCAAGCCGACGTTTCACCTCGGCGTGGGACGCGCGGGCATCCGGATCGATCCGCAGCCGATCCCGGAAAGCCAGGCACCGGCGCCACTTCTCCCTGCCGTGTGGGAGACGACATGAACATGGGCAACCCGGTGGGCTGGCCGGTCCTCCAGCTCCAACAGGAGTCCACCGTGTCGCCCTTGTCACCACGGAACTGGTAGCCCAACCGCTCGATGGCCGGGATACCTTGGTCAGGGTCGGTGGTGGGTACCAGGCCGACGGCAAGATCCAGGATCGGCTTGGCTATGAGTCCGGGCACGGCGGTAGAGCCGACATGTTCGACCCCGGACGGCCCGCTCCCCGAGCGCGCCACCCAGCTCGGCCTGGGCACCTTCCTGCTGGTCCTGGTGCTCTGGTCCTTGAGTGTGGTCGCCCTGGCCGCCTATCTGGTCACCCGCTCGGTGATCGTGCGCCAGGTCCGCTTCGCCTGGTGGGCCGTGTTCCTGGCCGCCCTTGGCGTGCTCGGCGTCGAGGTGGCGATCTTTGAGGCCACCGGCGACGGCCTCCCCGACCTGCTGCGCCTGCACGTCCACCCCTGGTGGCTGCTCCTGCATGGCTACGGGATCGGCTCGCTGGTGACCTGGCCGCTGCTGGTGTTCGCCTGCCAGGCCCCTTTCAGCATCCCGGTCGGCGCCATGGCAGGGGCCCTCAGCGTGGCCCGCGGGGAGCGGCTGGCTGCCGGGGCCGAATGGAGCCCCCACAGCCAACGCCAAGCCCTCGTGGCGGAGGTCCACGCCGTCCGCCAGGTCGCCCGCGCCACCCGCCGCCACCACGAGCCCACCAACCCCACCCGCACCCCGGCGCTGGGCATCGCCTACCCCGGCGGCGACCTCTACCCCTGGCTGCGCCAATGCGGCCATATCACCGGGGTCGTCATCCCCGACCGCGAGCAGCGCCTCGCCATGGCCGTGCTCGGCATCCCCGGCTCGGGCAAGACCGTCACCCTCCTGCGCCGGGTGTGGATCGCCGCCCGCTCCGGGATGCGGGTCGTCTTCGTCGACTGCAAGGGCACCGATCCCGGACTCGCCTGGCAGGTCACCTGCGCCTACCGCCTGGCCAACCCGGGCGCCATCGTCGGCTT
>Ga0114129_10013096_pt1 | contig 11813 bp, 9 predicted proteins | sample RhiMetdeltSRZDD1_FD_80071 | JGI IMG/M metagenome (GOLD analysis project Ga0114129, IMG submission 80071) | Populus rhizosphere microbial communities from Tennessee, USA - Rhizosphere MetaG P. deltoides SRZDD1 (version 2) (version 2) | ecosystem: Host-associated > Plants > Roots > Rhizosphere >... | reverse complement strand
TCCTCGACCGTCTCGATCATCGCCGAGCCCTCCGGCGTGCCGAAGACCTCGTCCAACGACAGGATCGGCGCGCACGGGACGGCCGCCCCTTCGAGCGCCGCCAGCCACTCGGCAGCCCGTCGGATCGAGAAGGCGTGGTCCAGCATCGGCACGAGATCGTCTCGGTTGCGGACCCTGGCCTCGTTCGTCGCGAAACGGGGATCGTCCGCCCACGACGGCTCCCCGAGCACCTCGCAGGTCCGTCGGAACAGGCGGTCGTTCCCGGCGGCCAGGATGAACGGCCGGTCCGACCCGTGGAAGGCCTGGTACGGGCAGATGTTGGGATGCGCGGTCCCCATCGGCACCGGGACGTGGCCGCCGACCAGGAAGTTGGCCGCCTGGTTCAACATCGCGGCGACGCTCGCGTCGAACAGCGCGACGCTCACGTGGCGCCCCCGCCCCGTCGTCCCTCGCTCCGTCAACGCGGCGAGGATCCCGATCGTCGCGTGCAGCCCGGCGATCGCGTCCAGCAGCGCCACGCCGACCTTGACCGGATCGCCCCCGGCCGGTCCGGTGACGCTCATCAGGCCGCTGAGCGCCTGGACGATGATGTCGTAGCCCGGCCTGGTGGCGGAGTCCTCGACGTCGTCGCCGAACGCCGTCAGTGAGCACGTGATCAGCCGGGGAGACCTTCCGCGCAACCCCTCCAGCGAGAGGCCGAGGTCGGCCATCAGTCCGGGTCGGAAGTTCTCGATCAGGACGTCGGACCCGGTCGCCAAGCGACGGATCTCGTCCGCCCCTCGGGGATCCCGGAGATCCACCACGACGGACCGCTTGTTCCGGTTGAGCGACAGGAAGTACGCGGCGTCGTCCCCCTCGAAGGGAGGTCCCCAGTGCCGTGTGTCGTCGCCGACGTCGGGACGCTCGATCTTGACCACATCGGCGCCCAGGTCACCGAGGGTCTGCGTGGCGAGCGGCCCTGCCAGCACCCGGGAGAGGTCCAGCACCCGGATCCCCGAGAGCGGCAGCTGATCCACCGCCGGAGCTTATCGACCGACAGCGGATGCGCTCCGATACAACTGGCGCTCCGTCACAGTTATCGGGGACAATGCCCGCACGTGAACGAACAGAGTCTGGAACGCGTCAATTCTTTCCTCTCCGCGGTTGCTGCGCGCACGCAGACCGGCGAGCTGTTGGAAGCGACGCCAGCTGAACTGGGTCGGGAACTGGGCTTCCCCGACCCGTTGTCGATCGCGCGAGCGGTGCGGGCGCTGGTGGCAAGGCGACGCCTGGAGCCGGCGGCGGGCTCCTACCGCCTGCTGGATGCGACCCCGGTGGCGGCGGGCGAGCGGGAGACGATCGAACGGAGGGCGCGTCGCACCCGGAAGCCGGAGACGGAGGGCCCGCCGGTCCGTCGGGGCGGTCTGGCCTACTCGGACATCGGTCGGGCGTCCGTCGACCGGCTCGTCGAGCTCGGCCAGGAGGTCTCCCAGCTGCGGGCCCAGCTCCGGAGCTCGAGGGAGGAGGCCCGGGAGAACCGAGACCTTCGCGCGGAGGCTGAGCGGCGCGCGCGGACGCTCGCCGAGCGCAATCGCGAGCTGGAGCACCGTGTCGAGATGGCCGAGTCCAACCTCAGGACCCTGCTCGCGTCCGCGCGCGCCACGGGGATGCATCCGGATCAGCGCCTCCCGGATACCGAGATGGAGGCGATCCTCGGGGTGTTGAAGGGCAACAACGGCGATCAGGCCGAGGAGATCGCTTCGCCCCCGACCGAGCCGGCCCGCGAGGCGGAGGCCGAGGCCTAGGAGCTCCGCTTCGCCCAGGCCTGGTAACAGGCCACGAGGTGTTGGGAACCAACCTCGTCGAGCCCGAGATCCTCCCCTTCGCATCGCGACTCGATCCCGAGCGCCGCTGCCTCCCCCGACGACACGACCGGGCACCTCGGATGGAACCGGCAGCCGCCCGGGACCCGTGTGGGGTCGGGCGGCTCTCCCTGGAGGATCGGACGGTCGATCCCCCCGGCCTCGGGCACGACGTCGAGCAGCGCCTTCGTGTAGGGATGGCGAGCCCGAAGGAGGACCTCCTCGGCGGGCCCGATCTCGACGATCCTCCCCAGGTACATCACCGCGACCCGATCGGCCACCGTCCACGCCAGCCCGAGGTCGTGCGTGACGATCAGGATCGACAGATGGAGCTCGTCCCGGAGCTTCATCAGGAGCTGCAGGATCTCCCCGCGCACCGACGCGTCCAGGTTCGAGACCGGCTCGTCGGCCACGATCACCTTGGGGTCCAGCACCAGCGCGCCGGCGATCACGACCCGCTGTCGTTGGCCCCCGGAGAGCTCGTGGGGGTAGAGGAGGTAGAAGCGCTCCGGAGGCCGCATGCCCGCCCGGGAGAGCGCACGAGCGACGAGCTGTTCCTCGGACTCGCCGTTGGGCCCTTGATGGATCCCGTGGATCCGGACGCCTTCGGCGACGGACTCGTAGATCGTCTGACGGGGGTTCAGTGAGGCGGTCGGGTCCTGGAACACCATCTGGACCTCGCGGCGGTAGGCCCGGAGCTTCTTCCCGAGCGGTGTGCCGCGGAAGCGGATCTCTCCAGCGTTGGGGCGGATCAGGCCCATGACCGCCCGGGCGAGCGTGGTCTTGCCGCAGCCCGACTCGCCCGCGAGCGCCAGGACCTCCCCCTCGTGCAAGGTCAGGTCGACGCCGTCGACGGCTCGCGCGGCGGTGGGCTCCTTCCGTGCGGCAGAGACCGCGGGTCTGCGTCCCTCGAGGCCGGAGGAACCCTCCTGCGAAGCTCCGATCGCGTCCTTCTGGGTCCGACGCGAGAAGAGGCGTCGCCGCCCCGCGAAGCGGACCTCGAGGTCGCGAACCTCGATGATCGGTTCGCCCAGGGTTCGGCGCTCCGGCTCGAGGGCGGTGTCGCTCATCCTTCGCTCGCCGCCAACGAGGGCGCACCGCTGACGTGGATACACGCGGCCCGCGACCCCGCTCCCGCGTCCCACAGCTCGACATCGAGGGTGGGGCACGCGGGCGTGACCACCGCGCACCGAGGGTGGAACGGGCAGCCGGATGGGATCCGCTGCGGGTCGGGAGGGTCGCCTCCCAGGCCGGATGGCTTGCCCCGGAAGCGTTGGTCCCCGATCTCGGGGAAGGCTCCGGAGAGCGCCTTCGTGTACGGGTGTGCGGGTTCGTGGAAGACGCGGTCGGCGGGACCCTCCTCGACGATCAGACCGGCGTACATGATCGCGAGGCGGTCGGAGACCTCGACCAGCACCGAGAGATCGTGGGTGATGAACAGCATCGCCAGCCCGAGTTCCCGCTGCAGCGACTTCAAGAGCTGCAGCACCTGGGCCTGCACCATCACGTCGAGCGCCGTCGTGGGCTCGTCGGCGATCACGAGCGACGGGTTGCACGCCAGCGCCATCGCGATCATCACCCGCTGCTTCTGGCCGCCGGAGAGCTCGTGCGGATAGTCGTCGATCCTCCGTTGTGGCAGGCCGACCTGCTCCATCAGCTCGGCGGCACGCACCCGAGCTTCGCGCTCCCCGGCCATCCGGTGCACGGTGATCGCCTCGACGATCTGGTCGCCGATGCGGCGGACCGGGTTCATCGCGTGCAGGGCGCCCTGGAAGATGATGGACGCCCCCGTCCAACGGACCGCCCTGAGCTTTCCCGGTTTGAGCGACAGCACGTCGTTGCCGTCGAGCACGATCTCGCCCTCGATCGTGGTGCGGGGGGAGTGCAGACGGAGGATCGCGCCGGCGATCGTCGACTTCCCACATCCGGACTCGCCGGCCAGACCCAGCACGTGTCCCTTGTCGATGTCGAAGCTGACCCCTCGCACCGCGGGGACGTCCCCGCCTTTGGTCCGATACGTCACCTTGAGATCCCGGACCGAGAGGACGCTCATCGCTCGCGGATCCTGGGGTTCAGCACCTCGTCCAGGGCGTATCCGCACATCGTGAAGGCCAGGGTGACGAGGCAGATGCAGACACCCGGCGGGATCAGCCACCACCAGTACCCAGCCGAGAGCGCCCCCGCTTCGAACGCATCGTTGATGATGCCGCCCCACGAGACGTTCCGAGGATCGCCGAGGCCGAGGAGCGAGAGCGTCGTCTCGGCCAGGATCGAGAGGGCCACGGTGAGGACCGTGTTGGCGAAGATCACCGGCATCACGTTCGGCAGGATGTGCCGGGTCACCAGGTGCCAGTTGCTCGCGCCGAGCGCGCGGGCGCGTTCGACGTAGGGACGTTCCTTCACCGACAGCGTGTCCGCGCGAACGAGTCGTGCCGTGCCCGCCCAGGATGTCAGGCCGATCACCAGGATGATGTTGAACAGCGATCTGCCGAGGATCGACGTCAGCACGATCGCGAGGGCGATCCACGGGATCACCAGGAACCAGTTGGTGAAGGCGTTCATCAGGGTGTCGATCCGCCCCCCGTAGTAGCCGCCGACGATGCCGACGCCGGCCCCGGCGAGCATCGTCACCGCGGTCGCCGCGAAGCCGACCAGCAGCGAGATCCGCGATCCGTAGATCACGAGGTCGAGGACCGAGCGTCCGAAGTCGTCGGTACCGAGCGGGAACTGGGCGCTCGGCGACTCGAACGGCGTGCCCGGCGGCGTGGAAACGTTCAGGCCCGTCTTGTCGGCGAGCAGCGGTGCGGCTAGGGCGACCAGGATGAAGAGCGCCATGATCACCAGCCCGACCATGCCCATCCGGCTCTGGCGGTAGGTCCGCCAGAACCCCGACAGTGCGCGACGTCGGCGCGCCCATCGGATCGCTCTGGGGCTCCGGGGCGCCTCGGGCGGCGGCGCCTCGGTGCCGAGCTCGACGTCGGAGGTTCGCGGGGTCTGGATCACGTCAGCCCTCCTTCACCCGCGGGTCGAGGTAGCCGTAGAGGACGTCGGCCAGCAGGTTGCAGAGGATCACCGCGGCGCTGAACAGCAGGAAGATGCCCTGGATCACCGGGTAGTCGTTGCCGGCGATCGAGTCGAACGTCAGCCGGCCGAGTCCCGGCCACGAGTAGACCGCCTCCACGATCACGGAACCACCGAGGATGAAGCCGATGCTGTAGAAGACCAGCGTGAACGTCGGCAGGAGGGCGTTCGGGACGGCGTGCCGCCGACGGACGTCCCGGTCCCGGACGCCTTTCGCGCGGGCGGTCTGGATGAAGTCTTCGCCCATCACCTCGAGGAGCGAGGACCGCATGATGATCGCGTACTCGCCGAGGTAGCCGAGGGTGAGCGTGAGGCACGGGAGGAAGAGGTGGCTCAGCACGTCGCCGACGTGCGCCAAGCCGGTCATCGGGTCGGTGGACTCCATCTGACCCGTCGGGAACCAACCGAGTGACCCGGCGAAGACGATCAACAGGATCATCCCCAGCCAGCCCTCGGGCATCGAGTAGAGGACGAGCGAGCCCAGCAATGAGCTGGTGTCGAAGGCGCTGCCACGGCGCCACGCTCCCTTGATCCCGATCAGGATGCCGAAGACCGTGGAGAGCACCGTGGCGCTCCCCACCAAGAGCACGGTCGGCCAGATCCGATCGGCGATCTCCTCGGAGACCGGACGCCCCGACGTGAAGGACAGCCCGAGCTCGCCACGCAAGGTGTCCCCCACGTAGTTGACGAACTGCACCGGAAGGGGATCGTCGATCCCCAGCTCCTCCCGCAGCGCGGCCTGCTCCTTGGGATCCAGCCGTAGGTTGCTCCTCGTGAGGAGCTTGACGGGGTCGCCCACCGCTCGGAAGAGCACGAAGTTGAAGGCGAGCACGAAGATCAGGGTGCCGATCGCGTGCAGGACCTTGCGGAGCAGGTATCGCCGCGATTGCACCCCGGTCTCCGATCGGACCCTCGGACCCGGCTAGGCCTCGTCCTCCTCGCCCCGTCGCCTCCCCATCGCCACGAAGCCACCGACGACGACCACGGCAACCGCCCCGATCGCGATCCACAGGCCGATCGACGCGCCGCCGCCATCACCCGATGTCGAACCGGCCGTGACGGGCTTCAGGTTCATGTAGGAGTCGACCCGCCAGGCGAACAGGAGGTTGCCCCCGTTCTCGGGCGTCGGCCGGTAGCCCTTGAACGTGTCGGTCCGGTAGGCCTCGATGATCTGGGGGTACACGAGCGCGATCTCCGGGATCTGCTCGTAGTGGAGCCGCTCGAACTCGTACACGATCTGGCGCCGCTGTTCCCGGTCGAACGTCTTGCGCTGCTCCTTGTAGAGCTTGTCGAGCGTCGGGTTCGAGTAGCAGCCGTCGCTCCATCCGAGGCATTGGCTCGAGATGTAGATCGACATGTTGAAGTCCGGATCCGGGTCGCCGCCCCAGCTCCAGACGTACGCGTCGAAGGTGCCGTTCTCCCATTCGACGTAAGCCTTGCTCTCGCTCACGGGCCGCACGTCGAACTTGATGCCGATCTGCTCCATCCATCCGGCCATCAGCTCGGCGGACTTCTCGGACCCCTGCGAGTTGGTGATCGCCAGGATGTCGAAGTCCAGCGGTTTCCCGGTCTTCGGATCGATGCGGATCCCGTCGCTGTTCTTCTGCGTGTACCCGGCGTCGTCGAGGATCTGGTTCGCCTCGTCCAGGTTGAAGTCGTACTCCTGGTCCGAGGGGATATCCAGGTGCCAGTACGCCTTGTCGGGGGAGATGAAGGTGTCCGCGGGGATGGCGAATCCCTGGAAGACCACGTCGGCGATCGCCTTCTTGTCGATCGCGTGCGCGATCGCGAGACGGACGGCGTGGTCGTGGAGGGCGGGATTCGCCGTGTCCTGCGTCTCGGGCGGGGTGCCGTAGACCGGCTGGTGGGCCTTGGCCTGGCCGCCGAAGTTGAACGCGAGGTTCGTGTGGTAGTTGGCGGCCCCCTTGTAGACCTTGATGTTCGATTCCCCTTCGAGGCTCTTCGCGAGTGTCGGCGGGATCTCGTAGGCGTAGTCGATCTCCCCCGACTTGAGCGCCTGCACCATCGCCTCGTTGTTCCCGTAGATGTGGTACACGATCTCGTCGATCGTCGGCGTCCCGAAGATCGGGTTGGGGCGGGCCTCCATCCGCCAGAACTGGTCGTTCTTCCACTCCACCAGCTGGAAGGGCCCGGATCCGATCGCGGGGATGTTCTCGTAGGCGCGGATCTCCTTCGCCGGCTTCCCGTCGAGCTTGCTCCACACGTGTTCGGGGATGATCGGGATGTACGGCGGCACCGTCGGAGCGATCGTCGGCTCCTTGGACTTCCACACGAGGGTCGTGTCGTTGGGGGTCTCGAAGGTCGGGTCGAACGGCAGGTAGTCGGAGAACGTTGACAGGCCGTTGTCGAGGGTGAAGCGGTACGTGAACGCGATGTCCCTCGCCGTGAGCGGCACGCCGTCGTGCCACGTCACGTCGTCGCGGATGTTGCACGTCCACGTCATGTGGTCGGCGCTGGGCTGACACATGTCGGTCGCCAGCTCCGGCACCGGCGAGAGGTCCTTGGCCGAGAAGCCGAACAGCATGTTGTAGTTCAGCAGCAGCATCTCGTACTCGGACGTACAGCACGCCTTGAAGGGGTTCGGAGACACCATGTCGCTGGTCGTCCCGACGTTGAACGTGATCTTCTCGGCCTGCGCCGAGGCAGACTGGCCGAAGGCTGAGGTCGCGGGTCCGATCATCACCGCGGCCGCCGCCGCCAACGTCAGGAGCGCGCGTCTCGTTCCCCTCATCCCTGCCTCCTTCTGAAGCTCGTCTGTTCGTTCTACGCAGGAGGTATCGCTTCGGGCTCACCCGGCTCCGAGCGTCCGGATCGCGGCCCCTCGCCCCGTCGGCCGAAGATCGTTCGGCCGACGGGTGCCGGTCGAGCCCTGTATAGCACCGGTCGCTCGGAGGCGCTAGGCACGGGCGGCGGGCGCGGGATCCCGGGGCGGAGCCCCGGGGTCCCGCGCACGCTCACCTTGTTCGGGAACGCTCCGGTCTGCTTAGCTCCTGCTCATGCGACTGCTCCTCGCGGACTCGGTGGATCGATCGACGGTCGAGACGCTCTCCGCACGCGGCCACGACGTCGTCTCGGAGCCGAAGCTCTCGGCCGACGAGCTCCCGGCACGGGTCGCCGGGATCGAGGTGCTGGTCGTCCGGAGCACGAGGGTGACCGCGGCCACGATCGAGGCCGCGGACGCCCTCGAGCTGATCGTGCGCGCCGGCGCCGGGACGAACACGATCGACGTCGACGCCGCGTCCGCGGTCGGGATCTACGTGACCAACGTGCCCGGACGCAACGCGATCGCCGTGGCCGAGCTCACGATGGGTCTGCTGCTGGCGATCGACCGCCGGATCCCGGACAACGTGGCCGACCTGCGTGCCGGTCGATGGAACAAGGCAACCTACGGCAAGGCCGAGGGGCTCTACGGCCGGTCGATCGGGGTGGTGGGGCTGGGCGACATCGGGTTCGCGGTCGCCGAGCGGGCGGCCTCGTTCGGTCTCCGCGTCGTCGCGGTCCGGAAGGACCGCGACGTGGAGACCGAGGAGCGGATCGACGAGCTCGGCATCGAGCTCGTGGATTCGCTCGAGGAGCTCGTCGCGACCTCCGACATCGTCACGATCCACGTGCCGGCCTCGCCGGACACCGCGTCGATGTTCGACGCGGAGCTGCTCGGGCGGATGAAGCAGGGCGCGATCCTCCTCAACACGTCCCGTGGCGACATCGTGGACGGCCCGGCACTCCTCGAGGCGATCGGGGCGAAGGGGTTGCGTGTCGGGCTGGATGTCTACCCGGACGAGCCCGGCTCGGGGACCGCCGAGTGGTCCTCGAAGCTCGCGCAACATCCCAACGTGGTCGGGACCCACCACATCGGCGCCTCGACCGAACAGGCGCAGCGAGCCGTCGCCGACGGGGTCGTCGAGATCGTCGACGCGTTCGTCCGGGGGGAGATCCTGAACTGCGTGAACCTCGCGCCGACGCGACTGGGGACGAACACCCTGCACGTCCGGCACCTCGACCGCGTCGGCGTCCTCGCCCGGGTCTTCGACATCCTCCGCAAGGCCGACCTGAACGTGGAGCAGATGGAGAACCGGATCTTCGAGGGACGGAACGCGGCGGTCGCGACGATCGACGTCGTGGGCGACGTCGAGCGGGAGCTGGTCGCGTCGCTCGAGGCGCTCCCGCACGTCCTGCACGTGTCGGTCCTCCCTTCGCCGGGGTCGCGATGAGGGTCCACAACTTCTGCGCCGGCCCCTGCACGCTCCCGCTCGACGTGCTCGTGGAGGTCCAGGAGGAGCTGGTCGACTACCGGGGCTCCGGGATGTCGGTGATCGAGATGAGCCATCGCAGCCCCGAGTACGAGGCGATCCACGAGGACGCCCTCGAGCGCTTCCGCTCGGCGTTCCTCGTGCCGGACGACTTCTCGATCCTCTTCCTCCAGGGCGGCGCGACCCTCCAGTTCGCGATCGTGCCGATGAACCTCCTCGGCGAGAACGACCGGGCCGGGTACGTGCGATCGGGCACGTGGGGCAAGGGCGCGCTGAAGGACGCCGCGGCCGTCGGTGACGCCTACGCGGCGTGGGACGGCGAGCCGCTCTCGTTCGTGCGGATGCCGAGGGACGACGAGCTGGACATCCGAGCCGGGTCGAGGTACCTGCACGTCACGTCGAACGAGACGATCGAGGGGATCCGGATGCCATCGTTCCCGGAGGTCGATCTCCCGCTGGTCGCGGACATGTCGTCGGACTACGTGAGCCGCCCGATCCCGTGGGAGCGGTTCGACCTCGTCTACGGCGGCGTCCAGAAGAACCTCGGCCCTGCCGGTCTCGCCGTCGTGATCGTGCGGACCGCGCTCCTCGAAGAGACCCGGCAGGACCTCCCCAGCTACCTCCGCCTCTCGGCCCACGCGGAGAAGGACAGCCTCCTCAACACCCCGGCGATGTTCTCGATCTGGGTGATGGGCAAGGTGCTCGGCTGGATCCAGGGGCAGGGCGGGGTCGAGGCGATGGCCGAGCGCGCGGCCCGTCGGTCCGGCGCCGTGTACGAGGCGATCGATGTCAGCGAGGGCTTCTACCGATCGCCGGTCGAGGTCGACCATCGCTCCCACATGAACGTGGTGTTCCGCACGCCCTCGGACGACCTCGACGCCGCCTTCCTGAAGGGAGCGGAACAGGAGGGGCTGGTGAACCTGAAGGGCCATCGGAGCGTGGGCGGGATCCGGGCCAGCATCTACCACGCGATGACCGACGACGGCGTCGAAGCCCTGCTCGGCTTCATGCGCGCGTTCCGGGACGCGAACGGGTGAGCACGCTCCGACCCTTCCCCGCCCGGCTGGTCCGGGCTCGCTGGGCGGAGCACGTGGTGTCGCCGATGCACGACGCGCTCTCCCGGGAGGAACGGGCGGCGATCATGGCGGAGCGTCCGTACTCGTGGTTGCACGTCGCTCGGACGCCGGACGACGCCGAGGACGATCGCGAGGTCGATGCAAGGGCTCTCGATGAGGCGAACGCCGCCGCCCTCCACCGCCTGCTGGACGCCGGAGTGTTCGAGGACGACGCCGAGCCGGCGATCTACGTCTACCGGCTGCGGACGGCCGAGCACGAGCAGACCGGGATCGTCGGCGACGTGCCCACGGAGGCGTTCGTCGACGGCCGGGTGCTCGGCCACGAGGGGGTGCAGCCCGAGCGCGTCGATGCGCTCGAGTTTCACCTCCAGCGCCTCGGCGCGCGCTCGACGCTCGTGGCCCTGGCGTTCCGCGCCGACGACGAGATCCGCAAGCTGATCGACGAAGCCACCGAGGAGACCCCGATCCGCAGCTTCCGGACCGGCGATCTGGAGCAGACGGTCTGGCGGCTCGACGACCCGGACGCCGTCGCCCGGATCGTCGAGCATCTCGACCGCGAGACCTTGTACATCACCGACGGACACCACCGCGCGGCGGCGTCCGTCGACCTTTGGCAGCGCTCCGGCCGGCCCGCCGGCGGCGGCGTGCCGTCCGTGCTGTTCCCACACGGCGAGCTGCGGATGCTCGCGTTCCATCGCCGGATCGTGGGCCCGCTGTCGATCGGCGTGGAGGAGCTGCTGACGCGGCTCCGCGAGCGCTTCGAGGTCGATGAGGGGCGTCCCTCACGGGAGGAGCGGGGCGTCTTCGGCCTCTACGTCGACGGCCGTTGGTTCCGCATCCGGATCGGCGAGGCCGACGCCCGCGGCGTCGACGCCCTGGACGTCACCAGGCTGCATCACGAGATCCTCGAGCCGCTCTTCGGCCTCGGTGAGGTCGGCGACCCTCGACTCGAGGCGGTCTCCGACGCGGTGCCCCTCGAGGAGCTCACCAGGCGCGTGGACGAGGACCGCGGCGCTGCGTTCACGCTGATGCCGCCGACCTTCGAGCAGTTCTTCGCGGTCGCCGACCGCGGCGAGCAGATGCCGGCCAAGGCGACCTACTTCGATCCGAAGCCGCAGTCCGGCTTGTTCGTGCGGATCGCGGACGACGAGGCCTAGCGCTCGGCGCGCGCCGAGGCGCGGGCTTCGATCTCGCGGATGAACGCAGTCTTGCCGTCGACGTACGCGTAGATGTCCCGAGGATGCCGTTCGGCGAGCTCGCGCTTCAACCGCTCGTACGCCGCGGCATCCTCGGGGTGCGCTCGCAGCCAGTCGCGGAACGCGAGGTGCCGCCGCTCCCATCCGCTACCGGGCGAACAGACGTGGATGTGGAACGAGGTCCCGCCGTCGGTCTCGCGGCTTAAGTACTCGTGCCCGTCGCTCCACGGATCGAGGTCCCATCGGTACCCGAGGCCGCGGAGCGGTTCGAGGTAGCCGGACCTCGGCACCATCGAGCGGACCGACACCTGGATGTCCAGGATCGGCTTGGCGGCGAGATCGGGGACC
>Ga0114129_10013095_pt1 | contig 11814 bp, 7 predicted proteins | sample RhiMetdeltSRZDD1_FD_80071 | JGI IMG/M metagenome (GOLD analysis project Ga0114129, IMG submission 80071) | Populus rhizosphere microbial communities from Tennessee, USA - Rhizosphere MetaG P. deltoides SRZDD1 (version 2) (version 2) | ecosystem: Host-associated > Plants > Roots > Rhizosphere >... | reverse complement strand
GCGCGTATCAAGAGCTTCCAGATTTCCCGCTATCCGATCAAACCGTGGGCCTTGGATCCGCTCACGAGCAACTCGATCGACGATCTCGAGCCCGTTAATCCGCCGTGTTTTGAAGATTTCGGTACGGGTCCTCCCTGCGTCCGGCGGATCAACCGCGGCGTGCCGCAGTCGGCTGCCGGAAAAGAGTGGTTCCCAGGCGACTACAACGCCGTAACGTTCCTGCAGTTCGTGCCCAACGGCACCGGGTGGAAGTGGGCCACGCAGCCTTCGGATGTGCCCTCAATCGGAGCCCTCACAGCGTTCGCCGACAACAGAAACCTCGTTCCACCGCTGCCATCCGACGGCACCGAGTTCAATCAGTTTGTTGTCTACGATGCGCCTGGACAGGGGGGAATCTCCTGCCACAATCCCGGATCGCGCAACACCGATGTGTTTGCGACACGGGTCAATCTGGCGTTGGCTGTGACGGCGCCGTTGACGTGGCTGCCGACGCCAGCGGAGTTTCCGTTCACCGTCTGGAACAACACGAACACCGCGAGGTTCTTCAAGTTGGACATCGCGACGACTGCGACCGGCGTTAGCTTCAAAAAGCAGGGAAGCCCGATCACCACCGGTATCGTGCAGATCTCTCCCTTTTCGAGCAACTCGCAGGTGGTTTACATCACAGGTCCGGGATCGCCCCTCGTCACTGTGACCGTCGCCGAGGTTGCCAACTACGACGGCGGTTCGCTACCTTCCGGTGTGACACCGTTAACAGGCCAGATCATATTTAACGCCGAACCCGCGCACCCACTACCTGTCGGGGGAGTCACGAATACGAAGGCGATCCAGGTCTCTCAGCCGTTCACGGAGCCGTTCACTGAGCGGAACGCTCAGCCATTCACGGAACCATTCACGGAACCATTCACGGAACCGTTCACGGAGAGTTTCCCGCGAGACAAGGAAGTGGTCGACGTGACGTGGACGGTGTCCTCGCCGGTGACTGCTGATTCGTGGGGTGCGTTCGCCGCGCTCGTCGGTCTCGACCAGGCCTACTGGCCGTACTACGATTTCCAGTTCTTCATCTCGAAGGTCTCAACGGTCGGGGCGGCAAAGGACTGCATTTCGGGCAATAAGCTGCAGGGTACGGTGGTGGCGAGCTACAAATCTACCGGCCAACCGTTCACCGAACCATTCACGGAGCCGTTCACGGAACCGTTCACGGAAGCGCCCTCCGCCGATAATGCGGGATTCATCATTGCGCCACCAGACCTAAACCCGCCGCCCGCGACGGGGTCGACCGAAGCGCCGAGGGCAGGGGATCAGTACAAGGTGACGCTTCGGGTGTTCCGGAAGGACAACACCGTTACCATCCCGAATTTCGCGACGTTCAAACCCGAGAAAAACCCACCGACCTTCGCAGTGGGCGAAAAGAACTGTGATCCAGGTACGCAGGTTTGCGCGGGTGCGGAGGCCCCGGCCCCGGAACTCTTTATCACGACGAATGGCTCGTCCGCGACGGCGGACCTTGGGTCTGTCACGCCAAACCCTGTGGCGGCTGGGCAGTCGATCACGTTGCCGGTCACGCCGGCGGTCAGAAACGCTGGCACCCGCGAAGCGTCTGACCGCAGCCATGGATATTTCCTCGTGCCGTCGGGTTGCGCGTTGCCGCTGGGGAACGCTTCACCGCCAGGCTGCGTGATCTTTCTCAGCGAGCGGACATACGTATCCCCGGGTGACCCAGACCTCGCGATAGGGGCGTCGGAGAATCTCCAGACCAGCCTGCAGATTCCCTTGAATACTGTCCCTGGCCTCTATCGGCTCATGGTTTATGCGGATTGGCACCGCCAAGCGTCCGAGCGGAACGAAGCCAACAACTGGGCGGTCAGCGAGTCCTTCACCGTGACGCCTCCGCACTACGTGCTTCTCGGGCCGTTCTCGCCGTGCAGCGCCACAAGCAATCCGAACTGCACGAAGTCATCCGGATCGGTTCTTCCTCTTGCGTGGCAGTTCAGTTACGACGGCGTCAACGCAGTGGATAGTAGTGCCACGCAGCCTAGGTTCCGACTCTACGCGGCGGGGAGCACGACGCCGCTCTTTACGGCTGACCCAAGCGACATCTCGTCCGGCAACAGCCTATGGCAGTACTTCGGCGCGTCATGCACGCCCGTTGGTGTCACCGCGTGCGGCCGGTCCGCGTACACATGGCAGTACAACCTCCAGCTGAAGTTCCCCGGCACGAACACGGGTCTCACTCCCGGAGACTACCTGGTGAAGATTGAAGTGCCGGCGACGAATCAGACGGATGACCCAGGCGGCGTCGGGTCGGTTGCGACGATCACCGTGAGAGTTACGCCGTAGCCGGCCGCTCGCACGCGTCGAAGCTCAGGCTGGAACGTCAAACGGCCGCAGGACATTCACCTGCGGCCGTTCCCTTGTACGTGGAGAATCTGCGCGCGATTACTGAGCGGTCATCCGGCGGCGGGCGTCGGCCGCGAGCGGATCGGGCGGATCGGCCTCTGCCGTCAAGGCGAGGAACTGTTCGTAGTTCTTTTTCGCGTCAGCCACATGCGCCGCCTGCTGCGCGCGCGCGAGCCAGTAATAAGCGGCCGGAAGGTATCGCAACGTCGGCGTATCCCAGAAGAACACGTCAGTCGCTTCGCCGTGCCGCTTCACGCACACACCAAGGTCGTCCATGGCCTCCATGGGGTGCTGCGACTCGACATAGGCCGTGCCACGCAGGTAACGAGCCAGCCAGGTGTCACGACGCTTGATGCTGTCATTGAATCCTTCGACGGCGTCCACGTATCTTCCTTGCCGGAGCGCAATCTCGGCGGTGATCAAACGAGAATAGGCGACGGTTTGCGCTTGCAGCATCTTTTCGAGAGCCACAGCGATGTTTTTCGCTTCGTCCGTTCGGCCGACCGTTAGCAACACCAACGCCGCGGGAACCAGCACGCTTTCATGGGCGCCGTTGCTCGCCGCCTTCAGTGCGGCTTCGGCCGCGCGCGGCTTCTGGCCGAGCGCGAGGTGCACCTGCGCAAGGGCGACGTAGTCCTGGGCCAGGATGCCACGATTGTTCGCTTGCAGGGCAGCAGCAATGGCAGGCTGCAACAGATTCAGGGCCTGCCGGTGACGGCCGCGGTACATCTCGAGATCAGCCAGGCCGAGCTGAGCGCGGAGCGCGCCGGTAGGCCCGGACTGCTCGAGCTTTCCATACGTCTCCGTCGCCGTGGTGAAATCGCGGCGAATCGCGGCCGACAGCGCGATTGGCAGGAACGCATAAGAAAACGTCGGCGCTTCCTTCAACGTGCCTGCGGCTTCCGTGGACGCGGTGTCGAAGTCGTTCGCATACATCGAGTACATCGCGTAGTTGTACCGCTGCAGCGCGTTTTTCGGATAGATTCGCAAGGCCTCCCGGACCTGGGCGATAGCGGCCGGAAGGTTGCCCGTATAGAGGTATGCCAGCCCCAGGTTCCCATGCCCACCATCGTCTGCGGGGTAGAGCTTCACGAAGGCCTCGTAGTTCTCGATGGCTTTTTCGTTATTGCGAGCGATGTTCAGATAATAGTTGCCGTACGTGCGATACTTCTCACGCTCGCTCATCCTGTCCACGTGCTTGAGGGCCTCTTCGAAGGCGGCCTTCGCCTTGACCTCGTCTTTCAAGACCATGTAGAGGTCCCCGATCCCGGCGTACGCCCGACCAAACGCCGGGTCCAATGAGACGGCGCGCTGATAGGCCGCCATCGCCTCATCGTTCCGGTTCATTTTCTTGAGCTCCGAAGCCTGCGAATACGCCTGCAACGCCTCCAGCGACGCCGTCGTCGCCGTTTCAACTGCCCGCGCACGAGCGCTCTCCGGCGTCGTGTCGCCCAGTACACTACGTAGCCGACTGGCCAGCGTGGCCACTGCATTCAGAACTTGTCCCTTGTCCCGCGCCACTGCAGATTCGCTGGCCAGCGATTTGACCTGCCCGGGCTCCGCCGACAGATCGAGCGCGCGAACCGTCACGCGGTACCCCGATCCCTCGCGGGCGATTGCTCCTCCGAGGATGACTTTGATGCCCTCTCGAACGGCAATCAAGCGAGACACGGTGTCGTCGAGGCGGTCGCCGATACGCGCGTTCCTCGCCAGTCTGACGGCGTCCGCGCGGGGGTACGCTGTAATGAACGAGGCACCCTCCACGGAAATCCCCAGAGCCTGTTCCAGAGTGCCGTCGAACGCAGATTCACCAGTGGAGTTCTGAAAGTCAGCAATCAGGATAGAGACAGGCTCGTGCGCAGGTGGCGGAATCGAGTTACGCGCATACCACCACGTTCCGCCGAGAAGTGTGAGTGCCACCGCCACACCGACCGCGACGAAGCGCATGCCGACGACTCGCTTGATCGGGATCGGCACGCCGTTCTCGTCGAGGCGATCGAGCTCCGCCGCGAGCTCAACGCTCGTTGGAAAACGCTTGTCCGCATCCGGCTCGAGGCAGCGCCCAATGATCTCATCGACGTGCTCGGGCACGTCCGGCACGACCGACTTGACCGGAGGCGGGGCGTGCTGCATCCGACCTTGAAGTTCGGTAATCGCGCTGCCCGCGTGCTCCGCGCGGGGCTGGCCGACCAGCATGTCGTACAGGATCAGGCCGAACGCGTATACGTCCGCGCGCTGATCGACGTGCACGCCCTTTGCTTGCTCGGGCGCCATATATTCAAGAGTGCCGACGACCGCGCCGAGCATCGTGGCGTGACGGTTCGCCGCGGCGCGACTCAGATTGCGGACAATCGTGTTCGCACCCGGAACGGAACCCCCGACGGGCGCGCCGGTCGATCGCGCGATCCCGAAATCCATGATCATCGCCTCGTCGTCGGCGCCGATCATGATGTTGGCGGGCTTCAGGTCGCGGTGGACGACTCCGACCTTGTGGGCTTCGACGAGTCCGGAGACGACCGCCCGCGCGATGCGCATCACTCTCGAGACTGGCAAACGCCCGTCGCGCTTCAGGATCGTGGCGAGGTCCGCGCCGTCCACGTACGGCATCGTGATGTACTTGATCCCGTTGATCTCCCCCAAATCATGGATGCGGACGACGTTCTTGTGCGTCACCTGGCGAGCCAGCAGCAGCTCGCGTTTGAAACGCCGCTCGACTTCTGCAGCGGCGCCAGGGTCCGCCATCACCTCCGGACGGATCACCTTGATGGCCACCGACACGCCCAGTTCGGCGTCCCACGCCTGGTACACGGCGCCCATTCCGCCGATGCCAAGCAGCCGGATGATGTGATAGCGCGCGCCGAACGCAGACCCCACCTCGAGGGGCCCATCGTCGTCGGACGAGACGCTGACACCGCCCTGCAGACTCGTTTGTTCATCGCCCTGCAGGGGGCGCGGCATCGCACGCGGCACCGGCACCATCGTCTGCGCGTCGGCGATCGACGGACGGTGGGCAGAGGCAAAATCGGGAAGAATGGTCAGCGCATCGGCGAGGTCGGCGCGGCCCGCGGGGGGCTGGACGGTCGGCGGTGGCGTCTGGACACCAGTCGCAGTCGTCCGCACGCGGCTCGCGTTGCAGCGCGGGCAGCTCTTTGCCGAAACGGGGACTTCACTCCCGCAGCGACTGCAGATCATTGGGATACGCGCTTGTCTGTGCCGGAACGCTCGATGATAGCATGGTCAGCCGCCCGATACGGCTCGGCTCGCCGGACCTCGATTTGCTAAATAAGCAGGGATTCCGGGCAATTCAACCATGGTCCGTGGGGGAGGCGGATCGCCGACCATGCGGCGGATTCTTCACATCGACATGGACGCGTTCTACGCGTCGGTTGAACAGCGCGACAAACCGGAATTGCGCGGCAGGCCGCTGGTCGTCGGTGGACAGCCCACGCGCCGTGGTGTGGTCGCCGCCGCCAGCTATGAAGCGCGCGCGTTCGGCGTCTATTCGGCGATGCCGATGGCCACCGCTGTGCGCCTGTGTCCGTCGCTCGTCGTCGTGCCGCCGGACTTTTCGCGTTACAAGGCGGCGTCCGACGCGGTGTTCTCGATCTTCCGGGAAGTGACGCCGCTCGTGGAGCCGCTCTCGCTGGACGAGGCGTACTTGGACGTGACCGAGAACGCCTGGGGCGAGGCGTTCGGTACCACGGTGGCCCGACGCCTGAAGGCCCGGATTCGCACCGACACGGGATTGACGGCGTCAGCCGGAGTCGCGCCCAACAAGTTTCTCGCGAAGATCGCGTCGGGCTGGAAAAAGCCGGACGGCCTTACGGTCATCAGCCCGGATCGGGTCGAACCCTTCTTGCAGAAGCTCCCGGTCGACGCGCTGTGGGGAGTCGGGCCGGTCACCGCGAAGAAACTGAGGGCGCGCGGCATCGAGCGACTGGTCGACGTCCGCACCGCGGAGATGGATCTGCTGCGCGCGACGGTCGGCAGCCTGGCCGACTGGCTGCGCCAACTCGCGAACGGTATCGACGACCGGCCCGTCGTACCGAATCGCGAAGCCAAATCGTCAGGGTCCGAGAACACCTACCCCGAAGATCTCACGAACCTCGACACGATCAGGGCCGAGATCGCGGACATGGCGTCTCGCTCCATCGCGTGGCTGGCGCGCCGGCAGCGGATGGCGCGCACGGTCACGATCAAGGTGCGTTACAGCGACTTCACGACAATCACCCGCAGTCACACGGCCGACGCGACGCGCGATGCGTCCGACATCACCGCGCGCGCGGTGCGATTGCTCGAAAAAACCGACGCTGGCCGCCGGCCGGTCAGGCTGCTCGGCGTCAGCCTGCATAATTTCTGTGCGGAGGACGTGCCAACCGACCCGGAGGCGCTGCCCTTCGATCAATAGGTTTCGTGTTTTCGTGTTTTCGTGGCAGCGCGAGGCATCAGTGACCGATACATGGAATCCCGCGCAGTACGACAAATTCCAGCGCGAACGTGAGCAGCCTTTCTACGACCTGCTCGCCATGATCCGGCCGTCACCCGGGATGCGTATCGTGGATCTCGGATGCGGCACGGGCAAGCTGACGCGGCAGCTCCACGCGCGTCTTGCGGCGCGCGAGACACTCGGCATCGATCGATCGGCGCGGATGCTCGCTGAGCAGCAGAACGAACCGCCGGTCGTAGGCCTGAGCTTCACGGTCGGGACCGTCGAATCGTTTCTCGACGGCGAGGGCATGTACGACCTGCTGTTCTCGAACGCGGTCTTCCACTGGATCGAGGACCACGAACGCCTGCTTGGGCGATTGGCCGACAGGCTGGCGCCCGGCGGACAGCTGGCTTTCCAGGTACCGTACATGCACGACGAAGCCTCGCATCTGGCGGCCGACGAGCTCAGCGGGGAGGAGCCGTTTGCGTCGGCGCTCGGGGGCTGGCGCCGCGCGCGGACCGTGCTGACGCCGGACGCCTACGCGCGGCTGCTCTTCCGGATAGGATTCGCCGATCCACAGGTGCGTCTGATCGTCTATCCTCATGTCCTGACGGGGCGCGAGGCGGTCGTCGAATGGATGCGGGGCACGCTGCTCGCTGAGTACGAGAAGCGGCTGCCGCCGGAATTGTTCGTCCGGTTCGTGGAGGCGTATCAGGCGCGTCTCGTGCCGCAGCTCGATTCGACGCGACCGTTCTTCTTTCCGTTCAAGCGCGTACTCGTATCATGCTCAAAGGCACCCGCGACGGCATTCTGAAGAAAGTCCAGCCCGTGAGCATCCACGGTCAGGTGTCGTGGGACGTCTTCTTTACAGACGTCGACGATCCCGACGGTCAGGTGACCGTGGCGCGCATCGGACCGGAAGCCGTCATCGGCAACAACCTCGAGCCGGGCGACCGTATTCAGGTGGAGTACCTCGTCGGCCAGGCGGTGCGGGTCACGCGAGTCGTGCCCACCACTTGAGCAGTCGGCAGGCGGCAGTCTCAGCCGCGTCAGGGTTTTTTCTCTATCTTGACAGTCCGGAGCTCCACGCGGGTATTTGGCGTCTCACCCGTGCGCGGCGTCGCCTCGATCGCGTCGACGGCCGCCATGCCGTCCACGACGCGTCCGAATGCCGTGTAGACGCCATCGAGCGCGGTCGAACTGCCCGTGCAGATGAAAAAAGACGTCTGCGCGCTGTCCGGTGCGTCACCGCGCGCCATCGAGACGACGCCTTTGACGTGCTTCGTCTCGTTGAACTCAGGCGGGAGGTTGCGCACCAGCGCCTGTTGCTTCTCGGTGAGTCCGCCCGTCCGGCTCGCGAGCGCGCCGGTCTGGATGACGAAACCCGGGGCCACACGGTGGAACGCCATCGCGTTGTACACACCGGCCGCCGCGAGGCGCATGAACTGTCGGACGGTGTTTGGGGCCTTGTCGGGAAGGAACTCAATCGTGATCGGTCCGGACGCGGTATCGAGCACGGCCCGATAGGCACCGAGCTCCTGGGGTGTCTCCGTGACGAACGGCTCCGCCGGCGTATCGCGAATCGTGACATGACGGATCTCGATCCGCTCCGTCGCCACGCCTTTGTCGTCGACAGGCATCTCCGAGATCTTCTGCAGGACTTCGATACCGTCCGCCACACGGCCAAAGACCGTGTACTGATTGTCGAGCGTAGGCTGGTCCGCGAGGACGATGAAGAACTGCGCGCCGGCGCTGTCGGGCCGTCCGGGCACGAGCACGGCGGCCACCGATCCGCGGGTCATCTTCGGCGCACGCGCCTCCGCCTTCACGGCGTTCTGACCACCGGTGCCGTACAGCGCCCGCTTCGACGGGTCCTTGCTCAGCGGGTCACCGCCTTGAACCATTCCGTATTTGACGGCGCGGTGAAAGATCGTTCCGTCATAACCGCCTTCCGCTGCGAGCTTCATGAAATAGGCGGTCTGGTTCGGCGCAGTGGCTGGCGTGAGATCGATGACGAAGGTACCGGCGCTCGTGTCGAACACGGCCTGCGTCGGCGGCGCCTGTGCGGACATGGTTCGGCTCAGGCCGGACGCGACGCACGAAATGGCCACCACGCCCAGCGTCAGGAGACAGGTGCGTCGAAGATGCGTGCAGCGTGCCATAGGTAATGAAGACCTGAAATCAGCGTAATCGCCAACGAAGCGAAGATACCGAGATCGACGATCGCCGAGTGATAACCCAGGTAGTTGAACACCATGGCGGCGACAGCGGTCACGATGTAGGTCGCCGTTGCGGTCTTGCCGTAAATGGACGGCTGAAACGTGCGGCGCCCGACGGCAAAGTTCACAATCGCGACAGTGAGGACGATGCCGACGTCGCGGCTGATGATCAGCACGGTGAGCCAGATCGGGAGCCGGTTGGCCAGGCCGAGCCCCGGGAGCGTCAGGACGATGAACGTCGTGACCAGGAGCAGCTTGTCGGCCATCGGGTCGAGCCACGCGCCGAGCGTGGTCTTCTGACCGGATCGACGCGCGATAACGCCGTCCAGCGCGTCTGTGAGGCCGGCGGTCACGAAGACCGCGAGCGCCCATCCGAGATACCCGTACACCACGAGGATCACGAAGGCCGGAATCAGGAACATCCGCAGCAGCGTGAGCTGGTTGGCGGGCGTCAGCACTGTCATCGCAGACCCGCGAGGGCCTCGAGCTTGGCGATGGCGTCGCTGGCCTCCGCACCGGTCACGGGGCGCGACGGCTGAAAGGCGCTCGCGCCCGACAGACTGAGCACGCCGGACGCGACAGCGGCCGAGGCCGCCGGATACGCGAGGTGGCTCGACGACAGATCGCTGAACTTCAACCGCGCTGACTCCCACGCCTTGATGCTGTCCGTGCGCTGCACGACAGCGCGCGGGAGCAGGCGCGCCACGGCCTGCGCCAGGTCCGTGCGACGAACCACGGTGCGCGGCTGGAACGCGTGGTTCGCGTACGGCTCCATGATCCCGGCGCGCGCCACGGCCATGATCCAGGTCGCGGCCCAATTGCCGCGGACGTCGGTGATGACCACGGCGTTGGAGCGAGGAGCGGCGGGCAACAGCGCGCGGAGGCGGATGCCGATGAGCGCCGCGAGATCCGCGCGCGTGATTTGCGCCGCTTGATCGATCGCGCGGAACTCCGCAGGCAGCCTGGCGAGCTCGGCCCGCGCGCGGACGGCGTCAAGGCGTTTCTGAAGGTCGGCGTTCGGCTCGAGCGCCAGCGACTCGGTGTACGCCTTGGCCGCGCCGTCGAAATCGTCGCGCGCATCGAGAATCTCGCCGACCTGCGCGAGCGACCGCGGGTCGGTCGGATCGAGCACCGCCGCCCTGCGGAAATGCTCGAGCGCCGCATCGACGTCGGCGGGAGTCCCCTTCTGGCGCTCGACCCCCGCGAGCTCGCGATACAGGAAAGCGCTGTCTGGCGAGCTCGCAATCGCGGTGGTATACGCCTGAATCGCGTCATCGAGCCTGCCGCCGCGCGCCGCCTGCCGCGCCTGCTCGAGGTTGCGCTCCACGATTCGGAACTTCAGGACTTCGACGCGCCGCCGGATGTCGGTCAGGGACGGATCGATCGCCACTGCCGCCTCGAAGGCGGACGCCGCCTCGGACTCGCGGTTGAGCGCCAGCAGCGCCTGCCCGCGGCCGAGCACGATCGACAGATCGCCCGGCTGCTGACTGATCTCGAGCGCCCGGTCGAAATGCGACAGCGCCGCTTTCGCGTCCTTCTGTGCCAGCTCGATGTACCCGAGGGACGCCTCGGCGGGATAAAACGCCGGGACAACCTTGAGCGCCGCGGAGAACTCGCGCTCCGCCAACCTGAAGTCGCCGGCCTGCAGGAACGCCCAGCCGCGCCGCTGGTTCTCCACCGCGCGCGTGCCGGCCAGTGCGTCTGGCACGGATGGCTGCAAGAAATCTGGGAACTTCGGCGTGGCGACCACCGGCGCCGGGACAACCTTCGGCGCGCAGGCGCTGATAAGGACCGCCGCCACGAGAACGAGTCTTCGCATTACGAAAATACTACTCCGCCGACGACCTGGTCTTGAACAGGAGTTGACGAGACCAGGAGTTCTTCGACAGGAGATCAAGAGATCAGGAGAAAAACCTCCTGAATTCTTGAACTCCTGTTCACGTCGTTCTGATCTCCTGAACTCGATCAGCCCGTCCCGCCCAACCGGCTCAAGAGTCGTCGGGGGACGTCGGCGACGATCGACACGCGGCCATCGCGCGCCTCGTGCTGCACTACTCGGGCGTGGCGATAGATCCGGGCGATCCGCTCGCGGTCCGATGCGTTGTCGGGATCGAAGGTGAGCGTGACGCGTTGCACATCGAGCGCGAGCCGTGACGCGACGGTTTCGATGAGTTCGTCGATGCCCTGGCGCTCGAGCGCGGAAATGCACAATGCCGCAGGATCCCGGTCCTGCAGCCGTCGTCGCTCGTCGTCCGTCAGTACGTCACACTTGTTGTAAACCTCGAGCAGCGGAACGTCGACCGCGCCGACATCGGCGAGCACCTGATTGACCGCTGCCATGCGGCGGTCGCGGTCGGTGGCCGAAGCATCGATGACGTGCAACACGAGGTCCGCGTCGGCGGTTTCCTCGAGCGTCGCACGGAACGCGGCCACGAGCGCGTGCGGCAAACGGTCGATGAACCCGACCGTATCGGACACGAGCAGCTCCCGGCGGTCTGGCAGCCGCACCTGCCGGACGAGGGGATCGAGCGTCACGAACAGCGCGTTCGACGCCTCGGCCTCTGCCCTGGTCAGCACGTTGAACAGCGTCGTCTTGCCGGCGTTCGTGTAGCCGACGAGCGCGACGGTGGGCACCGACGCCTTGTGCCGGCGCTCGCGGAGCTGGCCGCGGCGCCTTCTGACGTGCTCGATGTCCTCGGACACCGCGTGAATCCGCGTGCGGATGCGCCGCCGATCGGTCTCGAGCTTCGTTTCACCCGGGCCTCG
>Ga0114129_10013093_pt1 | contig 11816 bp, 11 predicted proteins | sample RhiMetdeltSRZDD1_FD_80071 | JGI IMG/M metagenome (GOLD analysis project Ga0114129, IMG submission 80071) | Populus rhizosphere microbial communities from Tennessee, USA - Rhizosphere MetaG P. deltoides SRZDD1 (version 2) (version 2) | ecosystem: Host-associated > Plants > Roots > Rhizosphere >... | reverse complement strand
GGCGGCGCGACCGCGTTGATGCGCGCCGCTTCCGCGAATCGCGTCGACGTGCTCAACGTCCTGATGTCGAACGGCGCCGACGTGAACGCGAAAGACGGTGGCGGCATGACCGCGCTCATGGCCGCGGCGTTCGGCGGGTACGTCAACGCGGTCCGTCCGTTGCTTGCACACAAGGCGGACGCTGCGGCGAAGGACAACGAAGGCCGGACGGCGCTGATGGCGGCCGCCAGCAACGGCGAGACGGCCGTCGTCCAGGCGCTGCTCTCGGGGGGCGCTGACGTCGCCGCGGCCGACGGCGCGGGCGGCACTGCGGCCACGTACGCCGCCGCTTCAGGCCAGGCCGGCGCCCTCGAGGCGCTCAGGACGCACGGCGCGAAGGTGGGTGGTCGAGAGCTGATGCTCGCGTCCTCGGAGTGTCATACCGGCGTCGTCCGCGTGCTTGTCGCGTCCGGTCTGAACGCTCGCGGCCGCGGAGAAGGCGATGCCCCCATCCTCGTGGCTGCGTCGCGCAACTGCGTCGAGACGGTGAGGCTGCTGCTCGACAACGGCGCCGACGTCAATTCGAAAGACAACGAGGGCTGGACGCCGCTGATCAAGGCCGCCTCCGGCGGCCTGACCGAGCTGGCGCGCGTGCTGCTCGAGCGCGGCGCCGACATGGATGTCGTCGACAAGCTGGAACGCACCGCGTCGATGTACGCCGACCTTCCCGGCCACGAAGAGATCGCGGCGCTGTTCAAGGCCGCGAGGGCGAAAAAGCGATGAGTGCCTTTCCTGCCTTTCGTGTGTTCGACGAAGGCGGCGCCGTCCGCGGCCGCGTGGTATCGGCCGCGCTCGAAGAGCTCAGCCAGGGCGACGTCGTCATCAAGGCGGCCTATTCGAGCGTCAACTACAAGGACGCGCTCGCAGCCACGGGGACGGGGAAGATCGTGCGCCGGTTTCCGCTGATTGCCGGAATCGACGTGTCCGGTACCGTCGAATCGAGCAGCGACGCGCGGTTCAGCCCGGGCGACAACGTGCTCGTCACCGGTTATGACCTTGGTGTCGCGCACGATGGCGGCTACGCCGGCCGCGTGCGTGTGCCGGGCGATTGGGTCGTGTCGCTGCCGCCTGCCATGACGCTGTTCGACGGGATGGCGATTGGCACGGCCGGATTCACCGCCGCTCTGTCCATCGTCGACATGGAGAAGAACGGCCTGGCAACCGACGCCGGTCCGGTGATCGTGACCGGCGCGACCGGTGGCGTCGGCAGCGTCGCCATCCAGATCCTCGCGGCGCGCGGCTATCAGGTCACCGCGCTCACCGGCAAGGACGGCGAGCACGACTACCTGCGGTCGCTTGGCGCCAGAAATGTGCTGTCGCGCAATGGGCTGGACCGCGGCACGCGCCCTCTCGAGAAGGCGACATGGGCTGGAGCGGTCGATGCCGTCGGCGGCGACACGCTGGCGTGGCTGACAAAGACGATGATGTATAACGGCTGCATCGCCTCGTCCGGGCTGGCCGGCGGCACCCACTTGCAGACGACCGTACTGCCGTTCATCCTTCGCGGCGTCAAGTTGCTTGGCATCGATTCGGTGATGTGTCCGATGGCGACGCGACGCGAGGTCTGGCGGCGGCTGGCGAGCGACCTCCGGCCGCCGTCGCTGCAGACGATGGCCAGGACGATCGAGATGGACGCGCTGCCCGACGCCTTTGCCACGCTGCTAGCCGGCAGCGCCCGCGGGCGCTTCGTCGTAAACCTTGGAGGGTCGTGATGTCGAGGCGTTCCGGTCCGACATGGCGTGATGGGACGAAGATCGCCGTGTGCGCAGCGATGCTCGCTGCGCGCATCGGCGCGCAGACGCCGCAGGGGATCAGTGTCGAGAGCCCGACGCTGAAGGCCGATCAGCCGATCCCGCGCGATTACACGGCGGATGGCCGGAACGTTTCGCCGCCGCTGACGTGGAGCCGCGTCCCCGCCGGCGCGAAGGAGATTGCCGTCGTGCTCGAGGATCCGGATGCCGGCAACCCGCCGCCGTTCGTACACTGGGTGATCTACAAGATCCCCCCGACGGCAAAGGGGTTGCCGGAGAACATCCCGTTCGAGCCGGGTGCTCCCATGCCGGCGGCGGTCGCCGGCGCCATTCAAGGCGTGTCTGGTTTCCGGCGCCCGATCTATCGCGGTCCCGCACCGCCGCCAGGGAAAGTGCATCACTATCACTTCGTCGTCTATGCGCTCGATGCGGCGCTCGATCTGAAACCGGGTCTGAACAGAGCCGAGCTCTTGGACGCGATCAAGGGCCATGTGATCGGCCAGGGCGAGCTCATCGCGACCTACGAGCGAAAGTAGCGCAGCCCTTGAGGGCTGCCTGAGCGCGGGCCTCCGGGCCTGCCTGGGGTGATCGATGACATTCATTTCACGACGCGATTTATTGAAGCGCGCGGCGGTACTCGGGGCGGCCACCCCTGTAGCGCGACCCCTTGAGGGTCGCGACGATCGCGGGGCTGAAAGCCCGCTACACGAACCGGTCGTAGCGCGACCCTTTCAGGGTCGCGACCGTGTCCGCGAGCCGCTCGAAAACCTGACCGCCGGCGAGATGGACATCCTCGACGCGGTGGTCGCGCGGCTGATTCCGAGCGACGCGAACGGCCCGGGCGCCACAGAGGCGCGCGCAACCCATTACATCGACCGAGCGCTTGGCGGCGCCCTAGCGTCCTCGCGGAGCGCGTACACATCCGGCTTGGCCGCCCTCGACCGGTACGCGCGGTCGTCGCGTGGTGCACTGTTCATGCAGCTGTCGGCGACCGATCAGGACTCCGTCCTCATCGACGTCGAAACAGGTGCCGCGACGGGCTTCACCGGCAGCTCGGCGGCGTTCTTTGCGCTTGTGTTGAACCACACTCATCAGGGCACGTTCGGCGACCCGTACTATGGCGGGAACGCGAACTTCGTCGGCTGGGATCTCATCAGCTACCCCGGCGTCCGCACGATGGTCACGGCGGCCGAGCAGCAGCAGCTCGAGAACCACACGCTCAAACCCAATCACAAGTCCGCCTACGAAACGGACATGTTCACGAAGGCGACGGCGCAGAACATGTCCCACGAGAGCTCGGACAAAGAAAGGGTGTAGGCGCATGGCCACCAGGCTCAAGGAAACGGACGTCGTCATCATCGGCCTGGGCGCGGTTGGTGGTGTCGCCGCGTTGCCGCTGACCCAAGCAGGCATCGAGGTCGTCGGTCTTGAAGCGGGGACCTGGCTCACGCGCCGCGACTTCGCGCCCGACGAGCTCCGCAACAACTATCGCGGCTGGCCTCAGGGCGTCCAGAAAGCCAATCAGGAGATCCCGACGTCGCGCGCGACTGCGTCGTCGCCCACCGCACCGCGCGCGAACATTCACCCGATGCAGAACGCCGTCGGCGGCACGTCGCTGCATTACTGGGCGCAGAGCTGGCGGCTGAACCCGTGGGACTTCAAGGTGGTGAGCGAGACGAAGCGCCGCTATGGCGCCTCGCGTATCCCGAAGGGCTCGACGGTCGAGGATTGGCCGTTCGGCCTCGACGAGCTCGAGTCGTACTACGACAAGGTCGAGTACGAGATCGGCGTGTCGGGCCAGGCGGGGAACATCGACGGCACGATCGATCCGCGCGGCAACCCGTTCGAAGGGCCGCGCAGGCGCGCGTACCCGATGCCGCCGTTGCGGGGGACGGAGTTCCTCGAGAAGATGGCCGGCGCCGCCAAATCGCTCGGCTGGAATCCATTCCCTGGACCGGCGGCCGTGAACTCGCGGTCGTATCAGAATCGATCGGCCTGCATGTACCACGGCTTCTGCAACCGCGGCGGCTGCCACGTCGACGCGAAGAACTCGACCGCGGTCACGACGATTCCGCGCGCGCAGGCGACGGGTAAGCTGAAGGTCGTCACCCGCGCGCACGTCACGACGATTGAGGTCGGGCCTGACGGACTGCCGTCCGGTGTGAACTACCTGACCGACGGCACAGAGTACTTTCAGCCGGCGAAGGTCGTCCTCGTCGCGAGCTTCACGTACGAGAACACGCGATTGTTGCTGCTGTCGAAGTCGAAGGCGTTCCCCGACGGCCTTTCGAACAACCACCATCAGGTCGGCCGCCACTATTTCAGCCACCACCAGGGCGCCGGCGTGTCGGCGCTGTTTCCGTTCAACATCAACGCCTGGTACGGCCTCCCGGCGCAGGGTATCGCTGTCGACAACTGGGCGGACGACAACTTCGATCATGGTCGGCTCGACTTCATCGGGGGCGGCAACCTGTGGGTGTATTCCGATCGCCGTCCGATCGGCGCCGCCGGGATGAATACGTTCGGCCGCGTGCCGAACTGGGGCTCGCAGTGGAAGGCGTTCATCAAGGAGAACGCCGACCGATCCAACAACTCGTACATCCAGAAGTCGACGTTGCCGTACGAAGACAACTTCCTCGATCTCGATCCTGTCGTGAAGGATCCGCTCGGCTATCCCGTATGCCGCGTGACGGCCGAGTACAAGGAGAACGAGCGCCGGATCGCGGCGTTCACCCAGGACAAGATGGAGCAGTGGTACCGCGAGGCGGGGGCGATTGCGATTCAGCGCGCGCCAGTTGGTGGCGCCATGGGCGTCTCCACGCACGCGTACGGGGGTACGCGCATGGGCGACAACCCCGACACCAACGTCGTCGATCGATGGGGCTTCTCGCACGAGGCGCCGAACCTGGGCGTCCTCGGCGCGTCGGTGATGGGGACGAGCGGCGCTCACAATCCGACGTTGACGGCGCAGGCGCTCGCCTGGCGCACGGCGGAGCATCTGGCGAAGAACTGGAACGCCATCTCGCGGACGCGGTCTTAGAGTCCCCTGGAGCGACACGACGAAAAAGTATCTGTGACGCCGACCCGGTAGACAAAAGGCGTGCTGCCATTGGACTTTCCAGTCAACAGGGCTTGAAGCACCAAGGAATTCGCCAACAATAGTAGGCATCGATCGTGCGAAACCGTGCAATTCGGAGCCGTCGTGTGCCGTATTCGGCCACGTAACGGTCCATCACCAAGCGCTCAGTTCAGATTTCGAGGAGGCGACGAGTGCTACGGTGTCAAGTTCACTGATTCACAGATAAGGAAAATCAAAATGCATAAGCCCCAGCGTTGGACTATTCCGGCAGCGTTCGTGCTCGTTTCCGCCGTAGGGCTCGGAACGGCGCAGGCCGCCAATATCACGGCCTCGGAGACGATCGCGGATATAGCGACTCTTGTGGGGACTCAGTTTGACGTGACAGCCTTTGTTGCCACCAACGGTCTTGAGGCGGCCGACGGAACCGGCGCGTTTCTGGCGAATCAGACGGCGACTGGGCAGGCCCTTGTCGTGTTGTTGGAGGGCGTGGGCGGGCCGTTTAGCGATTGGTTCCAGATCATCTATTCCAGCACAGCCGGCGGCGGTTTTGGCACAGAGAACGTAACGGTTCACTGGCGGTCGGATGCCAATCCGGGCGGGCTGCCGCCACTGCCGGTCGGCGTTGTGCCTCAGTTCCTAGTCGAGACCGGCGTGGTCCAGGACATCACCGCTCTATTAGGGGCTTCTGCAGCGGCCTCGGGCTTCGCCTTCCCGAGCAACATCACAATCCAGGTCCAGTCGGATCCATCTGGAGCTGAGATTCCGGAGCCCGCTTCAATCGTGCTCCTCGGCACCGGTCTGCTGGCGAGTGCCCGCGCCGCCGCCCGGAAGCGCATGAAGAGATAACGCGGTCAGCACCCCTTCTTGTTTTCGTGCCTTCGTGGTCAATCTACGGTTCTGTGTGCGATGATGCACGCATGTTCACCATGCGAGCTCTCGTCATTTTGTGCTCGACCTCTGCCGTTCTCGTAGGGACCGTCACGCCCGCCCGCGCCGACGGATTCATCTCGCCGTTCATCGGCTTCAACTTCGGCGGCGACTCGTCGAATTGCGCGAGCCTCACCAACTGTGAAGACAAGCGGACGAGTTTCGGCGTCTCGCTCGGAACCGTCCGCGGCGTATTCGGATTCGAAGAGGACATCGGCTATACGCCGGACTTCTTCGGCAAGACACCTGGCGGCGACAACGCGATGCTCACGCTCATGAGTAATCTGATGCTCGTCATCCCGGCCGGACCGATTCAGCCCTACGGCCTGATCGGCCTCGGGCTGATGCGCTCGCACGCGCAGTTCAATGCGTCGAGCCTGGCGTTGGACAAGAACTCGCTCGGGTGGGACATTGGCGGCGGCCTGAACATCTTCTTCGGCCACAGCATCGGCATTCGGGGCGACCTCCGCCACCTCCGGACGATGCAGGACGTCACGCTCGGCGTGTTCGGGAACGATCAGGTCGATTTTTGGCGCGGCAGCGCGGGGGTCGTCTTCAGGTTCTAAGGTTCTAGCACCTTTACCGCTGCCGCGCGAGCTGCAGCGATCCGATGACGCGATCGAAAACCCGCTGATAGTACGAGAAGTCGCTGGCCGGTGCCACGCCGATCGCGTAGAACAGGTTCCCGTCCTGCATCTGCGTGGTCACGAGCTGAATGCCTTCATCCTGACCCGTCACCTCCGATCGATTCCGGAGCACCGTTCGCAGGCCGCGGCGATTGGCGACGTTCACCCGATCGTAGCCTGACGCGCGGCTGAGACCGGGGTTGCCGGAGGCCAGCGACTGAATGAGCTCGTCCGTCGCGGTCTGTAGGTCGTGCGTCTCGTTGCGACCCATCCCGAATTCCACGCCGTGCGTGAAGACGGTCTGCCCGTTGTTTTGTCCGTACGCGCCGCTCGGTGCAAACGTGACGGTGCTGCTCGACTGGATTTCCTGCCAATTCGCCGGCACGCTGACCTGGAACAGATTGCCCTCGTTGTAGGTGCGGAAGCGGGAGGACGGTGGATCCACGCGACCCGTCGGGACGCCGGTATCGCGTCCTGAGGTCCCGGTGGGGCGGCCCGAGCGGTTCTTCGTCGCCTGCTCGGTCGTCGGCGCCGGTGGCAGTTGGCGGAGATGCGCCCTCACCTGGTCGAACGCGCGCGTGTCGCGGATCGGGTTTTCGACCCGCAGCATCTGTGCTTCGCGCGTGATGTAGTCCGAGCGATCGCCGGGATTCGGGTGATCGCTCAGCCACTGCGGGCCGCCGGACCCGCTTTGTTTCTCGATCGTCTTGAACATGTTCGCCATGTCGCGGGGGTCGTACCCGGCGCGCGCCATGATGTGCGATCCCTCGATGTCGGCCTGGCGTTCGAATTCCCGTGAGAACCGCATGAACGCAGCGCCGAGGCCGAACTGCGTGCCCTGCGAGATCACCTGGCCCCATCCGCCGCCGATAATGGCGCCGAGCACGGCCCCCGCGACCTGTCCGATCTCATACTTGGTCGCCTTGCTCGCCTGCGCCGTGCCGTGCCGCAGCGCCACGTGACTGATCTCGTGCGCCATGACGCCGGCGACTTCGCCTTCAGTCTTCGCCGCTTCGATCATTCCGCGGTTGACGAACATCGGGCCGCCCGGCAGCGCAAACGCATTGATTTCCCGGACGTTGATGACCTCGAAGCTGTAGCGGAACTCGGGGTGGCGCAGGTCGGGCCGAATGGCAGCTGTCAGACGACGACCGATGTCCTCCACGTAGGACGTCACGGCATCGTCTCGCATCACCGGCATCTGCTGGCGCGCCTCTTGGGCGGCCTGCAGGCCGAGCTCGACATCCTGAGCTGGCGTGTACTTGTTGTCGGGCGGCGTGATCTGCGTTTGGGACGCGAGCACGGTCGCCGAGAGCAGGAATGCCAGAGGCAGTGATCGTTCCATGCCCTTCGAGTGTGCAAATTCAAGTCCGGGACCCATTCCCGGATGGATGGATGAGTCTACGACAGATCGGATGGAACGATGGAAACACCGAATGTCAGCGGCCGATTTGAAGAACGAGAGCGACACGATTCGCGCAGACCGCGATCACGTGGCACGTGCGAAGCGCTGGGCGAGTACGCGATCGCCGAAAAACTCCGCGAGATCCCGCGGCAGTCCTTGCGATCTTTCGCGAGATCCATCTACGACAGCTCCGCTTGCGGCGGCTGGACGCCACGCATGACGTAGCGTCGGTTGGATCTGTCCTTGCAAAATCCACAGCAAGATGTTTTCGCTGGCGTTTACGCGTCGTCACCTGCATGTGTCCGATGCGCACCGGGGTTCGCGTATCTCAGCCATGCGCCGCCAGCGCCGACGACCATGTCCGACAAACGATTGACGAAGCATCGTCGCGTGGGCCGGCCACCGGCAGGGGCCAGAGAAGGGGAGAAGGTCAAGGACTATCCGCAATTGAGTATTCGCGTGCCGCTCGAATTCAAGGTCCGCCTGAACGCGCTCAGCGCCGTCACCGGACTGGCGCAATGGCGCGTGATTGTGAAAGCGATCAACTGCTTTTTCCACGACCTGCCGCCCAACGACCGCGAGCTCGTCGACGGCCTTTCCGAACGTCTCCGCCGCGCCGGTTAGCTGTAGGCGGCCCCGATTTCGACCGAAATCTCTGGCAACTATTTGTCACCCCACCGCGCGAATGACGCAAAGTGTCAGCTCGTGTCGGGCAGCCGTGGCTCTAAGTTACTGAAAAAGAAGGAACTCGATCGACTTGTGCCGCACGGCATGAGCTCTGCAGTTCGGCAGTCAGCCTGGAGGAGTGTTAGTTTCTTGAGGACGCGCGAGGCGCACGGATTTGCGCTGATCGACCTGATTTTCGTCTGCGGGATCATTGGCCTGCTCGCCAGTATGGCGATGCCCCGCTTGCTTCTCGCCAAGGCTGCGGCTGGATCGGCGTCCGCGGTCGGGTCGATGCGGGCCATCAACAGCGCGGAGCTGAGCTACGCGCTGAGCTGCGGCAACGGCTTCTACGCACCGAACCTGACCACGCTCGGCACGGCGCCTCCCGGTAGCAACGAGCCGTTCATTGGCGCCGGCCTGGGCACCGCGGACATCGTCAACAAAAGCGGCTACACGTTTCAGCTCGAAGCGACAGCCTTCGCCGGCGCGCCGAGCGCGTGCAACGGCCTGGGCGCCGGGTTGGCCGGACAAGGCTTCAGGGCTGGTGCAGATCCCGTGGCCGCAGGGATCGGGAATCCGCGCTTCTTCTCGACCAATGCGAACGGTACGATCTTCGAGGACGTCGCGTCCTTGTGGGCGGTGATGCCAGAGGTCGGCGAGCCTCCGTCGGGTCACCCAATCCGCTGATTCAGCTATAATCGCGGTCCATATGTGGACCAAGATGATGTCCGGGCCGCGCAAAAAGGCCCCGAAAACCATCGCGGTGATCGATCCCGATCGCTGCTTTGGGGCATTTGCCTGCTCGATTTGCCAGGCTGCCTGCCCGGTCGCCGGCTGCATCGTCGAGGAACCCGATCGGGATGGCCGGATGGTCTGCGCGGTTCGCGCCGACCTGTGCATCGGCTGCGGGCTGTGCGTCACGCTCGGAAACCCGACCGCGCCGCAGCAGCGCGAATTCGGCTGCCCGCCTGATTACGACGCCATCAACATGATGCCCTGGGAGGAGGTCGTCAAGATCCTCCAAAGTGAGAACTTAGAAGTGAGAACTTAGAACTCAGAGTTCTCAGTTCTGAGTTCTAAGTTCTGAATTCTGCCGCGAAGCGGCGGCCACGGATTGCGCAAAGCGCGACGGCAACGGATGGTCGATTTTCGACGCGATGAACGCCGACGCTTCGCTCACCCCTTGCAGCGACACTCCCGTTTCGAGTCCCATTCCAGTCAGCATGTAGATGAGATCGTCGGTGGCCAGGTTGCCGGCCGCCCCCGGCGCGTAAGGGCAGCCGCCGAGGCCGCCGGCTGATGCGTCGAAAGTTCTGATCCCAAAAGGCAGCGCTGCGTGGACGTTGGCGAGCGCAGTGCCTCGCGTGTCGTGGAAGTGGAGCGCCACTTGCTGCACCGGCACTCGTGCGAGCACCGCGTCGAGCACGCGCGGTACTTGTCCAGGATGCGCGATGCCGATCGTATCGCTGACAGCCACCTCGTAGACGCCGAGGTCGGCGAGCCGCGCGGCGACGTCGGCGACACGCTCGGGCGCGACCGCTCCTTCAAATGGGCACCCGAACGCGGTCGAGAGATAGCCGCGGACACGGAGATGTGCGGCCTGGGCCCGGATACACACCTCCTTGTAGAGCGTCAGCGACTCGTCGATGCTCCGGTTGATGTTCTTCTGGCTGAACGTTTCGGTCGACGAGGCAAACACGGCAACCTCGTCGACGCGGGCTTCCAACGCGCGCTCGAGGCCGGCGAGGTTCGGCACGAGCGCGGTGTAGCGCGTTCCCGGCCGACGGACGATCCCGGCGAACACTTCCGCGGCGTCCGCCATCTGCGGCACCCATTTCGGGCTGACGAACGCCGACACTTCGATCACCGGCAGGTTCGCCGCGCTCAGGCGGTTGACGAACTCGATCTTGTCGGCCGTGGCAACGTTCGCGCGCTCGTTCTGAAGGCCGTCGCGCGGGCCGACTTCGACGACGGTGATCATTGCCACTCCAGGAGCACGGCGTCAGCATCCACGAGCTCGCCCTCGCGGCATCGTACAGCCGCGACCACGCCCGCGTCGGTCGCGCGGACGGGGAGCTCCATTTTCATCGCCTCGAGCAGCACGAGAGTGTCGCCCTTCTTCACGGCGTCGCCGGGCTTGACGTTGATGTGCAGCACCGTGGCCGGCATCGGCGCCGTGACCGCGCCGGCGCCAGTGGTTGACCCTGTCGCCCTCCGTCCCGCCTTCGCTTTGGGTGCCGGCGAGCGAGCTTCCGCCTCCGCGCTCCGCGCTACGGCGGACAAGTCGGTGGGCAGGCCCCGGGAAATCCCCGTCCCCGCGTCCCACGGATCTCGTGGGACGCTCGACGCAGACGATGGCGGTCGAGTTACCACAATCGCGGGGCTGTCTGAAGCGAACCTGGCGCCCTCGCGATCCAGGAAACCCGTGTCGATCTGGGCGTCCCGGAAGGCCGGCAGCTCGAGGATCTGGATCAGGAACGGCACGTTGGTCCGCACACCCTCGATCTCGATGCCACGTAGCGCTGCGGCGAGCCGGTTGATGGCCAACGGTCGCGACTCGGCGGTCGCGATGACTTTGGCGATCATCGGATCGTAGTAGACCGAAATCTGACTTCCCTCGGCGACACCTGAGTCCACACGGACACCTGGAATGTGCGACGCCCGAAACACCGAAAGCTTGCCGGCTTGCGGCAGGAATCCGTGCGCTGGATCCTCTGCGTACAGGCGCGCCTCGATCGAGTGGCCTCGCTGCCCAATTTGCGCCTGCGTCCACGGGAGTGGCTCTCCCGACGCCACGAGCAGCTGCGCGCGCACGAGATCCAGACCGGTCACCTGCTCAGTGACCGGATGCTCCACCTGCAGCCGCGTGTTCATCTCCAGGAAATAGAACGACGTGTCATCGAGCAGGAACTCGATCGTGCCGGCGTTCCGATACTCGACGGCGCGCGTCGCGGTGATCGCCGCGGTCGTCATCCGTGTGCGCAGGTCGGGCGTCAGCGCGGGCGACGGGCTTTCCTCAATCACCTTCTGGTGACGTCTCTGCACCGAGCACTCGCGCTCGAACAGGTGGACGATCTGCCCGTGGTGGTCCGCAAAGACCTGGACCTCGACGTGACGCGGCCGCTCGATGAGTCTTTCGACATAGAGTGTCCCGTCACCGAACGCCGCGATTGCCTCGCGGCGCGCGGCCTCGATCGCTTGTGCGGCCTCGGCTGCGGCGACGACACGACGCATCCCCTTGCCGCCGCCGCCAGCGGACGCTTTGATCAGAGCGGGGAGTCCCACACGACCGATCGCGGCCTCGATGCCGCGATCCGACTGGT